>VTLG01000528.1_pt1 | contig 62839 bp, 105 predicted proteins | sample 4694571 | NCBI WGS metagenome assembly VTLG01 (sample SAMN12604809, study PRJNA352737) | marine metagenome | biome: ENVO:00000447; feature: ENVO:00000209|ENVO:00000569|ENVO:01000036; material: ENVO:00002151; isolation source: viral sequences binned using virsorter ...
AATCGATACTAAGATGGAAGGTGACTTTGAAACTGGCAACGTAAGATACAAATCTCGAGAAAGATACTGCTACGGCTGGTCTGACTGGAGAGGCGTATATGGATCTAATCCATCCTAAACGTTTAAGAAGAGGGGGCTGCACATTGTGCCCCCTTTTTATTTAATTAACCCTATAGACTGCGAAAGCAGACTGAAAAATAAGGAGTAAGACTATGGGAACAACTACTTTTTCCGGGCCAGTAAAAGCCGGGACAATAAGAGAAGGAGCATCAGCTAATGTTGGTACATTAGTATGCGCTCAATCAGCAGCAATTACTGAATTAGCTGCTAATACAGAAAGTGCTATTGTTATTCCAGCAAATAGCCAAATCATTAATATGTATGTTTTGGTACAAACTGCTTGGGATGGTGGAACTAATACAATTGATGTTGGAACATCTGCCGATCCTGATTTATTTTGTGATGGTATGCCAGCTACAGCTGTGGGAAATCACAGAGTAACTGCAGCTTACACAGGAACAGAAGCAAATTGGAAGGACGTTGGTACATCTGATGTGACTGTCTATTATGACTCTGTTGCAGGAGGTAATGGTGTAGGTGTTTTGACTGTTGAATACATTCAAAATAGAAACTTAAGCTAATTTAAACACGGGGGACTTCGGTCCCCCATTTTAAGGAGTTAAAATGACAATACAAGGTGACGCAAATTCTACGTATTTTACAGGTGATGCAACTACTGATGGTCAAACATCGACTGCACATAGGCAACGTTTATTAGCTGTAGTATTAGAAGCAGGTGCCAGTGCAGATGCTAATATAGATATTTATGATGGACAAACTGCTGGCGGTACACTTATTTTAGGTTTATCTGTAGCAGCTAAAGGCACAACAAGTTTTACAGTTCCAGCAATGGGAAAAGTTTGTGAGACTAATATCTTTGTAGATATAACTGGTACAGGTGCAACAGCAACTGTTTATTGGAATTAAAGATGGCACAGGATGTATCTAAATATGATTTAGAAATTACTGAGCTTAAAAGTGAAATTAAAATATTAAGTGAACGTATATCCATAATCAAGGATAACCATTTAAAACATATTGAAGATAAAATAAATACGATTAATAAAGTTATGTACACAATTGGTGTAATGGTATTAGGCCAATTGTTATGGGTAATTACACGATCATTAATGTAAGGGGGCATAGTGGCTAGTTCAGGCACACGTACATTTGCTCTATCGATTGCGGACGTTATACAAGAAGCGTACGAACGATTAGGAGTTAGTTCTAAAGGTGGTTATGATTTAATCACTGCTAGACGTTCGCTTAATCTATTAATGATTAAGTGGATTAATCAAGGCGTAAATTTATTTACATTACATTTAGAAACTACAGCAGTTAATAAATTTGCTAATACAGTATATCCTACATTTGATTTAAATGCAGGACAGTATTCAGATATTCTCACGGCATCCTGTCGTGATATTACAACAACTCCCGATCAAGATATTAGTATGGAGCGAATCAGTTATGCTGATTGGTTAGCTATACCTAATAAATATTCTACGGGAACACCTCTTCAATTTGCAGTGGATAGAAATGCACAATTCAAAAGTGCAGGTGTGAATAATCATAAAGTATATATCTGGCCTGGTCCTAATGTTGATAGTAAATTTGAAATATTATATTGGGGAATTAAATACGGTGAGGATATTAGTAATAATTATGGTGAAAATGCGGCAATACCTAAAAGAATGTTACCAGCTTTGATAAGTGGATTGACTGTTGAATTAGCAAATAAACATCCTAAGTTGGTAGATATTAATAGGCGACAAGAACTTATACTAATGTATGATAAGGAATGGGAACTGGCAAGAGAAGAAGATAGGGAAAGAGCAAGTTTTTATGTCCAGCCTAAGGTTCGCGGATATGCATAATGGGAAAATATGCGAAAGGTAAGCATGCAGTTTTAATCGATGACCGTTCAGGGTTTAAGATTAAATATAAAAATGCTCGTACTGAGTGGACAGGATTTAGAGTTTATAAGGGTGACTGGGAACCTAAGCAACCTCAGTTAGACCCTCAAAATTATATTTCAGGTTCTGAGGCTGATATATTATATAAGCCAAGACCTGATCAAGATTCAGTTCCAACAACGGTTCAATTAGGACCTTTGTATGGGAAATGGTCTGGACAATGTGCGGCTAATTTAGGACGCATTACAGTTCAACAACCAGCAGATGCACCATCTGGATTCCAGATGACTGGTATCATAAATGCTTCTGGCATAGCCATAGCACTTGTCTTACCAATTTCGGGTCCTAGTGCAGCAACAGGTACACTTGGAACAGTAACGATTGCTGCAATTGAAGATGCTGCTGGGTTTGAAGCAACATCAGCCCTTGGTACTGTTGTTGAAGCATTAATACAACCAGTAACTGGTTTTGTAGGAACTACAGGATTAGGTACTATTGTTATAGATTTAGTTGAAGATTCAGCTGGATTTGCAGGAACAACTACATTAGGTAGTATAACTGTAAATGTATCGGAAACTGTTTCTGGAGTTGAGTTAGGAGCATTAACTGCTTCTCTTGGCACATCAGGGTTATTCTTTAACGGTGTTGAAATACCTCCAGGATTAGCAAGTACAGGTGGATTAGGTACACTTATACTTAATGCAGTTGAATATGCAGACGGGCTTGAAGGTACTACAGCATTAGGTACTGCTCAAGCTGAATTAATTACGGCGGTTCCAGTTACAATGTCAGCAATGACTGCGTACTTAGGAACACCGTCAATCACTTCTCCAAGCTGGGGTACACTAGGTTGGGGTGAGGATACATGGGGTCAATAATATGGCATTAACATACGTACAATTAAAGCAGGCAATTCAAGATTGGACTGAAAATGATGGTACTGAATTTACTACAGCTACAGGATCAGGTGTAGCTCCTATCGATGTATGCATTGCAAATGCAGAATTACGCATAGCGAAAGAATTAGATCTTACAGCTTTTAGAAAAACTACCACCTTAGCTAGCGGTACAGCTACAACAGGAGTAGCATTACCTGAGGATTTAGTAGTATTAAGATTTTTACGTATTCAAAATGGAGATATGCTTTATGAAAAGGATGAGACTTACATTAGAGAATATACAAATAATCCAGCTACTACAGGAACTATAATTTATTATGCTTTACAGCGCCCAGGAACAGCTTATTCAGCTTCAAATAGGTATACAAATATTATCTTTGCACCAACTCCGGGGGTTGACACTACGTGCGAAATAGGTTATACTTATAGGGTACCAGGTTTATCTGCAAGTAATGCGAATACGTATCTTGGAGATAGATGTCAGGAAACATTATTATATGCTTGTCTCATTGAAGCGGCAACATTTATGAAGGATTCTGCACAATTGCAAAACTACCAACAATTATATGAGCGTTCAGCTCAAACACTTGGGGTAGAAGAACAAGTAAGAATGAGGAACACTGAACTATATAAAGGTGAACTTCGAACATTAGGAAGATTAGAAGGAGATAGATAATGGCTTTATCATCAGCATTATGTACAAGCTTTAAAGTAGAACTTCTTGAAGGCGACCATGATTTCAATAACGGAGCTGACGCATTTAAGGTAGCGTTGTTCAAAGCTAACGCAAGTATCACAGGTACTTATGGAGCGGCGACAACTAACTATTCTCAAATGACAGGCGATTCGGATGAATTGGCGGCAACAGGAGGATATAGTACAGGTGGATTTGCATTAACAAACGTTAATCCAACCTCAACAAGTACAACAGCTTTTACAGATTTTAGCGCTAACGCGTCATGGTCATCTGCGACATTTACTACACGTGGTTGTTTAATATACAACACAAGCGATAGCAATTCAGCTGTAGCAGTAATTGATTTTGGTGCAGATTATTCTGTATCAGGGGGCACATTTGAAATACAATGGCCAGCAGCAGATTCAACTAACGCTATTATAAGAATAGCATAAAGGAGTAACACATGGCTTCAACATGGTCTAACGCAGAATTGCGTTTGATGACCACAGGTGAAAATGACAATACCTGGGGGGATCAAACTAACGATAATATAAAACGTCTTGATGACATGGTTAATCAAGTCATTGCAGTTACTTTATCAGGTGCTACTAAAACATTAACTTTTACAAATGACCCAACAACTTACGCAAGAGAAGATGGTCGTTGTAAAATTTTAAATTTTGGGGGTAGCCCAGGGGCTACGTGTACAGTCACATTCCCTAATAAGTTAATGTGGTATTATGTTTTAAATAATACTACAGATAGTAAAGATATTGTTTGTACGGCAGGTACAGGTGCGGTAACGTATACTGTTCAAGCTGGTAAAGATGCAATCATTTATGTAGATGGTTCAGATGAAATTTATAATGCAATTAATGATTTACAAGTTAACACAGTCAATGGAGTTGATCCATCAACTTTGGCGACAAAAGGTTTCGCGATTGCCGTAGCGGTTGCGTTATAAGTAGGAGGAAAAATTGGCCCAAAATTTTAGAAGATACACAGAAAATGCAGTAGGCACATCAGCGGTTGATATTCCCAATGGATCTGACTTTGATAGTTATGATACGATTGTTGGGATATCCTTGTCAAACATATTAGGATCAACAGTTAATGTTGATTGTTATATAAATGACGGATCAAACGATATTTATCTTGTGAAGACAGCACCCATCCCTAGCGGTGGTGCGTTACAAGTATTGGACGGCGGCGCAAAAATCGTAGTTCAGTCAGGTGATCGTCTTTACGTAAAGAGTGATACAGCATCTTCAGTTGACGTGTGGGTTTCGGCCGTCGACGCGATAAGTACATAAGGAGTTTATATTTGGCTTATATTGGAAACAGTCCCGCTTTAAAATATGCAAGTTTTGCAGTTCAGCATTTTACAACAAGTGCTACTACAGGCTATACATTAGATCATGCTGTAACAAATGAAAATGATATACGGCTAGTAATCAATAATGTAATTCAACAGCCTGGATCTGGTAAAGCATATACAGCAACAGGAACGACACTTACACTTTCAGCAGCAACTTCTGGAACTGACACAATGTATTGTGTTTTCTTAGGGAAAGCAGTTCAAACTGTAAACCCTGGACCAGATTCAGTAGATAATTCACAGCTAGCTAATAAAACACAAGGTGATATACTTTATTACGGAGCTTCAGGAGCACCTTCACAATTAAGTGCTGGTACTTCAGGATACTATCTTAAAACACAAGGTTCATCAGCAAACCCTGTTTGGGCAGAAGTTTCAGCAGGAACTTCTTGGCAAGCAGTACAAACTGGAACAGTTACAGCAGCAACAGGAAAAGGTTATCCTGTTAATACTACTTCTGGTGCAATAACTGTTAATCTTCCCGCAGGTTCGGCTGGTAATTATGTTGTAATATCAGATTATGCAGGAACTTTTGGAACTAACAATTGTACTATCTCTGCAGACGGTTCAGAAAAAATTAATGGTTCAACAGATGATATTGTATGTACTTACAGTAGAGCATCATATACATTAACTTATGTAGATGCTACACAAGGATGGATTGCAACAAGTGCAAGGTCTCCTCAAAGTGGATTGATTCATTTATTTGATATAAATAATATTGATGCTACTTATCAAATGAATTGTGAAGGTATTTTTACAACTGAATATAGAAATTATAAAATTCTTATATCAGGAGATATGGATGTTGATGGAGAAACACCAAGATTACAATGGGAAGCGGCAGATGGTACGACAGGTCATATTGCTTCAGCAGATTATAGATATGTTTATCATGGATATGAAGTAACTGCTTCAGGCGGAGGAAGTACTGCTTTAGCAACAGGTTCAGTTGGTAATAACTGGAATATTTTTGGTGAATTACAAGATAATGGAGCAGCATATCATTTCAATATAGATATGGATGTCTGGTCTCCTTTAGCTGGATATAGTGATAGTAGTTCTTGGTATCCTGTTATAGGAAATTATAGAATGGTAGGATTTAATAATTCAGGATACTTATACGATTTAAGTGCAGCTTTTACTTGCACAGCTACTACTGTAGAAGGTGTCAAGGGATTTAAATTACAAACAACTGGGGGAAGTAACATGAGTAACTTCTACGCAAGATTCTATGCATATGCAGATAAAGGGAATTTTGATGACCCAACTGGAACAATCTCAATGAGTACATAATATGGTAGATAAAGTAATAGTAGTATCAGGTTCAGGTGCCCCTTTCACTAGGGATATGACACCTGAAGAAATTGCAGAAAGAGATGCAGTCAGAGCAGACTGGGCATCTAAATCTGCAGAAAGAAAATTGGAAAATATTAAAAAGTTAAGAAAAAAACATTTAGAAGATACAGATTATATGGCTTGTAGTGATTATACAATGCCTGATGATGTAAAAACTTGGAGGCAAACTATGCGTGATATTCCTCAAACCTATACAACGGAAGTGGAATATGATACAATACTTGCACAAGATGCAGACGGAAATTTCACACACGCAGTATGGAGTAAATAATGGCGCTAACAACAATTAAGAACGCAGGACTTGCAGGCTCAATAGATTTAGCATCTAAGGTAACAGGAAATTTAGCTGTAGGTAATTTAAATTCAGGAACATCGGCTTCTAGCAGTACGTTCTGGCGTGGAGATGCAACTTGGGTTGCAGCAGGAGGGGGCAAGATACTCCAGGTTATTTCTGCCTCAACAACAACTAATACCAATGTCTCAACTGATTCATATACGGACACAACTTTGACAGCCGATATTACCCCAAGTGCTACTAGCTCTAAAATATATATCAGTTGCCAACAGACAAACTTTAATTCAGGAGCTACTGATTTTAATCCTGCTATTAGACTTGTGCGAGATTCAACACAAATTTGGGGTTCTGGTCATAGTTCTGGAAGTACATTATTAGGTTTATATAATAATGTTAGTTTTTCTGGCGGTGCAAATATGGGCTATCTTTTGAATATTCAATGGGTGGATGCTCCAAGCTCTACCTCAGCTCTTACATATAAGACACAAATGCTTAATGGTAATAACACGACTGGATATTGTGGAACGCAGAATAATATAGGCGATGGTACTAGTGCAGGTCATATAACTTTAATGGAAATTGATGGGAGCTAATAATGAATAACAACGATAAATTTTCCCAAGCAGTCCAGAATTTAAGACCAAATACGAAACTTGCTTGGAATAACGAAATAACAACGGAAGAGGAATTTAATAAAGTTAAATGGCAGACAGGTATAGATGAAACTAACAGTGCGATATTAACAATAACTAATCCTTATCCTGAATTAACTTGGTCGGCAGTCAATGCAGAAATGACAAGATTGCAAACTGAATATGACGCACTTGAATATGCAAGAAAAAGAAAATCTGAATATCCAAGTATAGAAGAATTGGTCGTTGCCCTGTATGATACAGATGACAAAGCGGCAATAGAGGCTAAACGATCTGAAATAAAATTAAAATACCCAAAGGAATAAACAATGGCACTAAGTAAAATAGATATAAGTAAAGCAGGAATTACAGGCACATTGGCTGCTGCAAACGGCGGTACGGGAGCTACAAGTTATTCTCCAGGAAAAGTTTTGCAAGTTTTAAATACTCGTAATGTTACAGCGACTAATACTTCAAGTACCTCTTATGTTGATGCTGGTATTTCACAAGCAATTACTCCATCTTCAACAAGTAATAAAATATTAGTTTTATATACTTTTGGTCAAAGTGGAACAGGTGCTTCAGCAAGAGATGGTTATTGTACTTTATTAAGAGATACTACAAATTTAGGAAGTGGTGGTGCTGATAATTCAGCTTTTACTGTTAAAAAAGGAAATGCATCTGCTAATGATTATGATTTAGGGGATAGTATTATTTATTTAGATTCTCCATCAAGCACAAGTTCTTTAACATATAAAATTCAAGTTAAAGTATCCAATGCTGATATGACCTATAATCATAATGGAGATGGTAGTAATGATGCTGAGCAAAGTTTGACAGTTATGGAGATATCAGCATAATGGATAATCAAAAAAAATTCTTTTCCGCACTTAGAACATTAAAATCAGACGTAGAAGCTACAATATATAATGATATTTTAACAGAAGAAGATTTTAATAAAGTCATTTGGACAACGGGAGAAGATAATGGAATAGCTATCACTACTACTTCTTGTCCCCATTCAGAAATAACTTGGGCTAAAGTAAAAGAAGAAATGGATAAATAAATGAGTAAAATATTCGTAGATCAGGTAGATCCAAAAACAGGAACTAACTTAACCTTAGGCACATCTGGTGATTCTGTTTTAATTCCAAGTGGAGTGACTATTGCTAATAGTGGTACAGCTACAGGCTTTGGTGATTACAAAGGTACTGAATCTATGTTTGAAGTTACTAAAACTTCTGATCAAAGTATCACACATGATACACAAACTCTTATAACTTGGGATTCAGCATACATTAATATTGGAAGTGATTTTGATTTATCAACTGAAAGATATACTGCTCCTTCAGCAGGTAAATATATATTTGGTTGGGGTATAAATTTTACTTCTAATGCTAATTCTAAATGGGATTTAGGCGGACTTTATTTTTATAAAAATGGTAGCCATGATATTTTAGGGGGCAACACTCAAGAAGCATCGAATCTTAATGCAGATATGAGAAGTAATCCTGGCAGAGGAATGTATTTTAGTAAAACAGTATTAGTGACTTGTGCTACTAGTGATTATTTTGAACTGAAAGCATTTTTTAACCACGTGGATGGCGGTTCAAGTACTGGATTATTGAGTGAATACTACACATCTTTTTATGGATACAAATTACAGGATTAAGAAATGGCACATTTAATAACAAAAGTAATAACTTATCTTAATGATAACGGAGTAGATTATAAAACAGAAAGACCAAAATGGTCTATGACTGAATTTTGCATTACCGATAATGGCGCAGGTGCGTTCATTGAAAATTGGGATGCCTCTAAAATAGGTTTAGCAAAACCTACAGATGAAGAACTAAACACACTTGATAGTAAAGCAGATGCTTACCAAGCAAGTGTAGAAATTATAGGCAGAAGAAGAGATTCATACCCTGCGATTTCAGATCAGCTTGACCAGTTATATCACGATATGGCGGCGGGCAAAGGTGATTCAACTGGAGAATGGTTTAAAGCCGTGAAAAAAGTTAAAGATGATAACCCGAAAAGTTAAGGATAAATAATGCCATACATAGGAAGAGATTTAGATATAGGAAGCAGAAAGATCATCTCAGTGAGCGGATCAACACCTGCAACATCTTATACATTACAATATGATTCAGCAAACTACTATCCGTCAGCGGCGCAAAATTTAATTTTGTCCATAAATGGCGTAATTCAGGCCCCAGGCACAGCATACACAATTTCCGGGGCAACTTTGGATTTTGGTGGAGTAAGTGTTGCGTCAGGTGATATTGATTTCATCGTAGCAATGGGTGAAAACGTGGACGTTGGAACCCCTTCGGATGGAACAGTAACAGTAGATAAATTATCTGCAACATATTATAGTGAAAACCCCGTAACTTATAGCACTTTAACTATGAATGCTAGTAAGAATGGTATTATAGCTGGTCCTGTAAGTTTTACAGGAACAGTGACAATTCCTTCGGGATCAACTTTGGTGATAGTATAAATGAGTAAATTAAACGTAAACGCAATAGAGCCAAGCACAGGAACAGATATTACTTTAGGAGCATCAGGTGATACTTTAACGGTACCATCAGGAGCAACACTAGCAAATAGCGGAACTGCAACTGGATTCGGTGGAATTGTAGAATTTGACCAATGGAGATTGACAACAAGTTTCACTGGCGATGCAGCTCCCATAGCTTCAAACTTAGAGAGAGATGACACAACAGGTTTTGAGAAAATTGGAACAGGAGTTTCAGAAAGTAGTGGAGTTTTTACATTTCCTTCCACGGGTAAATGGTGGGTAATATATACAGGTGTTCAAGATAGTGTGAATAGTGAAAATAATTGTGATTACCGATTGCAAATCGCAACGGATGGATCAAGTTTTGCTGCCATTGGTGTTTCAGTGGGATCTGCTTCTGCGGGAGGAAGTAATGAATATCAATCTTCTACTTGTAGTTTTTTATTTGATGTAACCAGTACGTCAACGCATAAAGTTCAATTTGCTGTGTATCAAGCAGATGACTCTAATTCAACTGTTGGCAACACAGATAGGAATTTCACATCAATGACATTCATAAAATTAGGAGATACATAAAATGGCTAAACGACCAGATCACATAGAAGATTATTTAGTCAGACTTCATAAAGGACAATGGTTCGGTTGGAGTAATCCTAAAAATAAAGTGTATTCCAATCTTATCATTCACGATGGAAGTAAATCTAAACCATCAGAGTCTGATTGCACTAATGGACTATCAACAATACAAACTGAATTTGATGATAAGACATTACAAAAAGATTCAGGCAAGCAGAAGTTAAAAAACTTAGGTTTGACTGATGAAGAAATCAAAGCGTTAACAGGAAAATAAAATGGCAAGCACAATACAAGTCGACAAGATACAGGATACGGGTGGAAACACCATCCTTTCTAGTAATGGAACTGGAACATTTACAAGTAATCTTCCGTTAGGAAATGGAACTCCATACTTTATGGCGAGATTATCAGGTGATCAAAGTATTGCAGATAATACTGAAACTGTTGTTACTTTTAATTCTGAAGATTATGATAGTGGAGGTTGCTTTGATACAACCACTTATCGTTTTACTCCCAATGTGGAAGGTCATTATTTCATTGCATCAAGATTAACAATAAGTGGCACAAGTCCTAATGAAGGTTCTTGCCAAATAAGAATTGATGGAAATAAAGATAATGGAGCAAATTGGTATACTGTTTCTGCTAATTCAACTGCAACTTATTATGCTTCTTTTGTTAGATATGCAAATGGAAGCTCAACTTACTTTGATGTATTAGCTTATCAAAATGTAGGTAGTGGCACTCCGACTGTAAAATCTACTACGCAATGTAATTTCTTTGGATGGAGAGTGGCATAATGGCAAGTTTAAATTCAAAAATTAAATTATACTTAGAAGCTAATTCAAAAATCTATAAGGATGAAATAAAAAATTATACGTTGTATAATGCATCAGATGGAACAGGAGATGTAATTCAATCTTGGAATGTCGCAGGTTTAACACAACCAACGGCAAGTCAATTAAATGCTTTGGATTCAAATGCTTCTACATTAGAATCAAATGATATTGTTGGAACAACTCGTGAAAATAAATATGGAAAAATTGGCGACCAGTTAGATTTGCTCTACAAGGATTTGGTAGCAGGAAAATTAGATGCGACTGGGGAATGGGCTAAACATATTAAATCGATTAAAGATTCAAATCCAAAAAGTTAACGATGAAGGGGGCATATGCCACTAGTAGATTTAACAGCCCCTGCAGGAGTTGTTACTGAAATAACAGATTACCAGGCAGGGCTCCGATTCACGGACGCGGATAAAGTTCGCTTTAAGTATGATCAAGCCGAAAAGATTGGTGGTTGGTACAAGAGAGACGCGAGTTCAAGCGCCATGTCAGGCGTTCCTCGAAACATTTTCCCACATAGAGATAAAGATGGTGCTAAACTTATTTTATATGGCACAAGCACACACGTTTACGCCGAATATTCAGGCAACATTCGCGACATTACTCCTTATAGAACATCCAACATAACAATAATAAATCCCTTTACAACGGGATCAGCAGGCACATCAGTAGTTACGGTTACGGATGCGGCTCATGGAGTGACTTATACAGATCCTGCTTCACGCGTAGTCATTCAATCAATTACTACAAGTACCATAGATGGCATAACAATCACAGCAGGTGAATATTATGCGACTTATGTGACAGTAGATACTTACACAATTACAGCCGTTGCAGGAGGAACTGGAAGCATCTCAGGAACAGCAACAGCGGGTGGACAAACGGGAGGCGGCTCAACCGTTTTTCGTTATTTAATTAACAACGGTCCAGCAGATGGATTAACAGGTTTTGGTTTTGGAGCAGGTCTTTGGGGAGCGGCTTCATGGGGCACCGCCCGATCGACATCTGGTGTGGTTCTTTCACCGAGAGTTTGGACAATGGATAGCTGGGGCGAAGACATTGTAGCAAGCGTAGGTGGAGGAGAAGATACAATATATTATTTTGATGTCAGTGCTTTCATTGCAGCACCAACAACATACAGGGGTACAACTCTTGGTTGGTATGTAAACGACATTGGCGGAGACAATACGGCAATTCCTACAAAAGTAGGGGTGGTTCTTGTATCCACACCAGATAGACATTTAACAGTATTCGGTTGTAATCCAGAAGGATCAACAACTTATGATAGATTAACAGTAAGATGGTGTTCACAAGAAAGTTTAGAAGATTGGAATACAGCTATTACAAACACAGCAGGTTCACAACGATTAGGTACTGGCACAAATATTGAATCAGCTTCTAAAGGTCGTGGTCAAATGACTTTATGGACTGACGTTGATATGTATGGTATGCAGTTTACTGGTCCACCATTTACATTTTCATTCCAACAATTGGGTGAAGCATCAGGAACTATATCTAAAAATTCACCAGCGATGATTGAAGGTGGTGCATTCTGGATGGGAGTGGATAACTTCTATGCTTTTGATGGTGCGGTAAAAACTTTAAAGTGTCCTGTTCTCAGTCATGTATTTAATAGCTTCAACCAAACACAAAGAGAAAAAGTTTTCAGTGCAGAAATTATTGAGTTCAATGAGATATGGTGGTTCTATCCATCAGCAGGTCAAACAGAAGTTGACAAGTATGTCATCTATAACTACATAGATCAAACATGGTCTATCGGTTCACTATCAAGAACCGCATGGCATGATGCAGGCATCTATACATATCCAATAGCAACTAATGGAAGTGGATTCGTATTTAACCAAGAATATGGTTACAATGATGAAGCAGGAGCAATGACAGCTTACATCGAAACAGGATTTTTTACAGGAGATAAAGCAGGAAACTCTTTATATTTTGTTGATAAAGTAATTCCTGATACGACTTTCACAGGTGGAGGAACTAAAGAAATTAATTTTCAAATGAAAACAAAACTCTATCCCAATACGGCAGAAACAACAAAGGGACCATATGCATTAGCCTCAACAGACGGCAAATTAAATTTCCGCGCAAGAGGGCGTTCATTCCAATCAAAGTATTATAGTAATAATGCAGACATTGGATGGAGACTAGGAACATGGCGTATGGAAGCACAACAAGACGGACTTAGATAATGGGTCTCTATACAAAAGCAGTTTATCCAGAACTTTCTTATCAAGAAAGACAAGAGAATACAATATCAGCAAGAACATATGATGCACTCATTAACATTCTGCGATTACGTGACGCGAGTACAACACATACCCCCGTTAAAATTGCAGATAGTGATGTAGCACAATCAATGGACTGGTTTTTATCATAATGGCTGTAGAATATAAAAATAGAATAGTAGCCATTACAGCTACAGGTTCAGATCAAACTATCTACACCTGTCCGACATCTACAAGCTTAGTTAATTATTCAGCAATAGTGAAGACATTTACGGTATTTAATACTACTGGTGGAGCAGGAAGTCTATACATTAGATTCATGGATTCAAGTACTAGCACGACTAATACGATAAGACTTTTTGGCACAAGTGCCTTTGGAACACAGGTAACAGTAAATGCTACTGAATTTGGACCAATCGTTTTAGAGTCGGCCGATGTATTAAAAGTAGAAACAACTGTACAACCACTCAAAGCTTTTGTGTCAGTAATGGAAATAAGCGAGGAACTAAGAGGTGTATAATGTGGATGCCCCCTTTACTTTCCTTGGTATATAGGATATAATAGAACAAAATGGCAACAGGAATAGAAATGTTAGGGCAAATGGGTACTGATCAATCATTAGCTGGTCCCGTTCAAGGGGGCAACATGGTGGTTAAACCTAATCAAGTGCCCGTTGGCGGAGCGGCGATGCTGGCAAAGGCATTGCGTGGGCAAGCTGACAAGGGCGTGGGTGGTATGTATTTATTACCTGAGCAACAGGATCAAACACCAGAGTTTATGAAGATAGCACAAAGTAATGTAATGCGAGATATAGAAGGACAGCGTAATCAGTTTCCAGGAAACTTTTCAGAAGCGGAAGGTGGAATTATACCTATGCTTCCTAGAAATTTAAAGACAGCACCGGGAGCAGATGAAACTACATTGGCTTACATCACTCCAGAGGAACAAGCCATACTTGGATTATTAAATCCAGGTACACCACATCAAGGACCAGCACAAGTTCCAACATATGATTCAGTTGATTGGGATCCTAAGTCAGGACAATACAGTGTAACTAGTGGTGCTGCAGCTTCTGCGCAAGAGAAACAAGATCGTGGTGAAAGATTAACACAACAAGAACAAAGAGATCAACGATCTATAAATCAAGATGCATATCGTGGTTCAGGATTAGGTGAAGGTGAAGCTTGGATTTTTGATGAAGGGAAACCAACTGGTGAAATATTAAAACCAGAAGAAGAAAAAGAAAAAGATACAAAACAAAGTGAAGAAGAAACGAAATTAATTAATAATATTGAAAAAGCAGTAGAAGAGGGGGATGCTAATGCAATTGAAAAGTTGGCTAATGAAGCTAAAACAATGGTAGTTGATGTTGCAAGTTTAATAAAAAAATTAACAAGCACAGCAGGTAGTGTAATTAGTGGTATCTTTGATTTTGATAAAGGTGATAAAAAAGATAAAGATGGTAAGAAGAAAAGCAAGAAAAATTTTATAGAAGAGTTATTGAGTGGTGGAGCATTTGGTTCAATTATGAGTAAGATATCTAAACCTACTGAAGAAAGTTTTACCAATAATAATTTCTTAGCTATTATGCAAGATAAATACTTTGATGAAAAAGGTAACATTAAACCAGGTATGAAAGATGACTTTGAGAGATACACAAAAGAATACAGCCATTTAATTCCAGGCGGAACAGATACAGATAATCCTAATGAAATGAAAGATATGAAAGAAATTCTTATGAGTGGAGAAATTAAAGAAGGTTCTGACTTAGAAAAAAGATTAAGACCTGAGAAATATTGGAGTGAAAATAAACCAAAAACTGCACAAGATTTTATAGATATGGCGCAAGCACAAAGACAAGGAAAACTTGCATTTACTAAAGGTAACACACGAGCTATTGAACAAGGGCGTAAACTTTTAGAAGACAACAGAAGTGGTGGCGGTGGTGGTAGACCACGATTTATGGAAGAAGAAGAAATTATAATTGATGATCCTATTGTGGAACCAGGCGCAACAACAATGCCTTATACTAGTCCAAGGACTGGTGGAGTGGAAACTGATGTTCCGTTAAGCAGAAGATTTGCACTTGATCCGACAAAGGAAGTGGCACAATTTAAAACACAACCACGAACTACGGAAGATATTTATAAATATTATACGGAAGGAACTGAAGGCGAAGGATTATCATTAGAGCCTTATAGTGAATTTCAAAAACGCAGAAGAAAAGCTTTAGGTAGAGAACCTTTAGACTTTTGGACATATTAAGGAGTTAAGAAATGGCCATATTTGATTTTTTATTTGGGGGCGGAAGTCCAGAAATGAAACCAACAGGTGCATCACAGATACCTGAATACCTTCAGGCAGCTGGAGCAAATTTAGTTGGAGCCGCACAAGATGTAGCTCAAGAGGAATACATACCTTACACTGATCCGCGATTAGCGGCAATGGATCCTGCTCAACTTGCAGCAATGCAACAAGGTTTGGGTATGGCAGGCGTGAGCACTGCTCAAATGACACCTGCAATGGCAGCAATGCAAACAGCGACAGGTGGACCAACTCAAGCTCAAATAACAGGATACATGAATCCTTACATGACAGGCGTAGCGGATATCGCGGCGCAAAAAATGAGGGATGAATCAGCTATCCAACAACAAAAGATTGCGGCAAGCGCAGTTGGAGCTGGTGGAATGGATAGTACAAGATTTGCTATACAAGAAGCAGAACGACAAAAGAATTTAACAACAGGCATTGCCGATCTTTATGCCAAAGCACAAGCGGAAGCTTATACACAAGGTACCGATTTAGCTAAATTTGCACAAGAGCAAGGTCTCTCAGGAGCAATTGGTCAAGGTACGCTTGCACAACAGCAACAAGCTATGGGTATGGCGGATGTTCAGCAACAGCTTGGCATTGGTGCAATGACACAAGGCGCAAATCAACAAGCGCTTGATCTTGCATATCAACAATTCCAACAAGAAGGAATGCATCCTAAAGAGCAACTTAATTTTCTTGCAGGAATTATGAATTTAGATCCTAATAAATTATCTACAACTGAATCAACTATGGTTTCTCAACCTAGTTCTTTTCAAAATATGATAGGCATGGCGGCAGGAGCGGCCAACCTTGCAGGTAAATTAGGATGGAAACCTTTCGGATAGGATAAGATATGGCAGAAAAAAAACAGAACATTATTGAACCCGAAGTAAAATGGTGGAACAAGCCAATTGATGAATTGGATATTGGAAAATGGTTTCAAGCAATACCTATTGAAGAGCAAATAAGAGAAGCAAAAGAAAAAGATTATGGTAAAGTAGATAAAGATTGGACTTTTTATGAAAGCATAATTAAAGGTGAACCTTTAAAACAAGATATGTATTTAAATCGAATGGCTGGTTTAATGGAGCAAGGAGGAAGCCGTGGCGGAACAAAAAATGAGCAGTTTGTTATGGACCAAATGGGTAGTAAGTATAAACAAGAACAAGAAGAAAAAATAAAAAAAGAAGAAGAAATCAAAAAGAAAATAGCTGATGCTAAACTTAAAGCGGAAGAGGAAGCGGCTCTTCTCGACAGTCCTAAAGGAAGACTTCAAGCTATGTGGGCTGACGCGGATCAGCGTGACGCTATACTGGGTGGCATTCAGGATGCCTGGACGGAAGTAAAATTCGGACAAGACGCATACCAAAGCAGAACACATGACATGCAAAAAAATATTAGACAGAACTTAAAAGTGGCGGAAGCAACTAAACTGGCAAGACAAAAAGCTCAACTTGATATGATGAAGGTGGCGGCTGAAACCAGCAAGCTTGCTAATCCCGCTCAATATATGACTAATTCACAAAAAGATGCAATGGCTATTGTAACTGCATCAGGAATAAAACCTGGAACTCCTGAATGGAATCAAGAATACGCACGACAATTAAGACAAATAGTAGTAAAGGATTTGACATCAGCAAAAGCAGGTGCTATTGAACCTCTTTTTACTTTTGCCCAAGTATTACTTGCAAGGGATGATGCCCAAAGTAAATTAACAGGACAGGCAATGATGGATGCAATCACACAAATTACAGGCTATATAAGTGGAACTGATGTAGGCGGCGGTCAATCACGAAACATAATTGAAGTAACGGAAGAAACAGAAACAACAACATAACCATAACCCTAAGGGCTCTGCCCTGAATATTTAATTAAGGTAACGAAATGGCAAGCGACGTACAATATATAACATTCGATAACGGTGCACCCCGTGTGCAATTCCCAGGAACTTGGGATGACGATAAAATCCGTAATCATCTCAAAAGCGAAGAGTTTGAAAACTCAATGGCTGGGCAAGGCTGGCTCTACAAGTATGGCCTCGATCCCGTCTATCTCCTAGACGAAGAAAATCTCGACGACAATTCATTGCAAGCAGGCGCAAAGTCTGCCGTTGACACCCTCAAGCAGATAGGTCAGGGGGCACTTGGCGTTATGTATGATGCTTTCGGGGCGGAGGAAAAACAGCAAGAGGCGATTAAACTTGTAAAGCAATACCAGTTGGATCAAGCGGCGCATCTGTGGCGTAAAGATAAAGAAGGTCAAGTCAAGCCACGTTTCACATCATTAGAGCAAGTATTTGAAAGCGAACAGGAGTTCGGAGCTTTCCTTGATTGGGTGGGATATAACGTAGGACAGGGAGCTGTAACAAGCATTCCATTTGTTTTGGCAGGTTTGGTTTCAGGTGGCATAGGAGCTGCGGTAATGGGCGGAGCGGCTCGTACAGCGGCTGGTGGATGGTTGGCTGCAGGAGGGCGAAGTTTAGTACCTAGTTTAATCAGTCCAAAAACAACATTAGGAAAATTCGGAGCGGCACTGTTACCTGTTTCTCCTTCAGGAATGGGTCTTTATGCAGCAGGTCATATGTTTGGTGCGGGAGATACATATGTAAATCAATTAGAAGAATCAGATGATCCTAACGCGGCTATAGCATTTGCAGCTGGTATTCCTTATGGCTTGGCAGAAAGTGCCTTTGGTGCTGGAGCTATTTTTTTAAATCAGATAAGAAAAAGAGCAGGAGATGCAGCAGTTAAAAAATCTTTACAAGGAGCAGTTGGTGAAGGTATACAAAAGATTAACGTCAAGAAAACAATCAAGGCGGCTAACAAAGGCAAGAGACTCAAGACATTCGGCAAATCAGTTTTAGAAGCTGGCTCTGGCGAGGCAGTTGCCGAATCACTGCAAGAAGGAATTACACAAACAGGACAGCAAGCAGAGGCTGGAAAATCTTTAACGGAATTATACGCCAGCAAGGACTTCTGGAAACAGATAGGTGAAGCGGCGGCGGCTGGTGCAGTAGGTGGTGGACCATTTGGTGTGGCTGGTGGAACAGTCGCAGCATTGAAAATGGCTCCGTCAATAGACATGGCGATTGATGCGACAGGTACAAGGATACCTTTATCATCATTAAAAATTGATGCCGACATGACTAACAACCGTAAGGCATGGGAAACAGTAGATTTTATTATCAACGATCAGGTTACAGTTACAGGAGCGGGAATAGAATCAAAAGTAACAGAAGATAAGCAACCCACCTCCACTAACTTTAATCAACCTAATGCTAACAATCAGCCAACTCCTACTTATAATGTAGTTGGATTAACTGAACTTGAAGGAAAACAATATTTCTTATTGGAAGGAACGGCGGGTAAAGGTGATATGTTTGTTCCTGTTTCTCAAGGAAACCAAATATTAAGAATTGATGATGGTACAATTGATGAGGGAAAATATAACAACAGTGCTGGGTTTCAATATAACCAGGAAAAAACAGAGAATGTAAATTTAGATTCTGAAGAAGAAAGAGATTCTTATGATTTAAATAAGCGTGAATGGCAGGCAAAAGGATGGATAAATAAAAATACGGATAAAGATGTTAATAAATTTTTTGAAAAAGAAAAAGAGACATGGGTTAATGAAGAAGAGAATGATATCCTTAATCAACGTTTAGCCCAACGTGAAACTAAAAGAGAATATGATAGATGGGTGGCAGCAGGCCAACCTGAACCTTTAGCTAATGGAAGATTTGAAGAATTTTTTGGTGATGAGAGAAATCCATTAAGTTGGGGTGAAGTAGTTCCAACTATTGACGGCATATATCAAGGATATGATGGAATAGCAGATGAAGATTTGCGTCCAGCCATAGAAAAAAATTGGATACAAGAACGTCATAGACGATTACAAGAACTAAATGAAACTACAGATAATAATTTAACTAAAGAAGAGCGAACTCGATTTAATGAACTAGGTTATAATGGACCGCTGGGGCAAAAAACTATTAATAATATGATTGCCGATACAACCATTGAAGGTAAAAGCAAAAAAACAAATGGTCGTAAAAATATAGAGAAACATTTAAAAAACAACATTCGATTTGAAGAAGCGACTAAAGGAATACGTGAACGAGAAGAAAAGATTATCGGTCAGCCTACTCTTATTAAAAAACTTACCGATCAAGAAAGACAATCTAAATTAGGAGAAGATCTTTATCCTGAATCAGTGGGAGAAAGAATACTCATTCTTAAAAACTTATTAACTTTACTAGATAAAAACGCTAGTGCATATATTACAGCTCTTCAAACTAAAACATTAAGACAATTATATGAACAAAAGAAAGCTGCAACTTATGCCAACAACTTTATAGAAGCTGATGCAATACAACATAGAATTGACGGCATACATGGTAATCATTACATTATTAATTATGAAGGAAAAGTTGTAGGTGATTTAAGTGAAGCGTCAAGAATAGCCTCACTCAAATACATAGAAAAATTAAAAAGAAAACTTCCTGATCAAAATAAAAGACCATTAGAATTTGATAACATTACAGTAGAAATAGGTTTATATGAAGATCATATATCAAACATTGAATCCGCTCGTACCCGTTTTAATCAAGTACTTGCTACATTTAATGAAGAACCTGTTCTTTCAACTGAATGGGGTAAAGTATTAAGTAAGAATAAAGCCATTGCCAGAATCAAAAGAGACAATAGAGGTTATGATTGGGAAAAAGAAAATCAATATACAAGACGATACGAATTGTGGGCGAAGCAAGCAGGACAGCCCCGCATTAAGGAAGACTTCGCAAACAACGGACCTAAAGTTTTACAAACATTAAAAGATATATTAAGCGGAATGGCGCTTGATGTTAAAGTTGACCTTCAAGAATTTCTTGAATCAGATGGAGTGCAATACGCAGGGCAATACATCTTAGGGGATCGAGCGGTTCGTGTAGCTTACAATGCTATACCTGAACTAAGACCTAACCTTAATCGAACTGATTCCAGAAATTATATTCTCCATCATGAAGTAATGCATTTACTTCGTCATGAAGGATTCTTTACTCAAAATGAATGGTTGGCATTATCAACACAGGCAACTGATAAATGGATGAAGCAATATAAAATAGCAGAACGCCATCCTGAATTAACTCGCCAGGAACAAATAGAAGAAGCCATCTCTGATGCGTTTGCTGAATATATGACAGGACGCTATGAAACGGGAGGAGTCATTGCTAAAGTATTCAATAGATTAAAACAATATCTAATCGCATTAGGAAACGCATTAACTCAAAATAACTTTGATACTGGAGCGGCCATCTTTAATGCAATAGACAGGGGTGTTGTGGGCGAACGTTACAAAAGCATGGAGCGTACATCAGAAATATATAGCGGGGGCATTAATGCTAATTCCATCATAGTCAAGCAACCTTGGGGTGTAGGTATTAGTGAGGGCTTTGCCCCTAGAACCAGAGCCTTGTTCAAGAAGCAACCGCTCATCACCAATCCTAAAAACTTTTACAAGTGGTTCAATAAGGACGGCAATCCTAGCGCAGTTACTACTGCCTCAGGTGCCCCCTTAGTTGTGATGCACACCACCCTCAAGGATACGGGTGAAAGATTTTACAAGGGACCACTATGGTCTTTACCTCTTTCCAATCAAAAAATTACTTCCAAGAAAACGGCACGTCCTCAAGTAGCTAGATTAATTACAGTACTTGTTGAATCGAGTATTTTTGAAGTTGATTTAAAAACTACTAAAGTTACAAATGGTGTTTATCATTTAGAAATTGGCGGAAGAAAATTTAGAGTAAGTAAACAAGGTATTGATCCTGGTACTCCTACTTTTTGGAATATAGAGTATCTTGACTCAGAAGGAGGGGTGGTTGAAACTGTATCATCTCGGAATACTCTTAGTGATGCTAAAGTAGTTGTTGAAGATATATATGCAGAATTTAAACCTAATATAAAAGAAAAACCTACTATAATTTTACAACCAGGCACTGTCAATGCAGACATAGGTGGCGGACAGTATGAATTAGGAACTGAAAAGTTTAAAGAAGCTGGAGTAGTTAACATTGTTTATGATCCATTCAACAGAACTAGAGAAGAAAATAAAGCAGCTGTAGAATTAATTAAAAATGGCCAAGCTGATACCGTGACTCTGGCTAATGTATTAAATGTAATAGAGGAACCTTCAGTTCAAAGACAAAAATTAGCGGAAGCGTTTAATGCCCTTAAGGTGGGAGGACAAGCATTCATTACAGTACATTATGATAAAAATAAAAAAGCAGGTTCCACTACTATGGGATACCAACATCAGAAACCATTAACATGGTATCTTCCAATGGTCAAGGAATTATTTCCCACTGCCACAATTCAAAACATTAAGGGAGAAAGTGTCATAGTAGCAACTAAGGTTGTAGAAGATAAACCTATGGGTGCTCCATTTGAAGTGTTTGATAGAAGCAATGATATGGGTTATCATTTTACCGCAACACAAAGACATATAGATTATATTCATCAACGTAATGGTAAGCTTACTTCCGACTATTATACCTTTAAAGGATTTTTAAATATAACCAATCCGTATCGTATGAATGATTTCAATGTTTGGCATATGAGAGATATTTTAGAATATTTAAAAAATGATGGAATAATTACATTAAAGCAACAAGAAGACTGGCCTTCTAATTTAAGTGATGACGAACATTATAAAAAAGTTGTAAACATATTAAAAGACAAGGGATATGATGGCATTGTTTATAAAAATATTGGCGAAGATATTTTAGCACAGCGTGCACAATGGAGACAGCCAGGAGAAGTGCCAATTAATCCTAGAGATGTAGAAGAAGAGCTGGCCAATCCGCCGCAAGATTCGTGGATTGCATTTGAACCTGAACAATTCAAGTCAGTATACAATGAAGGTCCTTATGATACAGGGAATCCTAATATGTTTGGATCTCGACAATGGCAGGCTGCGGCTGGTGAGAAACCTATGGATGAATACAAACCGATGAACAGACAGCAGAAGCGTGCCCTTGATGCGAAGATGGGTTCAATAGCTGACGTTCCTCCAAGCTCCAATGAAACTAAAAACTTAAGCAGGTTCAGCAGATTCATAGGATTCGTAAGGGAATGGGCGAAGGACAATAAGTTCTTTGCGGCACTCTATGATGTTGTTAATTCAATGCAAATCAAAGCTCAGGATTTACAGGGAAGATTTGAACGTAGACTTTTTAAATACCGTGCAGTTGTCAGTGATCCTGCATTAAGGGAATTAATGTACAGGGCGCAAGCCATCTCTCAATTTTATCCTAATCAAAAATTCACAATGAATGAGAATGGCCAGATAATTTTTAAAGCGCCGATGAATGTAAGTGACGGACCGAAAGATTTAAACATTGAACCGGGAGAAACAATAATTCTCGAAGGTGATTTAGCCTTAGCTTATGAGGAATATCAAGGGGCAATTGATTTCCTAGTTGAAGAAAAAATGAAAGGCGTTATCGCAGGAGGATACATTGATAATTTACGAGCAGCCATAAGACTCATTAATCACCACAAAGGTGTAACACTGGCACTTGGATGGGCTCCTGATTTATCCAATGATATAACGGATAATGACATCGAATCCTTGCAACATGCACAGATTGTTTCCATTATAAAAGCTTTGCGCATACTAAGAGATAATTTAAAGGCGGAAGAAAAAGCCACTCAAATGGTTCTTCCACTTACCCCGCCATTCGTGTTTGACGCTGACTCAGAAATACAAAGCATTGAAGATATACTAGGAGTAGATGGAAATGAAATTCCAAAAGATACAAATCAAATAGGACTTTATAGATTGGCTTCTGAATTTGCTAAATATGAAGAATGGAAAAAAGGAGATTATGTTCCATTAATGCGTTATGGAAAATACTTCGTGGCTGTCATTAATAAAAATGAAAAGAAATACATTGACGCAAAGGTGGGAGAGTATGGATCTTTTGAACGTAAGGTTGGAAAGAAAACAAAGCTTGTTAAACATAATCCAAAATACTTACTCAACTATCAAATGTTTGAAAACAAAGCTGAAGCGGAACGAGGTCATGCTGATCTTGTTGCCAGCAACAGAACTAACTTACAAGTTACAGTGACACCTGTATCAGAAGTTAACATAGCAGAAATAAAAGAAAAAATAAAAGCAGGAACAGAAGGAGTCATGGATGTAGCTCAATACTTAAGTGATCCTCAAGCAAAAATATTTAATGAAGTAAGACCTGCATTAGAGGCAATCATTGCACAAAATAAAAACATATCTGGATTTGATACATTCATTGTTCCTCGTAAACAACTGGGCGGTGTTCCAGGATACAGCGCTGATTTCGACAGGGCGGCTGGACAATTCGGATTTATGGCTGCGAGAGACGCGGCACGTTCACGATTTTGGAATGAAGCTCTGGAAAAGAAAGCAACATTAAAAAATTATACAGATGAAACTAATGATACACAATTAGCAATCGCTTCTGACAAGTGGTTTAAATATACTGATGATCCTCATCAGGAATGGTCAACTGTCAGACGTGTAGGATTCTGGTGGTACTTAGGGGGCAACATGTCATCCGCTGCACTGCAGATTTTTTCTGCCGTTCAGTTCACTGGTCCGATGCTCGCTCAATTCTCTAACACTCCTAAAGCTATAGCTGCATTAGCCAAAGCATTCAAGGATGCTTCATTCATGTTGACTAACTCATCACTTAAAAGTGGGGGTGGTACATTCATTGATTGGGATAAAGCACCTGCAGATTTAAAACAAGTGATATTAGATAACATGGCGCATTATTTAAAGCAAGGACAGGCACTGCAAGAATCAGGACAAGTTCCCGGGGCTCAAGTCTTTGATGAAAAGAAAGCGTTGCGCTTATTTGAAAACACTATAATAGGGGGCATGTTCAACACAATGGAAGCCGTCTCTCGTTTGACAGCTTTCATGGCGACTATGCGATTAGCCTCTGATCCTACCGTATTAACTAAAGCGCTTGAATTATATTCAGGTGATGAACTGTTCATGAGAAAAGTTGAAAAGAATAACGGCGTACTCACAGCGGAAATTCTGGCTCAACATATAATAGAAGATACTTTTGGTGTATATGGAAAAATAAACAGACCATTCTTAATGAGAAGTTATGGAGCTGTTCCAGCCTTATTTCAAACTTACATAGGACAAATGTTTGCCCTTACATATAGACTGTTAACAAAAGGAAAGAACCCAACACAACGAGCGGCGGGTAGAAAAATATTCGCCCGTATGATGCTGATGATTGTATTGACTGGCGGGTTATTCGGATTACCTGGATCAGATGATGCGGAAGAACTGGCGAACTGGGTGATAGAAAATGCACCAATCGTAGGCACGGGATTAAAAACTGACATGCGTGCGGCTATGAGGGAAATGCTTTATGACGCAGGCTTTAGCGCAGGTATGATCAATGCTATGGAAAATGGATTGATTGAAGCTGGATTAAATATGGATGTTCAAAGAAGATTGGCACTGGGTAATGTTCCAGGATCTCAACAGGTTAGAGCAATCACTGGTATACTAGGGTTATCATCAGGAGGAAACGCGGCAGACTTTGCTGGTGCTCCTGGATCTGTGTTCATCACACCTTTCAAGGAAGCTAAAGTTGCGGCGAGAGAAGGAAGAGGATTTGTAGAAGTAGCCATGAAGTCAGCTCCATTATTCATACGTAATGGATACAAGGCATATCAAATGGCAGCAGGTAAAGGATTTGTAGAAACTAATTTTGGTACTGTACTAGCAGATGATCCAAGTGCAATGGAAGTAATGAAACAAGCTGTGGGATTTGGTTCGGCTAGGATGAAAAGATCAAGAGAAGCATTATGGCAAGAAAGATTAAATGAAACACGTAATCAAAAAATGAAAAGCAAATTCAACAACCGAATCACTAATGCTTATAGAGATATATTTACAGGAAGTAAGACAGGTAATTCAGGATTATCTATTTCAGGTCAGGAAAAATTAGACAGCATCATGACTGATCTGTATAAATGGAACAGCCGACAAGAAATTCAGAATATGATATTTGTAGATCTTGAACGATTAGTTCAATCAGCTCTTGAAGCGAGCTTTAATGAAATTAGAATTATTAATTCAGGTGCATTGAATGTTGCACCTAACTTGAAGCAACGAAAAATTTTAGGTTTGAATTAGTTATTTTTTAACTAGACTTCCACCAAAATATAATCCAACAATAGCAGACATCAAGTGAGTATCAAGTGGTGTTATTACTACACCAAAGAACTCTTTATCCATAACGATTTCTTTTTGTTCAATCAAGAAGAAAAATCCTCTAGATAATTCTGTCCATGTTAACCATACACTGGTGTCAAAAAATACAGGTACCATCTTCGGCCAAATAATAATGGCAAAGACAGCTGATAAAGCAATGATACGTCTAGTCCATTGAAAGCCTGTGTTCTCATACTTTCTTGCCTTGTCAATTTCTTCCATCTGAAACTTGCCACGAGCAAGTAACATCTTTTGTTCAGCTTGTTTAGCCTTAATGCTTTGACCCCATATACTCATGAAGCCTCCCAATAAGGAAGAGCCCAACATTGTAATCATTTCTACTGGCAATCCGCCCATAACTTTAAATCCTTTTAAGTGGGTGAGGACTTGTCTCTCTTAACAAGTCACACACCGCCAATCTCTTTTACGCTCCTGTCATTTTGTAAAGAATAAAAAGAACAACCAAGACAATAATACCAGCTTTAATCCAGTCTTTCATGCCCCACTCATTCCATTCCTTTACCCACGCCCAACAGTCTTTAATAAGTTTCATATTAGCTCCTTGTTAAATGTTGTAATCATTTTAGCTGTTGCAAAAGCTGCACCTAAACTGGTGTCTGACTCCAGCAACACTGATAATTCTTCAGGAGATTTATCAGCTAAAATTTGATATGCGGTTTTGTCTCCTTCTCCGTACTGTGCAAATGTTTCATTAAATTTATTCCCAAACAACTGATCGGAATGTATTAACAAATCCTTAGCCGTCTTAGGTTCCACTTGCCAGTAACTTCGTGCAGGACCTTCGTCCTTTTGAACTTTAGTTAGATAGTTACTTTCTATTGCTCCTATCTTTGACAGTCCATCAATGATAGACTCTTTACTAAAACCCATATCATTTTCAAACACATGCGCCGCATCAAGAATGCCTTTCATTGCATCCTTTGGCACCTCATAGTCTGAAGTTATGACTTCGTAAGCTCTGTCTTCTTTTTTAATATCACCTTTACCGTGATAATTTTCTGACCACTGTTCTGCAAATACTCTATTTGCATCAGGCGTAAATAAATCACTAACGCCTTCCTTTACACTTGTCCACAGGTTAGATATTCCAGCCATATTATTCCTGGTGTTCGCAGCAAGCACAACTACAATCAGTACAAGTGCAACTACCGCCGTTCGAACAATGACATCCGTGCTCACAATTCTCACAGTTTCCCATTATTTCTTTTTTCTCATCTTGGCAAATGTTTGAGCAAGCCTAGCTTGTCTCCCTACCTTGCCACCTTTTTTAGCCGCTTTGGCTATCTTAGATTTAGGAATCTTTTTTCCCGGCGCAATGCCTAAAGACTTATGTAATCCGCCAGATTTTATCTTAGCTTTCTGGATCCATTTCTTATTAGCTTGAGGTCTACTTGTCGCCATCTTTATTCTCTTTCTTTTCTTCTTCTTCTTTAGTAGGTTCTTCTACCTTAACGGCATCCCCACCAATAGTTACTTTACCTAATTCAAATACAAAATCTTCGGTTAATTTCTTACCTTCCATAATATCCTCCTTGTATGAAAGTTATTATAACACAATAAGGGGGCATATGCAACCCTTTAATTGTGCCAAGATACCCATGTATTCTTAGGTTTTTTAATTGATCCTTGTTCACAATGAACAGGAACTTGGAATGTTACCCCGTATACAGGATGTGTGAACCATAAAGCTTGCTGTGGTTTCTCAAATGAAAACCTCCCCGACATAGCATATTCATTATACCCGATAACTGAGCCATTCACAATGGCATCTTTCAAAGAAAGGTATTGGTGGAAATGCCCCATCAATACATAATCAATAGATTGTTTAACGTTGGCATATTCCGTTTTAACCTTTTGCACACCTCGTGCAATAGGACCGATCATTCCTATTATTCCCGTGCCCCCTTTCACTCCTAGCCTATCGCCGTGAGTCAGAAGGTAGCTTGTATCATATATCTTATAGGACGCATCGTAGGTTGAAGGGATTAAAAAGTTAACCCGCTTGTCTTTTGAAAAATATTTTTCAAGCATGTTATACAATAGCCAATCAAAGCTACTCTCTACTGCTTGCTTGTGTCTGTATTGTTTATACATTCTACTATGGTTGCCAATGACGCATGGTACAAAAACATTTCCAAACACATCAGCTAATTTTGTAATGGCAGATGACAAGACATCAACCAATTCAACCACATGTTCAATGCTCGTGCCATCATTTGTTTCTGTAAGTTCATCATGTATGCTACCGCTAATCATATCTCCGCCCAGCGGTACCACAATTCCAGGATACTTAGGGTTGACCATATGATTTGTGCATAAGTCAATGGCTGAATTAATTACAAACGAAACTCTTTCGCGTGCTATTTTTCTATTGTAAGAATTTAAATTGTTGACGTTGTTTTTATGAACAACTTCGCCCCAATGAAAATCTGAAATGAAAAGTGTTGGTACACCAGGTGATCCCTTTTGTGGCATCGATGTATGCAACCATTTGGGTGGTTTCAAGGGATGTTCTGCCAACATAAAGACATGCTTACGTATGGCACTGGCGGTAATATTTTCCTTTGCCAGTTCTTCTACTTGTTGCTTGAGTTCCTTGACCTGTAACTCATAGGTTAATTTCTGTTCCGTTAAAGCCGCTTCCATATCAGGAGGTTTAACCGTAGGCTTTATATTATTTAACTTTGCTTTTTCAAGACGACTAACTAATGTCGGTCTTGGTAATGATAATGCTCTAGCTGCGTCGGACTTATTTCCTTTAGCTAATACTAAAGCGTTTACTGCTTCCTGTAATATATCCGTCATAATTTATCTCCTGTAATAATAGCTTAAAGATCATGCTCCCACATCTCCAGGCTTTTTTGGTATGTCAAATTGAGTTTCAAATGCATCCATTTCCATACAATAAGTTTTTACGTACACTGTCTTGCCACGCATCAACTCCATATCTGTAATATAATTTTCTATCACTATGCTTCTCTCTTCACAATGTTCCTTTTCTAAATAGCCTCCAAACCCTCTGTAATGAATGCTATTAACATCAGGGTATGTCATAAGTGCCATTAGAAACCATATTGTAATCATAAATCTTGTCCTTTGTGAATCTGTGCCATCCCTCTCCAATAATCTCTATCCTTCATCTTAAGATTTTTCCATAATGGCCAAAGCATTTTTGTTCTAGGTCTTAACCTATGATACAAAAATTTAGCATAACCATCATACTTAGTTTTAGTTGGATACTCAGGATGTTTTGTAAGTTTCATCTACAATCCTTCCCCACATATCTACAAATTTTCCTACCTTAGATTCATCTCCTGAAGCTATAATCTTTCTGAATTTAATTTGACTGCCATCAGGTAAATCATCATACAGCCACTCTCCATGCCTCATCTTATAGTTTATGTTTGACAACATTGCCTTGGCATCCAAGTACTCACGGTAAGCGCCAATCTTATTCTCTTCATTACGAGAACGATAACGACGCAATGCAGAATTTTTTAAATTTTTATATTCCTCGGCATAATCCTGCAGTTCTTCTTCGGAAAATTTTTTAATCTTTCTCATACTCTCTCCTGAGAAGCCAAAGGCCGAATAACTGTTACCAGTCACTCAGCCTTATGTGCCCCCTTAGAACTAAAATCAAAGACGTTAGTTCTTATTATAATAGTAGCATACTTTTGATGTCGTGTCAACATATTAATTTAATTAAAATGCTTCATCCCAGGTACCAGTTAGTGTACCTTTTGCGTACTCTGTCGCACGATTCTCAAAGAAATTGGTATGTTCTACACCGCCTACAATCCAATCGACCCATTCAAGTGGATTATCTTTCACTCCATAATTAGGCTTTAATCCTAATTGTAACAGTCTACGGTCAGCGATATGCCGTATATATTGTTTAACTTCATCAGGATTTAATCCTTCAACAGGACCCATCCCAAAAGCTAAGTCAATAAACTTATCTTCTAATCCCACCATATCTCTACAAATCTGATAGAGTGTGGCTTTAAAATCATCATTCCAAACATGAGGCATTTCATCTAACACCGCATGTAATAACTTAATCATACTTTCCACATGATGTGACTCATCACGAATAGACCATGCAACAATCTGTCCCATGCCTTTCATCTTTCCAAATCTAGTAAAGTTCAATAGCATAACAAAGCTAGCAAACAATTGAAGCCCTTCACCAAATGCAGAGAACACCGCCATGTCTCTAATGATCTTCTCTTCTTCCGTGCCCCCTTTGTTTTTCCATAAGTATTCATGCTTGTCGTTCATAGCTGTTATTTCTTGAAATGCTCTGTAATCTCCATCATCCATACCCACAGTATCGTTCAATAAAGAATAACTATGAGCATGATTAGCTTCACTTGTTGCTATAGCTGATAACATCATACGTATCTCAGGTTGCTTGAACATAGTTATATAGACATCCATGTATGCTTGTGCTATATCTACATCTCCTTGCGTGAAGAAGGTAAGAATTTGTTTAACTAAATTCTTTTCTGATTCACTCATCTTGTTGTTCCAATCATTTACATCTTCATGCAATGGTACTTCACTCGGAAGCCAGTGCATTTTTTGTTGCATATCATATGCCTTAAATGCCCATTCATATTTAAATGGTTTATAATAATTTCGTTCACTAAATACACTCATTATTTTCCTCCGTTTCTAGTATTGAGTTACCTATTATAAAAGGAATTGCAGGAACTAAACTGTTCCCTAATCCTTTAAGTCTGTCCACCCTTTTGGATACCCCATGAGCCACTCTACCCACGTCGGGTTCAAGCTCCCACCAGCGCTCCCAGCCAAACGTCCTTTCTTCTTGGCTTTCTCGTAGTTTACGTTCGGACCCGAGTCCTTGTAATCCCGAGCCGTTGGTGTTGGGAATGCCATTCCCGGATGGCGAACTTGATCGTTCAAACTGATCGGCATCTTCTTGTCCAGTTTCATTTGCATCCTCTCTTTCGAAGAGGGACCTCTGTCGCAGTGTGCGTCTGGTGTCCTCCACATCTGCACCACCGTTGGATCTACCTGCTCCCGCAAGTTCCCCGGCTTCGTTCTTCCCTTCCTGGTTGTTGTCGCTTGTCTCTTTAAAGCTTCTGGACTTCGTTGAGGAAGATAATCCATTGTGTTGGGAGTAGCCCACAATCCAGACTCTTTCTCTTTTGTGGTTTGCGCCGACGCTAGAAGCTGAAATACTAAACGCCCTCGTGGAGTAACCTTCACTCTCCAAGTCCTCAAGTACGGTGTCAAGACCGAGTTTAATGTGCCCACTAACGTTTTCTCCAATGACCCAAGTCGGTTTACATTCCTTGACAAGTCTAAACATTTCAGGCCAGAGATGTCTTTTATCTTTTTCACCACGTTGGCTACCTGCAACGGAGAACGGTTGGCAAGGATATCCTCCCGTGATAATGTCGATGGGAATAATTCCATCTGTTTCCAATTGTCCATTTGTTAACTCCTTTATATCTTTATATTGTTTTACATTAGGCCAATGTTTTTTTAAAATTTTGCGAGGAAATTTTTCTATTTCACAAAATGCTACTGTTTCAAATCCACCTGTAGCTTCCAGTCCTAAACTAAATCCGCCAATGCCACTGAATAAATCTAAATGTTTAAACATTAAGCTTGACACATAACACAGTCTTCTTCATCTTTGCTATCCTCTCTAACTTTTCGTTCTACCTTGACAGAAATATTTTCCGCTCGTTTGATTGCTTCACTTCGGCAGTAGTATAAAGTCTTTAATCCTTTTTCCCATGCACGTCTATGGATGTTACTTAATCGTCTAACGTTTACATCAGGTGGAAAAAATAAGTTAAGACTTTGTGATTGACAAATATATTTTTGCCTTTCAGCCGCAAGATCAACTAACCAGACTTGATCAATTTCAATCGCTGTACGAAATAAATTTTTTTCAATTGCTGATAAAGAATCCATATGATAAACTGATCCCTTATTAGCAATAATTTTTTTCCAAACATCTTTTGTATTCAAACCTTTTTCTTCTAATAGTTTTTCTAAATATTTATTCTTAACTAAAAATGAACCACTCATAGTTTTCTGAGTAAAAGCATTAGCTCTCAATGGTTCGATACTAGGAGAAACTCCCCCGCATATAATTGAACTGCTTGCATTAGGAGCTATAGCTAACATATGAGCAAATCGTTTTCCTGTTCCTTTTAAATCACTAGGCTCACCTCTTACTTTTCCCAAAGAAAGATTTGATTCTAATGCTTTATCATACATATGTTTAAATATTTTTTTATTAATACCAAAAGACATTGGACTATTTAATGCTATGCCTACTCGTTGTAAATAAGAATGAAATCCCATTGCACCTAATCCTACTGAACGTTCTGCTTTAGCTGATGCCACGGCTTTCCATAAATGAGAGGGGGCATTTCTTATGAAGTAAGTAAGAACATTATCTAGCATACGCATTAAGTCATCAATGAATTGTGGGTCATCTTTCCATTCATCATAGTATTCTAAATTAACACTAGACAAACAACATACAGCTGTTCGTTCTTCGTTTGTAGGTAAAGTTATTTCACTACAAAGATTAGAATGATTAACTTTTAATCCTAATTTTTTTAATTCTTTTGGTAAATGTTTATTGACTGTATCGCTAAACATAATATATGGTTCGCCTGTATTAACTCTCGTCTCTAATAATTTAATCCATAGTTGTCGTGCTTTTATTTCTCTTATAACTTTTTTATTATGAGGATCTATAAGTTTCCACATCTCATCTTTTTCTAATGACTTCATAAATTTATCAGGTATGTTAACAGCATGATGAAGATTTAAATTCTTTCTATTAATATCCCCACCACTAGGCTTTCTCATTTCTATAAACTCTATAATTTCTGGATGAGATATATCCATATAACTTGCATACGAACCTCGTCGCGTAGAGCCTTGATTAAAGGCTACCATTTGACTGTCCACTACATGCATAAATGGAATAACACCTGTAGTTTTATTTCCTTTACTTGTTGATTGATCTTGTGAACGAATGTCACCCCAGTATCCTCCTATGCCACCACCTGAACTTGATAGCCAAATGTTTTCTAAATAATGTTCGCCTAATCCTTCACGTGAATCTGGTACATAATTTAAAAAGCATGAGATAGGTAATCCTCTGTCTGTTCCACCATTGGATAGGATAGGAGTAGCAAACATAAACCATAGTTTCGATGCATAATCATATAATCTTTTTGCGTGAGCATCTGAATCTGCAAATGCAACGGCAGCTCTTGCCAATGATTCTTGGGGACTCTTTTCTTTTGGTATCATATATCTGTCTTGAAGGACAGCCTTTCCAAAATTTGTTATTAAATTGTCGCGCGAAGTATCTATAGTTGGTTGTTGTATCATATCATTCCTATGTGAAAGTTGTTAGTATAGCACACTATTGATCCGTTGTCCAGACCAATCATTTCAATGCTCTTAAAAATAATGTTGCATATTCAAATTGTTTTTCCTGGGAAAACATTTCATCTATCTTATCAAGCATATGTAATTTTAAATCCTTGTTTAAATTCTTAACTACTTGCACTAATCTTATCTCAACCTGTGGATAAAGTCGTTCCATTATAGGACGATACAAGTAATTCAATTGAACCCAAGCTTTCTTTGTAGCCTTTAACTTACATTCAATAACCAGGATATATTTACGATCACGATTGGGCAAGATGATAATATCAGGCTGACACCAACCAAGTCCTCTTCTATCCTCGAAGGCATACCACTGCCCATGCAACACATCCTTGCCATATATTGCCTTTAAGTAATTAGCTATTCTATTCTCATAGATGAGCCCAGCTCTTCGGATACCCCTAATCTTTGGCGAAGATAAAAAATTAGGTTGTCGATCTAGAGCTTTGGCCCATCTCAGACCTCGAATTATGTTGCGTCTTTTCTGCATAAAAATACCAATTCAGATTCAACACGGATGTATCCCGCGTCTTGCATTGCTTGTAAGTATTGCGCCATCTCACTTGGAGCGGTAGTCTTGTTCAAAAGTTGCCGTTTAAACAGCTTTAGACGCACGTGAGAGCGGTTATTATTAAAGACGGTACTCTCTAACCATTCTTTCATATCATGGGTAATTTTGCCCGTTTTACTCCTACCAAACCCCTCTAAAGCTTGAGGCATTTTCTCTTCCATATCGAACATAATCTCTTTTGTTCTTTCCCAATCCCTTAAAGTTATAATTCTATTACCAACTCTCGAAGCATTGATAGACATTGCCACCTTAAGAAAATGAGAAACTCTACGTTGATTATACTCAGCCATATTAGGATCTTTAGGTTCGGGAGGGATGAATAATTTTATATCTTTTTCAACTATCGCTTTAGCCTCTTCATCAAATACAAACCTACCGTGAATGCTCGCTATCAGACTTAAGTCATATCTTAAATCTTCTAATGTATCTTCACTTACTTTTTCTTGTAACAAACTTTGAGGTATCCTTTCGCCTTGATGATAGATAGGTAAGAACCTAGACAACAACCCTTGCGAAGCCGCATCTTCTGGCAAATGATCTATGAATTGTTGAGGTGTAGCACACGCCAACCAATTTAAACAAGGACCCTTAATAAATTGTGAAGCTCCCGTTTTAATTTGATGACTATAAGATTCTTTGCTATCCCACATATCAGTCATAAACATCTGCAAGTATTGATAATGTCTACTCATAAATGTACCAAATTCAGAAGTTGTCATAGTCAAAGATGAATCATAAAACAAACCATCTCTTACAGTACCTACTCTATAATCTAATCTTTGAGTCTTACCCATTTCAACTGCTAATTTTTCTGGAGTAATCTTATCTTGGATAAGATATAAAGGATAAGTCTTTAATCCATACTGTGTCAACCCACTATTAAATTCATCATCATCTTCCTTTGTTCCCACAGGTGTAGTCAATTTAGAAAACACTTTAGAAAAGGGTAAGATTAAGGACACTGATTTATTTGTTCCTGGTGGCCCAATCAATATAACAAATAAGTTAGGACGCACATCATAGTTAGGCATGGAGAACCAACACTTACGACCTAATGCCCCAGCTACTGCAGAAATTGCTGACCACGTAGCAAACTTGTAAGGAATAGGTGAACCTTTAACAGGTTGTGCACACGCATGTATAAAATCTTTATTTCTTCTCATTCCATTTCCTCAAATTTTTCCATGAATCTCCTACCTCTGCGTCAGAAGGTATAATCATTTTCCTTCCTTTAACTTCAATAGGATTATTCAAACAGTTTAATACTTTAGGTATTAACATATCTACTTTATCAATAGGACATTGACCTAGCACTGCATCATGCACTTGTCCTAATATTTCTACACCCTCTTCAAATAATTCTTTCCATATTCTATATAATCCTAAATTTAATAAATCCCCAACTAAAGATTGCGGAAGATAGGCTATAGCTTTCCGAGCATAATGTTCATCATCAAGCCTACCCCAGAATTGTCTGCGTCTGCCGAATGGTGTAATAAGATTACCTGTTGTTTGTAATTCTTTTATAACTTCATCATGCCATGATCTAATCCCAGGAAATGCCCCCTTCACTTTGACAAGCTGCTGCGTACCACTGCCAATCACTTCACCCATTTCGATTAGTTCATCAAAGCCTCCACGTTTATCTTGCTTATGCCATCTGTTTAAATTATTTAATGGTTCAACTCCACCATAATATAATAGTTGAAATCGCTTGGCTTGTGAACCTTTGATCTTAATGTTTCTTGATACTGTTGTATGAGACGCACCATAGTTAGTGCCATGACCCGCTCTCTTGCATACATCACGATATGTATAGTTGCCGAAGTAAGGTTTCTCAGCGAGTTCCCTATTCTGTTCATGATCTTCCGACCAACCTAAATTGGGCCATACCATTCTGGCTACTTCTGTATGCAAATCAGAACTTTCTACTGCATTTATATATCCTTCGTCTCCTGATAGATAAGCCGTCGCTCTTGATTCCGCCGCCTGCAAGTCAGCATAAAACATAATGCGTCCACGATCAGGAATGAAAATAGCCCGCAAGTCTTTTGTAATGTTTTGAAGATTAGTTCCCGTACCCCAAGGAGATTCCTTAGATGACCAACGCCCCGTTTGCGTCCCGGCTACTTGATAAGTACAACGTATACGACCATCACTGTCTCTCTTTGAAGCAAGTACTGTTAACATTTTATCAATGTCTCTTAATGCTATGATAGTTTTACAGAATGGACGAGCACGAGGATACTCTTCAATCAAATGTTCAAGAGCACTATGATCTGTGGAAATTCTTTGCTTACCTTTTTCATACTTAACTTCTTTAGGAAGATTTAAACATGTGTAAAGGATTTCTTTTAATTGGTAATGGCTGTTGTGATTTAAATTCTTATCCCATACTGCGTTCGCGAACAAGTTAAGCATGCGTTCAAGCTTAAGCTTTTTCTTTTTTAAGGGGGCACGTATAATAGTAACCGCCCTTTCATCCACGCGAAGACCTCTCAATACCATAGAAATGGCAGGTCCTAAGCAACTGCGTTCAAATTCATAAGTACTTTTAGTATGATTGTCTAGTTGAGGGGTTAGTTTATTCCAAACTTCTGTTGTTATTTCACAATCAAGACCACAATATACCCATAACGATTGTTCCTTATTTAATTTCTCTCTCTTTAAATTCGTGTTTCGGATTATCCTCGCCATTTAGTTTCTCCTGTATCTCCCCTGCGATAGCCATGTATGCTGCGCCATCCACGTATGTATCCCTGGTTCTTTTACCTATCTTAGTTCTTGCTATTTTTAATAAGCACATCATCACAGCGACCTCATGCCCCGTGAGTGGTTGGTCAAGATAAGCTGACCATAACTTAGCAATGTTATTATGATTAATAACTTTGTCTCCATATTCTAAAGCTCTATCACCTTCAACTAATGTTCCTGCGTCTCTTAGAAAGTCTAAGGCTTTTTTTATTTTTATCATACTCTCCCTCTTTGTATTTAATAAATTCTTTTCGTGCCCTAACAGGATCTATTTCTGCTAACGAACACACTAGTTCAAATTCTTCTCTCTTATACTTTAACCATTTTTCTACGTTTAGTTTATTTTGCAACCCGTCTTCAGACTTGCCTTTGTAGGCAAAGTCTTGGACAGCTTGATCTAAAACTGCTCGCCATAGAAAAATTAAATTCTCTACTTCTTTTACATTTTCGGGCAACGGTTTGACCGAAAATAATTGTGACCGTTTCATTACATTTACGCATCTGCTTTAGTACTCTTTGAAAACTTGGCTAAGGTTTTCCAAGCACTCTCATTTGTATATATGGAGCCAAGAAAAGCCAAACCTTTTTCCTGTTCAGGTTGTAATGAATGTTGGGCATGCATAGTATCATGAATGATACCTTTGACATGTATCCCCTTCTTATATGCTAACCATGACACATCATATAATTGATTCTGTGCCACCTTAACAATCTTTTCGTTTTCCAGGATTGCTTTAATCCAGTCCCAAGCTGCGACTTCCTCAGTAGCAGACCAGTAATTATTTAATTTTTTGTTCTCATCACGAAAAGGAACAACCATTGCAGTAGTAGGTGTGGGTGCAAAGCCTATACAAACAATAGAGCCTTCTGCTGTTTCAATATCAAATGCGAGAGGGTTGTCGTGATTTGCTTCACTGATAAATTTTTTTTCAAATTCATCTAGATCAGAGAGTGTAGGTTCAATCCATACATCTCTGTTAGTGTGTTGTAATTGTGTAGAAAGGGATTCTCTTTTTGCTTTTTGTAAATCGGCTACGAAATGTGGTCTCCATTTAAAATTTTTAAGAACAGAGACAGGACTGTAAGTCGGTACAATTTTATAATTAAGTAGTTGAGAATGGCGCAATGAGGTTGTGAAGGTCGCGCCTCTATATGTTCCAATCTTATCTAGTCCTGTCAGTGCCCACAAGGACAGCGAACCCATTGGGATAATTACCATAGGATTTGCCTCCTCGATCTCCTGATGCAAACGTACTATTTCATCTTCAAATTTTTGTTTAAGGTATCCCTCTTTCTTCGGCGGTAAACTTGATCGCCACTCGCTCTCTTTACCTAAGGCTTTATATTCTTTTCTCTTGTGGAAAAAATATTGTGGATCATTTTGGTGGGGCTTTAATTGTATAGTGTGAGTGAGCAAGCAGTCGTCGAGGTCTATCTTGGCAATGTTACAAAGCTCGCTAAATAATTTTCCCGTGCCCCCTTGCAGGATTTTATTAGCGATTGTTTCACTGTTAGTAGGGTACTCGAATATAAAAGCAATCTTGCAATCCTTGACTGATTTAGGTTTGCGAGACTCTATTCTTTTATTGACTGCGTACTCACTCATAAAGATGCTACTTTTTAATGACGCGTTTTATTGACGCTACAAGCACATCTTTATTTCTTCCAACCATCTCGTGTTTGACAATACCACTAAATGTTTGACCGATTGCTTGCTCAAGCAATTCGCCGAACGATGCCTTATCGCCCATGTCAAGTGCCTTCACAAGGAAAGCCTTTAGTGACAATGCAGGATTGTTTTGTTGCATTGCTTTTGGTGTTGCCCAAAACTCTATTCGAGTTGGTTCTGCATTGGATAAATCTGAATCACTTAGATCAGATTGTATGATTCCAACTGCCTTGCAGTTAATCCTTACCAAAGGAGTTTGATTTTCACCCACCCTATCGGAACGATAAGATGTAATAGTGAAATCATAACTGCCTTCAGGCAAAGTAACTGACTCAGGCACATCTCCTGGAGTCATACTTAAAAAATCATTAACATCAGACATTGGTTTTACCTCCTGTATTATTTGTTAATTTATCTTTCGCGTTCTTTTGAATAGCCTCAAACAATTTCGCTAGATCTAATTCATAATTAGCCTCTAATAGTTTAGGTGCTGTTACTTTTAAATCCATCTTATGATCTGATACTGTTCGAAGTGTGCGTTCCACTCCTTTACTTGAAGCCCTAGTGTCTATTCGACATACACAATTAAAGTATCGTCCTATCTTAGTAGATAATTTAGAACCAACACTTGTCGGGTATGCTTTAGAAACACCTAAGTCTCCCTCCATGTATTGCATGTGAGTAGTAACCACCACATTACAAGGAACTTCTGATCCTGTTATATATTGTATGATATGTTGAACATCACGCGCTGCCGTTCCCCACTCGGGTTGAGTAGGTTGGTCAGTTGGTTTCTTATTATTAAAAACCAACGCACCACGCAAAGCTGATTCGCCCATCAATGTCAAGCTGTCTATAACAAGGACATCTTTATTAGTCCACGATTTAACGGGACCATAATCTTCATCTCCATCTTTCCATTGCGTAATTAATTGCACACCCTTACGAAAAGCATTCGCTTGTCCGAGAGCATCTTTTAATGTAACGTAAGACACACGTTTCACTGCGTCTTTATTTAGAAATTCAGGGAGAATAGATAAGCCATCATCATAATCTAATATGCGTAAGTTATAACCTGCATTTGCCAATGAAGATAAGGATGCTGTCTTACCAGAACCAGAATCTCCTACAAGTAGTAACTTAGTATAGTCAGATGACTTGTGATTTTTTATGTTTGCCATTTGTCTCTCCTGTAAAATTATAGTTTAACATTTTTTTTAATCCGTGTCAACCTTTTTCTTCTAATAATACTTTCCCTAAAGCATAGACTAAAAATCCTACTCCAATATTAGATATTAATATTGTTATTAATAGTACATAGATTAATGTCATTTCATTGTCCTCCACATTACGTTATTAAATTAAGCAACACTAGAACAAAAATTATTCTAGTTAAAACTCGCGGATCCCAGTACCACGCGGGTGGTTCCTGGTTTTGTTTACCCTGTCGCCTGTCGTGTAGTTTCTTTTTCATACGCCTCCTGTAAATCGGGATGTAATTCTTTTTCAAAGTCATTATCCAGGAATAGATTACGCCGAGACGGTGATGCGCTGCACACTTCCTTGAAGCGACAACCACCATAGTTATTACAAGCAGTAAAATCGGCAGGATAATATTGCTTGTTAAAATAATTAGTTGATACATCTAACGTATGCAATGCGTCTTTATACCATTCCTTAATTAAATCTGTCGGTACATTATATACACTACGATTAAATCTTGTGAAGTGAACTCCTGTTTGCACTGCGTCCACAATAAACCCCACTATATCCAATCCAAGAACTTCCCGTGCGGCCCATAGGTATGAGAATACCTGGTTGTTGGGCATAAAGTTACTGAAGTAATTAGAATTAAGTGTGCTCTTTGTTGTCTTCACATCACACAAATAAAGCTTACTATCTAATTGCACTATCTTATCTATACGACCAGAAAATCTATAGCCATTTCCAAATGGAACTTCAAACCTCTGCTCCAGACAAGGCTCTCCGTTAGGCATAGTCGCTATCTCAAATAAGTCTTCCCAATATTCTTCCGCTCTCCATACTATTGCACGAAGGACTGAAGTCAGACCTCGTGCTTTATCTTCTGCTAAGGATAAAGCCTCCCCATATTCCAGGAGTACAGTCTTGATCGAAGCGACGACAGCTTCATCCTTTGTTGCCCCCTTATATTTTTCCATATCCAATACTTCAAATCCCATATGCACAGCCGAGCCAAAGCCCGTTGCCATACCATAAGTCTTTGATCTATACCCTTGTAAGTTGGTATAATTATATAAACGGGGGCATGAAAGAAATGATGATAGACTAGAAGTATCCCATATTTTTTGGATAGGTTTGCCATCTATGACATCAAACTTTTTTAATCTATCTGGTTGTTCCATCAATCCTCCTTTGATAATTCATATTTAATTTCATCCACACGTCCATTCAATGTATCAATGGTAGTATAAAGATACCCTGTATCTTCTGGTTTTAATCTGCTTATTAATATCTTTACTTCATTCATCAATGCGAACATATGTTCCATCTTTTCTTTTCTTGTTTCCATTAAGCCTCCTTTACAAGCATAGATAATGGGTCTTCCTTGTATTGTTTTGGTTTGGTTCTTGCAGCTTTAGAGGTAATGCGTTTACCTGCAGATTCTGTTGCTCGAATATTTTCCCGGGTTGCCCTTAAATATTTAACGATTTCATTTATGTCTTCGTCACTTTCGGCTAACTCCAATGGATCTTTTTCTAATAACTCTACGGGAATTTCCAACTCTTGCACTTCTTCTTTTTCTTTAGTCATACTTACTCCTCTCCATCTTGTTCATCTATTTTTTCAGAACCCAAGCTAGTTAAGTTAGGCTCTGTTTGTCCAGGAACTACGTTGATAGCCCGGATGATAGCATCAGGACTTGTGATTAACCCTGACTTAATTTCCTCACTTGGATTATTTATTACATATATTCTTTTATGTTTATGCCACACAAGTTGTGCCTTCTTTAAAATTTTTTCGGCTTCGTCTTTGTTTTCAGCATCAACAATCCAATGTTGTGTGTGCATATGCGAAGTCGTTATGTCATACTTCATTCTCTCATCTCCTTCTGTTGTAGTAGTAGTAAATAATTATTATACCCACGATGGATATGATAACCGTATCAATTAAACTCATCTCTTTTTTCTTACCTTTAATCCAAGTCGTATACGTCTGCGATTGCGTCTCTTTGTAGAGCCAATTTTTCTACGACCTTTGTGCTTTTTTCTTTTTAATACTGCTCTACTCACATCATCCCCACTTTATTTAAAAAATAAATTGTTAAATAAATTAAACAAACCCAACATAAAACTTTTTGTGTTAAATTAAAAGTAGCATATTTAGTATCAATTTTATTAATCAACTTTTTCATTAGTCCTCTCTCTCTCTTTATATATTTATAAAGCCTTAATCATTCAATGCTTGTTCTAAATTACTGATAGCATTGCGTATGAATACTTTAAGTTTTTCTTTCTCATCAAATCTTTTCTTTTCTTTTAAAATCATTTTCTTAAAAGCTCTGCGAACATACAGGTCTGACATTTCAGACACAGGTATTTCTTCGCCTTTACTTTTACTATGATAACATACTTCATCACTCATTTATTTCTCTCTTTCTCTTTATGTTAGTTATGAAATCCATTATTCCTCATTAACTCTGAGGTAGATTCTTTAACAGGTTGCCATCTGGTTTTGCCACCCATTTTTTTACACAACAAAGCATACTCGTTCTGTGAAATTTCATCTGTCATTTCCACATAGGTTGTATTCATCTTTGAAGGTGTGGTAAATCTATATTCTACAAAAAATTTCAAAGCATTTAATAATAATTTCTTTTCATATTTGGTCATATCATTTCTCTTTTTTCTTTTTTACATACATCTCTACACCCTCATAGCCGGAGACAATCCAGTAGTCATCATCTTTAATTTGCTTTCTTCTCTTATCCTCGACCACCCTCTTACGATACTTGGGTGTTCGCAATTCCTGTGCCACTGGATTTCTTTTCTTATTCATCACACTTGACTGGATCTTTTACTTTGCTACAATAAAATTCCTGTGCCTTTCTCTTGTTTGATTTCATTTTGCTTTCTTGTTTCTTTAAAATCTTTTCTTTCTTGGTTGGATTTGGTTCTCCTTCTGTTATAATATCTATAACCTTTACTGTTTCTTTTGCAACCATAAAGGCACAACCATTTAACATCAATGCACATATTATTATTACTATCTTATACATTATCTACTTATCCATACCATTATAACTAAGAATAATAAAGACACACCCACCATAATTCCCGACCAATCTTGTAAAAATTCTATCATCAATGTATCGTTGGTTTAATTAAGTTGCCGTGTTTTAGCCACTCGTATTCATCTACTTCATTTCCTGTCTCTAATAAAGCCTCAATCAAAGGACCCTTTTCCAGGATTGCTGCTATCGTGCTGCCAAACATGTGCAACGTGTTAGTTGTGCCACTATCCATTAACATCATACGCAATCCCAATTCAATCATTGCCCCGTTGATAAGAGGTGTGGGATATTTTTTTGCCAAATCTGTGATAGGTTTTCTCATATCCTCAATGCATTGTTGAAATGCTTTATCCATTTCTGTTTTATTTTTCATAAAGTTTCTCCACTTTCTGTCATTAAAGTTAAGTCCTCCTGTTCCAAGACACTAGATATAATGACCTCGTTATCTGTTGCCTTAATAAGCAGATGATTATATTTATTTTCATCCACCCCCTCTTTTTCTTTCATCTGTTCTCCGTATGCTTTTATATATTTATATATACGCATTCTTAATGAAAAAGGTTTGATTGATTTTATCGCAACAAACGATTCTTCCTTATCACTCCTGTCTAGATATTCAATCGCTTTATCTAGTGCGTTTGAAATATCTATCGAGAGGGATAGGTTCGCTGTTCTCGGATTCCAAGCCATACATTTTCTCCTGCTGTAATTCATAATCATTTTCGTCAAGATTTATATCATTTAAATCTTGCTGATCTAAAGTAGCGTGAGTTTCTAAAACATATTCTGCCTCTTTATCCAGGAGCTTTGCCTCCCTGTTGCCGTAAATTGCTCTCGGTCCCACGCCTCTTCTCCATTCCTTTTTAATTTTCTTTTTCATTAGTCCTCCTTTTAAAAAAGTTTGTGCTTAAATAACACATAAAGCATAAGAATAAAAATGTCAAAAGGTTTGGTGTAAAGAAAAAACTTATCCCCCCTAAAAACCAAAACCCATAGATAGCTATGAAACTTAATGCCCCTCCTAATTTATCCACTCTTTATGTCCTTTCTCATTTACTATATTCTGTTGAGTAAAACCTATAGCTTTCATATGTTCCTCATCTACAACATTAACAAACATTAATGCATTCGTTAATGAACCTTCTTCATTTATAATGTCCACAATCATAGGTGTGTAATCTGCATTAGATTCCATACGATTAATTATATCTATTGTTTTTAAATCCATTTCATACAGCTCTCCTTTAATTGACATTCCCTCTTTATGTTTTAAGTAGGCAATCGGAAATGCATTGTGATAATCTACTAAATCAAATACCGAATGTAATGTATAGTATTCTCCCAGGAATTTACCCGTAGCTGCCAGATTCGCCAGCCGCCCTTTCTTTTTTAAAGTTCCGTAAACAAATAGTCTTACTTTATATGGATCACTTATTGTTTTCATTTAATTAATGCCATTAATACTAAAGCTAAACTAAAAAAACATATGTAAAATATTGTCATTAATATTTTTTCTTTTCTTCTACTCATTTTCTTTTCTCCTTTTTAAAACTTTTAATTATTTTAATTACGTTATTAATTATCTTCATTACATTATCGTAATCAAATATAAAACCCGCAATTAACATACCGATTATAATTCCTATCAAATGTATTTCAATCATTTAACTACCCACTTCCTTTTAAAATTTTATTCACAAAAGAATTTTCAATAGGTTCTAATTCATCTTGCATTTTTTCTGACGGTGTTGGTTCTTTGTAAATAAATTTAGTATAACAATACTCACACACCCCTTGATTATTTTTATCCACTACATAATAGACTATGGGATGATCATCATCACAATAAAATTCTTTAGTATGAATTATTTTAGTTCCCATATTACATTCCTTTTAATTCTGTCATACGAATAATACAACAACGAGGGATAACAGTTCCACCCCCACCCATTTTAGACTCATCATCAAAAGATGATATGAGAATAACTTTCTCTTGGTCTTGGTGTAAAATCCAACCCACGCATTCAACGGGTCTTAACTTCTGTTCTTTTAATTCTTTTATATCTTGCCAAGTATTGTCATCACTCATTGCGTCTAACCAATCAACCTTTACTAAATCCATATCATTACTTTTCATCAATTACCCCTACATTTTAACACAGTTATCATTTAACGTCAACACTTTATTGTTATTTCTTTTTCTTTTTCTTTAACCTGTCAACACTTTGTTGAAAGTCCAACACATTTCCAGGAAGAAGGGCTTGAGCATCAGGCTCGAACACAACTTCCTTAATGTCCTTTGTGTCCTTCGGAGTTGGCTCAACAATATATGTGCCATTTTCCAACCACGTCTTATCTATTTGAGTAGCTTTATTATCTAGGCATAAAGTCCAAGCATTTTCTTTGCTCGTTGCCTCCACTTCATAACGACAATGCAAAGTTTCCCAAGTATTTATTATGTATTTCATATCATTATATCCTTTATCATCAGTAAAACTATAGTGATTACAGCTAAGTATACTATCATATACCCAAATCCTTCTGTAAATTCCACCATTTTTTCCCAGGTATTTTTGTCCACCCCGCTGGGAGTGAGATGCTCTTTATGTTTCTTCATTGTTAATCCCTTTCAGTTAATAAAACTTCATCTTGTCCCACATCGGAAGACGGATATGACTGAGCTAATTCATTCAACCATTCGTTAAAAGAATCTTTTTCTGCGGGTAGTATTGTATCTGCTCGGGCAAACTTCTCTTTGAGTTTGAGTTTTGCTTTATGTTTTTCTGCTTTCAGTTTCTTCTCTCTTTTTTCCATAAGCTTTGAGTCATATTCAAACAACACTCGCCTACCAATCTTCTTAACCCTTACTAACAAAGGTCTGTCATCATTAATAAGATTTGATTCAAGCCACTTTTCCCACCTTCGCTTATGATCTTTAGCATTTTGTCTATGTCTTAAGCGATAATATCTAGATACCTTATCATTGCTTGTAGGTATTATCAATTCACTAAGAACATCTGTTCCTCTTTCCACACATTCATCATCTACCACGTTATCATCCTCATCATACACAGGCTCATAGATAGGCGAAACATATCTACATTGAATTGCATTGGTTGGAATTAATGGATTCATTTTTTCTTCCTCACTTTCTTCTTGTCCTTACACCCACATAAAAATTCTTTTTCAGCTTTAGTAAGTATATGTTCCAAGCTATTTGATTTTTTTAATTCATCCGCTATTCTTGTTAATTGTATAACAATATTTAACAGATGAGTATTGTTTGTTTGTTCATTCATACTGCCCCCTTTCTATTTCCTTCTTGCAAAATAATATACGATTAAAATTCCGATACAAAATAAGCACATAAATCCTAGCATACTCATTATAAACCCCCTTCAATCCATAAGTAAGCACCATAACCGATATAGCCGAACACTATACCTAGTGATAGTCCTAATAAAAAAATCATAATTGATATTAACATAGTTATTACCTCTCGTCAATGTTTTATTCGAAGTTATTCGACATTATCCCGACATAACCCGAATGGCTACTAATATCTCTTATTGACATATCCAAGCCACCAATTCAGCCATATATAACCTCTTATATATACACGATTTTTAATATTATATATATATTTTATATAAGAGTAATTAATATAGCCTACTCACTAGGTGTCCCTTCTCTCAAAGTAGTAGCCTTTCGAATAATGCCGAGTAATATCGAGGTTATTCGACAGCCCCAGGAATAAATCTTGGGACCCCGCAGCACGTCTTCGCGGCTTGAAATTCCTAGCTCATCCAGGAATTTCTTTGCGTCTTCGCTTCTGCCAACTACAAACATACTCAATAAGCATAAACTGTTCAACATCTGCAAAGACATAGTATCTTTATATTTCATTATGAAACTTTATCAATCCAATCTTCATCAAAACTAGCGTGATGTCTTGACCAAGACCTTACTGTTTGTTTTTGATTAAATAATATGTTAGTATGTAAAACCCAAGGCGATATGGACATAGCATATATTGGCATTGGCACAAAGTATATATGCTTATTACTAATCTCTAGTTTAGGCAATGTTCTTGATATTAATAAAGCATTTATTCCGCTTAAATCAAGTGATTGTTTTGCTAGTTCATATAATCCTTCTGTTTTTAATCGTTGCACTATGAATGGATAACTGATCTCTGCCCCCCTTCTGTTCATCATTTTTCTCGTTGCCATATCTACAGGATTATCATCTGTTGCCAAGTTTTCCCAATCCTTATGAGAAATTACTGTTCCTTTAAAAGCAATTCCATATTCATTATCTTTTACTATACTAAATGGATTTCTTTTAAAAGATACACCTTCAGTATTAAAGGGATGGGTGCATACACCAAAAGATATATTCTTTATATAGATAGGCATTCCCTTTCCCTTTCCTTCCTCACGTGTATTCAATGGTTGCCATTTTGTTTTAGCTGATAGTCCATTTCTTTTAACCGCAACATTAAATTCTTTTTTATTAACATTAAAATAAAATAAACTTTCATTATTATACATATTAATTTCCTTTCTTCATTTCATTTAAAGTTGTTGTTGTATCCTCATCATAGATTAGATCATATAGATATTGAGCAACACCTTCTGGATTTTCTTCACAGATTTCTAATATATCTTGAGCATTTGCACCCATTAAATCTTGTCCAGAAATAGATTGTCCGTTTATAAATATATTATTAGTTGTTTCTTTATTCCAATAGCCGTCTTGTTTCCATTGTTGTTTATCATTGCTATTATCTTCCTCATACCAGGAATCCAAACCATACATACTTTGATATGGTAATTTTTTCTTGACTTCATCTTTATCAAAGTCATATTCATAATCTCTACTTAATGCATAGTTGCCTGTTGGTTGCAATGAATAGGTATTGGACAGCCACATATCATCCGTTTGTTTTCCTTCTTGTTCATTGATGATAGTAAATTCTTCTGTCTTGCTATCCAAGAATAGAAGTTTATCACTTCCTATAGTATCCCCTAACATTTCTTGCCAATCATTATTGTATAATAAATCTGGTGCATTTACTAATTGTGGTTTTAAAATCCACTTAATAAATTGATGTGTGTCTGACTTGTCATTATCAATCATAGGTGTTGGAAGTTGTGGACCGTTGTGCATCACCCATAAATCTCTACCATTTTCCTGGAAATTAAGTATTTGATATGGGTGGGACATTGACTTGCTACTTACACCATTAGTATTAAATCTAAAGTGAACACCAATAGGTGTATCTAGATTTTTATAACTGTCCCAAACTTTTTGTATAGTCTTGAATGACTTTGGCTTACCAATTTTATGGATATGCACTCTACCTTTATTAAAAAACATTAAACCAAATCCGTCATCATTATTAGAGTAAGCACAGTTCATCATATTATCTGTGATTACTTTAGGATTTTTTGCTTGTATAATTAAGCACATAATAACACCTCTTACCTTTCTTGAGTTATGCTATATTTTTCTTTTCGATTGCCAAACCATTTGTCCAATCGATTTTTCTAGTAGGCTTACCTTTACAGTAAGATTTTCTAGTTAGCCATCCATAGAAATATGGATAGCTACTTCTGTTCTGTGGTAGTTCACACCACTTAACAAAATCTGTATAATATAATTTACTTGGCGGATTGTTTTTTACAAAATTAACCAAACAATCTACAAATTCCAGGACTCTGAAGAATCCTATACGTGAGAGATTCCCTCTAAATATTCTCAACTCTATTGAATTTTGATGGCTTGTATTTACTGCCTCATATTTATCCGTATCTAATCTCATTCCGTCTGTAATTTTTTTGGGAGATTTTTTAGCCCATTGATTACTATTCCTACCCGCTATATGATTTATAAAGTCTTGATTTTTCTCATCATTAATGAACACTAATATTTTACCTATATTACTCTGGGATAATGCACTTCGGGATATGTGTATGTGCAATCCGGTAGTATCTGTATTCCAGGATTTAAGGTAGTCGGTTTCATTGCTATCAAAGAATGGTTTCCAATAAGACTTATGAGCATTTAACGTAGCGGGTGCTGATACAATTTCAAATCCATTTGATAAACTTCCATCAGATTTTAATAATGCAAAGGGTGTGTATCTGTGCATTAGATTATGTATCCGTTCAGCTATATCATCTGGGCAATTTTTTCTTCTCTCAACTTCTAATTCCACCCCATAATATGCTGTGTTTAATTCTATTCGTTCATTTGGTAATGATGTTAAACTTAAATCATCCATTACGTTATAGTCATAAGTATGAATGAATTCATCTTCCATTTCCCTTTCCCTTTCTTGTTCACTCTCTTCCTCATAATAATCATCTTCAGAAATATAACAATCTCTGTATTCACTAAATACATAATTATCTGCACAACCTTCGCAGACATAATACTCTTCATAACAACATCTCATATCCTCTTCATAAGCTATGTCTTGACAATCTCTGCATACTTCAAAAGGATTGTGGTCAAGATTAAGAAATGTTTGTATTTTTCCTAATAAAGTAGAATGGTTAGACATTCTTAAATGTCGTTTTAAAAGAGTATGAAACTTACTCATAAATTCTAATTCAACTACAGAATCTGGATCATTAGAATATTTAATAGCTTTTATATATTGATAAGCCGTTTTATGATCTTCATAATGATATTCCCATTCTCTCAAATGTTGTAATAAACTAATATTAAACTCTGTCATTTCAACCACCTACTTTTTAAATAATTATTAATCTCATTCATTTCAGATTGTGATAACTCATCTTTGTCATTATCAAATTCTTTATCTAAAATTGTGAATGAAGGTAGGTGCATTATAGCATTGATATATTTTTTATCTTTGCTTTTAATGTAGTCTTTTAATTTAAGCATAACAACCTCTCATTTCTGCTTATTTATTTTAAAATTATCTTAACATATTATTATGTCAAAATTATGATTAATCAGACCAGGATTTCTACCTCAAGGTTAGGCTGTATTCCTCAACCATATTCTCTACCATTTCTTGTAGCTCATCCTCATCACTAAATGCAATAGTTAAATCTTTATGATAATTCATAAAATCTGCAATTACGTCTGCCACTATTTCACTTTGGAAATCTGATTGATAATTCACAGGAATTAAGTCTGCAATCACATCCTCAACCACATTTTGAGCATTGATTATGTCATCTTCCCATTGTTTTTTTACTTGTCCCATAATTAAATACCTTTCACTATTAAATAATCTATGTCAAATTCAACTTCCACCCTCTCATAGTGTGGAAATGCAATACCTAATTTCCTATTACAAATATCAATAATAGGTCTTGTGGTATTTCCGTTTATTTTATGTGTCCCGTTTTCTTTAAATTCAATCAACACATAATCTTTATCATAGGAAATATTGTATCTTTTATCTTTGGTAAAATTGTGGTTGAGCAATCTTTTGCCTTCAATCCACAATCTTTTATTTCCCTTATGATTGCCAAGTTTGTATTCAAATTTACTCATATACACCCCTTTCTATATAGTCTCTAAATCTTATGGCGTCAAATCTCTCATTAGATTTTTTGGCAATTTCCATATATTCTATAATTTTATTAGAATATGTTAAATCTTTATTTTCTTTTATTAGTTTTATAAATTCGTCAGCTTGTTTAATAAAATCTTTTCTAGTTAGCATTATTCAACCCCTTATAGTAGTTATTTATTACCTTTATATGTTTTTTAATTTTCTTATTAATTTTTTTAATCATTTGTTTAATTGTCATTTTAATCTCACTTTCATTTAATTTCTAATTAACATTTAATTGTGGCATAATTAAGACTTATTTCTTAATTATATAACCCTGCATATCTGCACTTTCTAGACTTACCCCCTAGCATACTAAAACCTTTGTAGGCACTAGATATCGGGTAATGTATTCTGGTATCTAGATCTTTGAAACTTGCCTCTTTATATTTAAAGACAAATGGTTTTTTATTTAACTTTGTCCAAGTAATTGCTTTGAATTTTCTTCTTGGTTTTTTATTATTTAGCATTGTTAACCTCATATTCTTTCTCAACTTCTTTGACAATTTTATCTAAATTTAATTGACTTATACTGTTCATTACTCTTTCTAGAGCAATTTCAATATTTTTTCTTCTTTGCAATTCTTGTTTTTTAGTTCTTTTTTTCATCTTTAAAACCTTTCTTTAAATCCAAGATTTAACTTGGTATTTCAAAAACTAATTAAAATTATTTTTAATTAATCTTTATTCTCTATCTATATTAATAGACGGATAAAACAAGTTTTTATTTCATCTTAATTAAATAAGTTGTGGATAACTTTTTGAGGGTGGACATATGTTCTTGCTTTGTTCTATTTAAAAAAAGTCGAATTATACCACAAAATTATGGCACAAATAAGGCGTTAATGACGAGAGGTCCGCCACAATTCAGACACAATTTGTTCTTGTTTTGTTCTGCCGAGATTTTTCCGATGTCCAAGCTAAAAAATATATTGACACCCCCACCCCAAAAAAATTTCCGAGGGTCCTTATATATAATACAGTAAAAAAAATTTTAGCAAATTTTGAAGATTGAAGGAAAGTTGCGCGGGAGAGGTTATATGTGCCCCCTGGATTTGGTTATGTGCCAGATTTGTGTAAGTAATGTGCGGGATAGTTGCGGGGAGACACGCTGAGAGAGAGTGTAGCGTTTTTTAAGTCTCCCCGACTTACAGGAGACGTACAGTTTAAAACTGTACATTAATATATTACAACATTTACCCTTGCAATTCAAGTGTTAATGTTGTATACTAGTTGTATGACGAAAGCAACGAGAATGAAACAACCCGATTCAGCGGTAAAATTGACTCCTAAACAGGAGGCATTTTGTAATGAGTTCATTAAAGATCTCAATATAACGCAAGCCGCAATAAGAGCGGGGTATTCTCCTAAACATGCGAGGAATAATGCATATGCTCTTACACAAGATCCTGCTATTGTTCAGCGTATCGCTGAGCTTAAGTCAGAACAAACAAAGCGTACTAAAATTGAAGCGGATGATATACTTCGCCGCCTAGTACGTATCGCTGAAAAGACTGAGCAGGAGGGCGATTACAACGCGGCTATCCGCTCCTTAGAACTATTGGGTAAACATCAAGCGATGTGGACCGAAAAGAACATTACGGAAATGGAAGTGCGTAATGCCTTCGCTACAGGAAATTCAGATGCGGATATCGCGAGAGATATTGAAAGACTTAAACGAATAGCGACACCTAAACTTAATAAGGAACAACTCAACTAAGGAGCAGCAAAATGGCAGAATATGCAAAGAAAAAGAATATCAGAAAACCTAGACCTGAAACCATACAACATACTAAGAAAGAAAATTTCAAAAAACCTGAAAGCAAATCTAAAGCAGAGATTGTAAAGGAAAAAAGTTTTGTATCTAAGCAGAAGGTAAAAGAAGCGAAAAAACCAGCTACTAAATCTGAAAAGAAAGATTTAGATGCAGCACATAAAAGAGTAACTGGAGGAGGAATCCACAGAGGAAAAAAATCTAAAAACATAGAAGTTTCTACACCTAAACATCCAGCTCATACTAAAAAAGGTAAAAAGAGTAATATAATTGGAAAAATTAAAGATTGGATAAAAGGCGATAGCAAAGCTAAAGCTGATGAATCAAAAATAAAACCTAAGATAAAAAAGAAACCTTTATCACCTGAACAAAAGAAAAAAGATAAAGCTATCATGAAAGCTGAAGAAGCAAGAAGAGCTAAAAGTAAATCTAAAGCTAAAGATAAAGCAATTATGAAAGCGGAAAAATCTAAAAGAGCTAAAGCAAAAGAAGATATGCCAACTGGTAGATCATCTGCGGCTTCAGGTCATTATAAACGTGAAGAAGCTGGTAAAAGAAAAGGCTATAAGAAACACGCATCGAAACCATCAGGAAAAAGATAAGACGGTATAATGTCTAATCAACGCAAGGATATGGATATAGATGAAGCACGCGACTATGTAAAAAGTAAGACAGCAGACGCGGCTAAAAAGGCAGTATTGGCAGGAACAATATTTGCAGCACAACAACTACCGGGAGCAGAAAAAGTTGCAGATTTTTTTGTTCCTAAGATAGATAAACTAAAAACAAAAATTCCCAAAGGATTGGAAAACGTTAAGATAAATATTGATCCTGTTGAGAAAAAAGGTTTTATAGGAATAACAATACCGCTTGGCGGGAAAAAACGATATTAAGGAGGAGACATGGCAAAGAAACAAACTCCATTAGAAAAAATAAAAAAACTAATGGAAAAGTTAAGTGCGATTCATGAAAAGGAAGAAGAAATTTTCGAAAAGATAACTGATATTCTTGACGAAGATGAAGACGACTTTGATTGGGACGACGATAAATAAGGAGGAAGTATGGCAATTAAAACTGTAAAATCACATCCAGTAGCAGGACCTTATAATAATACTCGTTATACAGCAAAAGCAAAACAAGGGAAAAATAATACTTTCACTTGGACTGAAACTGCTGAAGAGTATGATTATAATGATGGGGTTCATGTGTGGGACATTTATAATCTCCCTAAAGGTGTGAAACCAGATATTGGTAATAAAACTAAAATAAGTAAATAACTCAACTAACACAGGAGATAGTATGAGCACTCGCGTATTAACGCCCACACTTGAGGAATATGATTTTAATAATCCTCCTGCTAATTTAGATAAAGAGTTAGTATTATGGGGTGACAAGGCGTATGTCATTAACAAATGAAGATAGGGATGCGGCTACCAGATTAGCAATTCATCAGGCACGTGATGATTTATTAGCATTCATTATGCTGATGAATCCATCTTTCAGTGTCGGTCCGCATCATCGTTTACTATGTGATGAATTAATGCTTTTAGAAGCAGATAAGATAGATCGGTTAATGATCTTCATATCTCCGCGTTCGAGCAAATCTCTTATAGCATCAACGTATTTTCCAGCATGGGCGCTTGGACGCAATCCATATTGGCAGGAAATTGCTGTATCACACAGTGATGACTTGGCAACAAGGTTTGGTCGCGCTATTCGGGATATTATTAATACAAGTGCTTACCAAACAATTTTTCCTCATATCAATATACGTCGTGATAATAGAGCGGCAAACTCATGGGCGCTTGAACATAAGAAGAAACAGGCAGGATCTTTCCTAGCAGCTGGTTCTGGTTCAGGTATCGCAGGGTTTGGTGCACATTTAGCTATCATTGATGACCCTATATCAGAGCAAGATGCCTTTTCAAAATCAAGAAGAGATACATTAAATGATTGGTATGCTTCAGGATTGCGTACAAGACTGATGCCAGGGGGCAAAATAGTTCTTGTTATGACTAGATGGCATGAAAATGACTTAGCGGGCTATCTATTAAACCAAGAATCTAGTGCACCTATGGCAGATAAGTGGGAAGTAGTGCGGATTCCTGCGTTAAATACTACTGAAGCTGCAGAAGGATTAAATAAGTGTAGGAAAGATTTAATAAAACAAGGGTATTTAACTAAAAAATATCCTAAATTAGAAGCAGGTGAGTCTTTTTGGCCAGCACCTGATAAAGAAAAGGGCTTTTGTTGGACAACAGAAGAGATAATTCGTACAAAAAACAATACTCCAAGCTTTAAATTTGACGCATTGTATGGACAAGCGCCAAGTTCAGAGAAAGGAAACATAATTAAGACTGAATGGTGGCAGGATTGGACTAAAGATCAAGCTCCTGAGTGCACATATATCATACAATCATGGGATACGGCGTTTTCTACCAAAACATCTGCCGATTATTCAGCAATAACTACGTGGGGAGTCTTTGGTGACGGCTTAAGCCCACCTAATCTATGCTTATTGGGGGCTACGCGGGGCAGATGGGACTATCCTACACTGCGACAGAAGGCAATAGACAAATTTCAAGAGCACAAACCTGATTCTATCTTAATTGAGAAGAAAGCTTCGGGTCAATCTTTGATTCAGGACTTGAGGATGGCAGGATTGCCTATCTTTGAGTTTCAACCTGATAGGGATAAGGTATCAAGAGCTTATGCTATAACATCTTTATTTCATAATGGGAGGATATATGCCCCTCATGATAAGACTTGGACTAAAGATGTAATGGAAGAAGCAAGAACTTTTCCTACAGGCAATCATGATGACTATATGGATACTATATCACAGGCATTACTGTGGATGCGTAATGGAGGATATATAGATCATAGTGAAAATACGTGGCTTGACAAGGCAGAACAAAGAGTGTATAATAGAAAGCAAGTAGAACAAGCTAAAAATAAAAGCTTTTACTATTAGTAAGGATATTAAATGGCAATAGAGAAAAAAATTGATTTAACGGATGCAATTACCAGTGTTAAGATGCCTGGCGTTGATGAAGTAGAAGAATCAATAGAAGTAGAAGTAGATGACCCACAAGCATTAGAAATTGCTAAGGCAATGGGTCTCGAAGAAGAGGAAGAATTAATAGATGAGTTTGATGCCAACTTAGCCGAACTCATGCCAGAAAAAGAATTGCAGGAAGTTGCAAATGATTTATATGATGGCTATACTCGAGACAAGGATTCAAGACAAGAATATGATAATATAGCAGAAGAAGGAGTTACCCTTCTTGGATTAAAAGATAATCAAGGTGGTGAACCTTTTCCTGGAGCATGTAGTGCAACACATCCTGTATTAGCACAAGCTGTAGTAAAATTTCAAGCAAAAACATATAAAGAATTATTTCCTACTGAAGGTCCTGTACGTACTCGTATTATAGGATTAGAAACTCAACAAAAAATGGAACAGGCAAATCGTGTTCGTCACTTTATGAATTGGCAGACGCAAGTTCAAATGCCTGAGTATGGTCCAGAGTTGGATCGTTTATTATTTTATGTTGCTCTTTATGGAACAGCATTTAAGAAAAACTTTTGGGATCCAACATTACAAAGACCATGCACTGAATATATTAAAGCAAGTGATTTATATGTAGATTATTATGCTTCTGATTTAGAAAGCGCAGAACGATTTACACATAAATACACATTATCATTAAATCAAATTAGAAAGCTTCAAATTGCAGGAATGTTTCGTGATATTGAAGTTATGGAAACTCCAATTGAAGAATCAGCTGCAACGGAATCTGCGAATGAAGCAGTAGGAAGAAGCAAACCTGGTTTAACAGATGATGAAGTAGAAATTTTAGAAGTACACGCCAATATAGATTTACCAGGATATGAAGATGAAGATGGATTAAAACTTCCATACATTGTTCATATGACAACAGATCAACAAGTTTTATGTATTAGAAGAAATTGGGATCAGCAAGATGTATTAAAGAAAAAGAAAATGTACATCACGCATTATACAATGATTCCAGGATTAGGATTTTATGGCTATGGTTATTTACATTTAATTGGCGGTTTAACAAAAACAGCAACATCCTCCCTACGCCAGCTAATTGATGCTGGCACTTTTGCTAACTTGCCAGGTGGCTTTAAGGCGCACGGTCTTCGTGTGCTTGCCCCTGACGAGCCTATCGCACCGGGAGAATGGAGAGAAGTAAATAGTCCTGCAGGAGATTTAGGAAAATCTTTACAACCATTACCTTTTAAAGAGCCATCACAAACATTGTATAATCTTATGCAATATGTTACAAACTTGGCTAAAGAGTTTGCCGATGCGACAGATAGCGTAGTAGAACAAGGTTCTAATTACGGTCCAGTCGGCACTACAATGGCTTTGTTAGAGCAATCTTCAAAGCTATTCAACGCTGTGCACAAACGCTTACATGCTGCTCAATCCAAAGACCTGCGTATTCTCGCCCGTCTCGATGGCGAATATCTGCCTGATATGTATCCTTACGAAGTCGCAGGTGGTGCACAGCAAGTTTTCAGAGAAGACTTCAATCTAAAAAGTATTGATGTCATTCCCGTATCTGATCCTAATATGCCTACTGAAGCACATAGGATTGCAAAGATAAATGCTATTATGTCGATTGCCCAACAAAATCCAGCTGCTTATAATATGGATCAAATCAGTATGGAATTATTTGCGGCTATGGGTGTGGAAGAACCACAACGATATTTAAAAAAGCAACAGCAACCTTTAACAGCAAATCCTATTTCAGAGAACATGGCTGTAATGAAGGGGGCACCTTTACAAGCAAGTCCTGAACAGAATCACGATGCTCATATTGTAACGCATGGAACACTATTGCGTAATCCTGCATATAAAGACAACCCAGCGGTTCAACAATTATTAATGGCACATATTACTGATCACTTAGCTTTAAAATATCAACAAGAAATGATACAGATGATTCCTGATCCACAAGTTCAGGCAATGATTATGTCAGGTCAACCATTACCAATGGAAATACAAAACCAAATTGCTTTAATGGCGGCTAACGCTTCAGATAAAGTATTACAGCTTGATGAAGAGAAAGCTAAAATTATGGCAGGTGATGCTGATGATAAACAAGCTGAGCAAATGGAATTACAAAAACAAGATCTCGCTTTGCGTGCGCAGGCTGAGATGAACAGGCTTAAGATTCATGATGATAAAATGGATCTTGAAGAAGCGAAACTTATGACCACGGATGAAAACGAGGATGAGGATCGCAAACTTCGCATGAAGGAAGCTGAGATGCGATTTGCCAGTGACATGGCGAAAGATGCTGCTAAGACTATGGACGCGGCAGTTAAAATAACTAAACTGTAAGGAGTTAATTATGCCAACAAATGCATATAAACTAGCAGCTCTACAACGTAACAAATCTATGGATTTGAAAAATATTGGAAAAGGATCTGCTATGAAAAAAAAGAAACCTACTAAAAAAGTAGGCAAGAAGAAACAAGGCTATGCCGCTAGAGAAGACGAATCTTTAGGTATGAGACGCGGAAAAGCTTCTACTAAAAAACAAGGTATGAAAGCTAGAAGAGACGAATCATATGGTAAATGGGGAAAACGTAAGGGCGGAAAAGTTAATAAGTAATGCCTTTCAAGTCGGAAAAACAAAGGCGCTATCTTCACGCTAAACATCCTAAAATTGCTAAGAGATGGGAAGCAGAATATGGCGCTCCGACTAAAAAGAAAAAACGAAAAAAGAAAAAGAAAAAAAAGAAATCATGATATGTGGAAAAAGATTATGTTTAGTATAGCAATTATTTCAGCAATGAATATATTACAAGGTTGTGATGGTACGTCTATGAAACCTCATAAAACTAGTATCACATATGGTGTATCAGAAACTGATAAAGATAATGATAGCAAAGATTCTGTTAAAGAATCATTGACAATTAAACAAGATTTTTTATGGGAGAAGTAAATGAAAAAAATTAAAGATTATATTTTAAATATTCTTGAAGTTTATGGTAATAAAATTAGTAATTACGCCTGGCATAAACGTTGGAATAAAGGAAATAGAAAATGAATGGATTAAAAATATCCTTCGCTGTTGTAGCTTTTGTTCTTGTTCAGGGAATAGGAGTTATATGGTACGTGAGCAAATTAGATTCACGTGTTGACCAAATGTATAAAAGCTTCGAAGAAGAAAATAAAAAAGAAGTGATTGAGAATCAAGTCAAGATGAAGTTGGATTTGGAAAATTTAATTGCAGAAGTTAAAGAATTAAAAAAAGATATGAAGAAGATGCAATCTAAAGATAAAGAAATTGTAAAGCAAAATCGTGCGATCGAAAAACAACATGAAGATTTGTTCAAATTTTTAGAGGATAAACAAAATGAAACTACAAGCGGATCGTATAGTTACGGAAATTAAAAAAGATATTTCTTCCTTTGATAGTTCTGATTTAGTAGCACTAGGAATGGGGATACTTGGAATATTACTTTTTATAATTTTAATATTGGAGATTTATTAAATGCCTAATGGAAGGGTGGATGTAAGTGATAAAACTGCTATTTCTATGCCTATGCGTAATCTTATATCAATACTCGCAGCAGTCGCAGTTGGAGTATACGCTTTTTTCGGAATACAAGAAAGGCTTAACAATGTTGAGACGAGAAACACACTTATGGAAGCCGATCTTACCAAGAACACAGAGTTTAGAATCAAATGGCCGCGCGGAGAATTAGGGTCCCTCCCTGCAGATAGTGAGCAATTTATGCTTATTGAGTATATGTCAGGACAGATGGAAAAAATGCAAACGCAACTTGATAATATGATGCATAATAAAGTTAATATTATTAGACTTCAGGAGGACATGAAGGAAGCGCGTGAGAATATAGAGAAACTCAAAGATAAATTAAGAGAAACAAACGGAGGCGGTTAATGGTTGAAGTTGTCATAGCTTTATTAATGTATATTGGAATTGATCTCAAAGAACACGTACCCTATGATAACATTGGAGATTGCTTAAAAGCCAAACGTTTGAGTGAAAGAAGTTCTGGATCTGACGGTCCAAGACTGGAATGCAGACCAGTAAAAGCTGAAATTGAAATCTGGGAAGAAGATGGGAAAAAACATATCCTTAAAATTGTTGAGGATTAATTAATTTTAAATCATCTATTGACACCATCATTAAAATAGTATATAATTATCTTGACTGCCGAAAGGAGTCACGATTTAATTTCGCTTAACAAGGAGGTTAATATGATTAAATCACTTGTAAATTGGGAACCATACAGACCATTCACAGTTGGGTTTGATTCTTTATGGGATAGACTTGAAACTCTTGAATTGGATGTTCCTAATTATCCACCATATAATATTCGTAAAATTGACGATCTTAAATATTCTATTGATTTAGCATTAGCTGGATTTGATAAGAAAGATATTTCAGTTGACTATGCGAATAATTCATTAACAATTAAATCTAAAAAAGATGACAGTAAAGCCAACGATGTCGTACACCGTGGCATATCTCAACGCGCTTTTACGCGCACATTTGCATTAGCAGATGACGTAGTCATTAACGGGGCTAAATTTGAGAATGGTTTATTATCTATTGAATTAGAAAAAATTGTACCTGAGGAGAAGAGACCGAAGGAAATAAAAATAAAATAAATAAGTGGGGCAGAAATGCCCCTCTTTAACAGGAGACTTTATGACAGACGCTAATACTTACAAAGAACGAATTGAAAAGATTCTTAATGAAGCTATTGCAGCTAATCAAGAACAACTATTAGGAGGAGTGGATACTCTTCCTGAATATAAATATATGTTAGGCATTCATCATACTCTTACAGATATGAAGGATCGCATTCATACCGAATTACAAAAATTAACAAAGGAGACATGGAGTGAGTAAAAAATTACCTATACCAGCAGGCTATCGTATTTTATTAAAGCCTAGAGAGATATCAAATAAAACAGCAGGAGGAATTATATTAACAGATACGTCTGTGGAGGCAGCAAAATTTTCTTGTGTAGTATCAGAAGTTATAGCTGTAGGTGAGGACTGTTATAAAAATATGGAGAAATCTGCCAGTATTTGGTGCAAAAAAGGAGATTGGGTTCTTACAGGAAAGTATGTAGGACTTAAATTTAGATATGAGGGAGAGGAATATTCTATTATAAATGACGATGAAGTCGTAGCAATAGTACCTGATCCTGAAAAGATTACTCATAAATAGGGTTGCATTACCATTAAACTTAGTGTACAATATAGTAGAATAGCGGTAAACGCGGTTCGCAACCGAAGGAGATCTACATGATAGATGAAAAAGAAAAAGGTAATGCTGAAGATAATGAAGAAATTATTGTAGAATTGCCAGACGAAAAACCCGAAGACAAAGCAGAAGAAGCTAAGTCCGAAGAGCTGAAAGATACTGAGGCTCCTGAAGAGGAAAAAGAAGAGACTGAAGAAGAATCAATAGAGGTGGAAGCTTCTGAAGAGGAACCTGAAGAATCCAAAGAAGAATCTAAAGAAACAAAAGTATTCGGCAAGCGCGCTGAAAAACGAATAAAGCGACTTGTTGCGCAGAAGAAGGAGCTTGAGGAAAAGCTTAAAAGTTATGAGGATGATAAATCCAAATGGCTTAATGAACGGAATGAGCTGCGACATAAGCAGGCTGATTCTGAACTTGATGCAATCAATCAGTATATTGATAGATTGGGGGCACAAGAAAGACAAGCCTTAAGCACTCTTAAAACTGCGAAAGAAGCTAGTGACGTTGACGCTGAGATAAAGGCAACTGATGTCTTGGCATCTGTGAAAGCAGAAGCACTAGTGGCCAAACAATATAAGGCTAGAGCAGAACGAGATTTAGGAACTGTTAAATCTAAGAGTCCTGCTAAAAGTGAGGAAACTAAGGTTGAGAAGAAACCAGAAGCACCTCTTCCTGATCGCAAAGCATTAGCTTGGCAGAAAAGGAATAGTTGGTTTGGTGGACAGAAAACTGGAGATCGAATCAAAACTCAAGCAGCTTTAGTTGTTCATAAAGAATTAATTGATGAGGGGATTACTCCTCAAGATGGTTCTGAAGAATACTATAGCGAACTTGATGCAAGATTGCAGACAGAGTTTCCAGATCTTAGATCAAAGACTGTTAGAAAAGTTCCAACAGTTGTGGGCGGAACGCGCTCCGCACCAGGAAAGCGTAAAGTAAAGTTAACTAGATCCGAATTGGAAATGGCTGACAGACTTAACGTTTCTTACGAAGAATATGCGCGCCAAAAATTGCGCCAAGACGAAATGGCGGGAGGCTAATATGACTAAAGCGACACAAACTAGCCGTAAAACTCGAGATTCGGCAACTCGAAAAAGAACATTTGAGGCACCTAATAAATTAAGTACGCCTCCAGCTCCTTCGGGAACTGAGTATATATGGGTGAGACATGAATTATTGAATCAACCAGATGATGCAAATGTTCATCAACGTTTACGCGAGGACTATGAGATAGTCAAACCTGAGGAATTAGGAAAAGATTATATAGTCGACGTGATGACAACTGGTAAACACGCAGGTGCTGTTCGATCAGGTGATCTAATCTTGATGAAACAAGATGCAGACTACATGAAAGATAAAAGAGCATACCACGAAGAACAAACTAGAAGAGCGGCTCAAGCTTATGGGCAAGAATTAAAACGAGCTTCAGACAAAAGCATGCCAGTGGTAGATGAATCTACCTCCTCCGTTATTGGAGGACAAGCGGCAAAACCAAGCGCTAAATTCGAAGACTAACACCGCGTTAGTCGTTAATTTTAATTTAGCACATAAGAAATAAAGGAGATATTTATGGCTTATGGATTGGAACCTATTCGTCAAGCAAATGGTGGTACAGTACGTAACAACAATTTTGTAGACGGAAATGGTTATCGCATCGCTGCTACTGCACCCACAGCTTATTTTGAGGGTGATACGTGTTCTTTGGCTTCAGGCCTTTTAGTACAAGACATTGGCTCAGGAGATCTGGGCGCAATTGTCGGTGTTTTTTGGGGCGCTGAATATCAAGACAATAGTTCAGGCGATGTAAAATTTGTTAGATCAATTGCGGCAAGTACAGTTGCAAAAGCTCAGTTTAAAGCTTACGTTTATGACGATCCTATGACGATTTTCAAAATGCAAGCGGATCAAGCTGCTAGCGCATTAACATCAGCAGATGTTGGTGCAAACGCACAGAACCTTACAGGTTCTGGGTCAACTGTTACATTTAAAGCAGGAAGTTCACTAGACTCTTCTACTGCAAGTAATACTCAAGGCGCTACGCAAAAAGCGTTTCCTTTTCAGATCTTAGGATCTGCAGAGACTGACTTGACTTACAGCACAGTAGGAACGACAATGGACGTTCTTGTTAAAATTAACACGCATTCTTGGGGTGTCTACGATGGCAACTTCCCGACTGCTTAATTTAGGAGTAAAATATTATGGCTATTACTAGAGGTCAGTTACTCAAAGAATTAGTACCGGGTTTGCATGCAATTTTCGGAACGGAATATAAACGTTACGAAGATGAAGCAGCCGTACTCTTTGAGAACGAAAAATCTAACAGAGCATTTGAGGAAGAAGTTCTCTTCCCCGGCTTTGGCGAAGCTTCAGTGAAGTTTGAAGGCCAAGGTGTCGAATACGCTCAAACTGGTGAAGGTTGGG
>VTLG01007486.1_pt1 | contig 62803 bp, 54 predicted proteins | sample 4694571 | NCBI WGS metagenome assembly VTLG01 (sample SAMN12604809, study PRJNA352737) | marine metagenome | biome: ENVO:00000447; feature: ENVO:00000209|ENVO:00000569|ENVO:01000036; material: ENVO:00002151; isolation source: viral sequences binned using virsorter ...
CAGGAGATGTGACGCAAGAAGCAACAGATAAAACAATTGTACCTGTAACAACTTCTACTGCAGATGCATGGACAGCAGCATCACGTTTTGCTCCAGATAAAGGAGAAGACTACGGAACAACATTTGCGGATAATACAAAATTTGATACTCTCTCATATATGGTTCCACCTGGAGGAACAACAGCAGAGAGTAATAGAGGTCGTGGATTGCTGATGGGTGGTGCAGTGTCTCCTGGTGCTACTAATACAACGCAAATAAAATATTTCGATATAGCATCACAGGGAATTACTGATGATTTTGGTCAAACATCAGTAGCAAGAAGATCGACAGGATCTCTTTCATCTTCAACAAGAGCTGTAATGGGTGGTGGTTTTGTAGCTCCACCCTCACCATACACTATATCAGATGTAATGGATTATGTAACCATTGCAACCACAGCAAATGCAACTGATTTTGGTAATATGCAATCGACTGGATATGCTTATGGAACAGCATCTAATGAAACTCGTGGATTATTTGCTGGAGGTTATAGACCTAATAACAGTGCAGTTGTTAATACAATTGATTTGATAACCATATCCACTACAGGTAATGCTTCTAATTTTGGTGATTTATTTGTTGCCAGAAGAGGATATGGTGGATTAGCATCACCTACTCGTGGAATCTTTATGGGTGGAGCACCAAGTACAAAAGAGGAAATTGATTATGTAACCATTGCAACAGCAGGAAATGCAACTGACTTTGGTAATTTAACTGATGGAAGAGATAATGTTTATGGAGGATCAAGTTCAACTCGTGGTGTCATGGGTGGAGGTAGAACTCCAAGTAATACAAATATCATTGATTATATAACCATTGCAACCATAGGAAATGCAACAGACTTTGGTGATTTATTATCAGCAACTTATTATAATGCTGCCACTAGCAATAGTAGTAGAGCAGTTTGGGTTGGGGATACTGGTATAACTAACACGATGGAATATGTAACCATAGCAACAACAGGTAATTCAGTTGATTGGGGTGATCAAGGTGGAACAGCACAACATTCAGCTGGTGCAGCATCTGACAGTCATGGTGGCATCTCATAAATATGATAGAGGTATAATTACATGGCACTCAAACCACCAGTAGAAGTACCACAGGGTGCAATACGACTGAACACTGATTCTCAGAAGTTGGAGTTTTTTGCACAGGATCAGTGGTGGCAGATGGAGACTGATATTCCAGGAGAGAGTTTGAATGGTGGTAGTGGTCGTGGAATGGTGATGCAAGGAATTGAACCTGCTATTACTAATGCTATTAGTTATGTGAATATTGCTTCCACTGGAACTTCAGAGAGTTTTGGAACTTCTAATTTTGCAAGAAGAGCCCCTGCAGCGTGTGCATCAGCAACTCGTGCTATTAGTGGTGGTGGTTGTACTCCTGCTGTTCAAGATGATGTAGACTATTTTACAATTGCATCAAAAGGAAATGGAACAGACTGGGGTGATTTAGATGAAGATAGATCTGCTATGAGTGCATGTTCATCAGCAACTCGTGGAATATTTGGTGGTGGTTATACTCCCGTATATTCTGATACTCTTGAACTTATAACAATTGCATCAACAGGTAGTGCTCAAGATTTTGGTAATTTAGTAGAAGGAAGATGGGATCCAACTGCAATGGCATCACCAACTCGTGCAGTTTGGGTTCAAGGTGCTAAGGCTCCTGCAAACCAAAAGTCAGATACTATGGATTATATTACAATTTCATCCACAGGAAATGCATCAGATTTTGGTAATGCAACGACAAGTAAACAGGCGGCTCCTGGATGTTCAAATTCAATTAGAGGAGTATGGGGTGGAGGATATTCACCATCAACTGTAGGTAATATTGATACTATAGATTTTGCAACAACAGGAAATTCAGTTGATTTTGGTGATATGAGTGTGAGTAGAAGTATTGGAGCTGCTTTTTCTTCACCAACTCGTGGAGTATTTGCTGCTGGATGGTCTGGTTCAAATAGTAATATTCTGGATCAGATAAATTTCGCAACAAGAGGAAATGCAATTGATTATGGTGATTTAAATAGATCATGTCATAGAACCACTGGTACATCTAATAGTCATGGAGGTTTATAATGTCAGAATTTAGAGTAGACAAGATAACAAATAGAGATGGTAGTGCAGGAACACAGATTTGTGGAGTTTCTACATTTAGTGGAACATCTGGGATGATAATGCCTGGTGGTCCAACAGAGTATCGTGGTGGAAGAGGCAGAGGATTTTTTGGTAGTGGTGCAACTCCATCTAACACTAGAAATCTTGATATGATTGAGATTGCTACTAAAGGTGATGGAACTGATTGGGGTGATGATAGTGTTGATGGAAGACAAGAAGGTAATGCATCATTTGCTTCATCAACTCGTGGTATATGGGCTGGTGGTTATGTTGGTGGTGCTATAAGTGGAATTGTATATACCACAATGTCATCATTAGGCGGTGTATCTAACTTTGGTAATTTATCATCTGGTCGTTATAGTAATGCTGGTGCGGGAGATAAGACTCGTGGAATAAGTTTTGGTGGAAAAACAGCACCATCTGGACCACATGAAAATCTTATTGATTATGTAACTATTGCATCAACTGGAGATGGTACAGACTTTGGTGATCTAACAGAGGGTGTTTCATTTGTTGGTTCAGGAATAAACAATACAACTCGTGCAATAAAAACATGTGGAACAAGAGTAACTGGTAATACTGCTGGCAATATAATAGATTATATAACTACTCAATCAACAGGGAATGCAACTGATTTTGGTGATGCGATTACTAAAAAGAATTCCCTTGCTGGATGTTCTAATAAAACTCGTGGGATATATGGTGGAGGACAAGGTCCCTCAGGTAATTTTAATACTATTGAATATGTAACTATTGCAACCACAGGAGATGCAACAGATTTTGGTGATTTAGCACACGGTGGAAATAATGGTCAGATAGATTATTTGGGTGCTTGTGCAAGTTTAACTAGGGGTGTGTTTGCAGGTGGTCAGACTCCAACAAAAATTAATACTATACAGTATGTGGAGTTAGCATCAACAGGAAATACACTAGATTTTGGTGACTTAACAAATGCAAGAAGATTTTGTTCAGGATTTTCTGACTGTCATGGGGGTTTAACATAATGGAACAATCAACATTACAATCTCCACCAGTAGGAGCATTTAGATTTAACACAGATTCCAGTAAGTTGGAATATTATGATGGTAATCAGTGGGTAAATATAACTTCCACATCACCAGATGTATTGACTGGTGGAACTCGTGCAGTTCTTGCTGGTGGGTATACTCCATCAGATTGGGTTAATACGATGGAGTATATAAATGTTGAATCATCAGGGAATGGAGTAAACTTTGGCGATCTCCTTGATAAGAAAGGTGATCATAATGGGACAATGGCATCAAGAACTCGTGGATTATTTGCTGGTGGTTATTATCCATCAGGTCAGATAAGATATAATAGGATTGAGTATATAACGATTGCATCAACAGGTGATGGAATTGATTTTGGTGATATGACAAGAACCTCTAATGCATTAGTGAATGCTTCTAGTGCAACAAGAGGTATTTTTATGGGTGGTTATTGGCCATCAAATAATAGAACAAATAGAATTGATTATGTAACAATATCATCAAAAGGAGATTCAAAAGAGTTTGGTGATTTAAGTCAGCAAAGAAGAAATGCTGGTAGTTGTGCATCACCAACTAGAGCAATAATTGCTGGTGGAAATGATGGAAGTCTTGGTATTTGTAATATTATAGAATATCTAACTATTGCATCAACAGGAAATTCAGCAGATTTTGGTGATTTAACTATTGCAAGACAAACTCCTTATGGTGCATCGAATAGTACTCGTGGGTGTTTTAATCATGGTCATGGAGGTAGTCCCACTCAACAAAATACAGTAGATTATATACAGATTGCATCACTAGGAAATGCAAAAGATTTTGGTGATGTAGCAACTTCTGTAAACCATACAAATGGAGCAACTAGTCCAACTCGTATAATAATGTATGGTGGTTCTGGTGGTACAAATAATATTCAATATCAGAATATAGCAACAACAGGAAACTTGTTGGATTTTGGTGATATGAATGAAGGAAGAGGTTCATGTGCAACTGCATCTAATGGTCATGGTGGTCTTTAATAAATAACTAAAAAATATTACTATGTCTACACTTAGGGTTAACTATATAACCAATAAATCTGGAGATCAGGGACCTGTAATTGCTGGTATTTCTACTGTATCTTCTGATTCTCATATGGTATTTCCTAGTGGCGATACAAGAATGAGAAATTCTGAATTAGTAACAAGTGGATTAACATATCATTGTGATGCATCTATTCCTACATCATATTCTGGAACTGGAACTATTGTAAATAATTTAGGGTCTGCTGGATCTTCATATAAAGGATATTGGTTTGGATCTGATACTACAGGAACCAAATCAGCAGCTATGTTTGATCCAAATGAAGGTGGTGGTAGTTGGTTTTTGGAAGGAATGGGTGGTGATTTCCATAGAATAAATTATTTGATGATATCTGCAACTGCAAATGCTGTTCCTGGTTCTCTAATGGGAGACACTAATGGATCTTCATTAGGATTTACTAATTCATTTACACAATCATGGTGGTCTAAATGTCTTAGAGTAGGTGGCCAGAATCTGGGACAACCTATATTGACATTAAATAATCATACTCAAGCTAGTCATGGTGGAGATAAGAGTGGAATTAATATGTCTATTGGAACTGATGGAGCTATAGATTTTCAAACAAGATTAGGTGCTACTTGTTGTCAGACTTTGGAAGGAAAGCCTGGTGTTGTAACAAGTAGGTGGCAGAATACTACTATAACTTATGATGGAGCATTTAAAAAAATGTATCTTGATGGGAATTTGATTGGACAAGCAGCAAATACTGGAACTATGGTTATGAAACAGTCTGTTTATTTTGGAGCTAATTCTGATAATGTTGCTGCTGATCCAAATCAGGCCAGCATTTATGCATTTAGGGGATATTTGGCTAAGATTATGATGTATAGTAGAGCTATTACACAAGACGAGGTATATCGACTTTATGCATCACAGAAATATCGTTTTCCTGATCAAGCATAATTATGGCAGTAGCTTCTGGTTCGATAAGATTTAATACTGACTCCAGTAAGTTGGAGATATACAATGGTGATAAGTGGTGGAATATTGATTCAACATCACCAGAGGAGCAGACTGGTGGAACTCGTGGTGTATGGATGGGTGGAGCAACTCCAGGTAATACTGATAGAATTGATTATGCAAGTATTAGCACAACAGGAAATGCAATAGATTTTGGTAACTTAACAACTGCAAGACATAATAATGGTGATGGTGGAATGGCATCAAGAACTCGTGGTTTTATTGCGAATGGTGCAAGTCCCATAGCAGGTCAAATTGGTTATATTACTTTCTCATCTACTGGTGATGAAACAGATTTTGGTGATATGGCACATGCTGTAACTAATGGAGCTGCTACTGCATCTGATAGTACAAGAGGATTAATGTTTGGTGGTTATGCCTCACCTGCAACTTTGAATGCAATTCAATACATTACTATGGCATCATCAGGTAATGGAGTGGATTTTGGTGATTTGGCTGATAGTGGTGCTTCTAGTGCTATTGCTTCTCCAACAAGAGCAGTTACTATTGATAATAGTATGAATGCTGTAGAGTATGTAACTATTTCAACTCTAGGAAATGCAGCAGAGTTTGGTCAATCAATATGGAATGGTGGGCATAGAGCATTTGCTTCTAATGCAGTTCGTGGTGTTGGTTTTGGTGGTGAAACCACACCTGGTGCTTTAACAAATACTATTGAAATGATTACGATTGCAACACTTGGCAGTAATGCAGATTTTGGTGATCAACACACTACTATAGCAGAGGGTAGTGCATGTTCATCATCTACTCGTGCGGTTTATGGTGGTGGAAATCCAAGTCAAACAAATCAAATGCAATATGTTCAAATAATGACGCAAGGAAATTCATTTGACTTTGGTGATTTAACACAAGGAAGAGTTCATTGTGATGCTTCCTCTAACGGTCATGGAGGACTTGGGTAGACCAAATTCGAACTTTTTTTCCCATATATTCGGAAAAAAAACTCCGGTATTTTTTTGGCATGTCAGGATTTTTTAAAAATTACCAACCCCAAGTAACAGCAGAGTAACGAGTACCACTGATTGCTTCAGTAACACCATGAGGCCACAAGAATGGAGATGGCCACATACAAATATCTCCCACACCAAAATCAATAGCATAATCATCCCAGAAGAATAATTTAGCACCTTCATAATCAGTATTAAAGTTAAGAATAAAACTTAGGACTGGTATTCCTTTATTTTCACCATCGAATATTGAGTGGATATGATCAACATGATACCTCATTATTTGTCCGGGTTTATATCTATTAAATCTAACACCTGTGAATCTATTCATTATCTGACTTGTTCTTTCAGATGGATAAGTATATCTTGCATTATATTCTGCTCCTGCTTGTATAATAATAGGAGACAATAAATCCTGTAGTTCCTTTGTTGTTGGTTGAACATCAAGTTCCATTGTCTCTTCGGAACCATATGAATCTGATTGAGAATTATACCAAGTATGAGGTTTCCACTCTCTTGTTTCAACATCTTTAATAATATATTCACAAAGATTGGCAGGTATAATACCCTTGGCAGTATAGATACAATCTTTAAGTGTGGTATTGGGTCCGTTAAGTTCCATTAGTCTACAATCTCCAAAGGTCGTGCTTGTTCACATTTACGGCAGAAGTCGTTCATAAATCTATCTTTTTGTTTATAATAACTATTTGATGATAATAGTTCTCGTAGTGGAGTTTCATTAATATTACCACAACTATACTCTTGATGGTAGTCATGGCAGCAATAGAATACATTTCCTTTAATACCAAAGTATAAGTTATCAAAGTAATTTGCATTACATCTGAGTGGTTGATCACCCCAATCTATTGTACCAGTTGGTAGTTTTTGGGTTTCACACTCTGCACCCTCAAGAGTTCCTGCTCTATCAATCAATCCAGTCATACTAAAGTTAATATTTTTAGTATGTTGGAATTTTTGATATACTTTTTGGAACTCTTGCTTATGATCTTCACTACCATCACCATTTACAATAATAGTAATGGGGAAGTTTAATTGTGATGCTCTTTCAAACAAATAACTGAGTTGATAGAACATTCTATACATTACAGCAACAGAAGCACCAGTAATATTTTTCCATTTATTTTCATCCAGTGTAGGAATATTTAAACGAAACTGTTTAATATTTTGTGGATGTTTAATAAGAAAGTCTGTGAGTTCAGTAGTAATCATACTTCCATTAGAAATATGTTCATACTGAAAATTCATATTAGTCACCAATTGTAATTTTTCAATGAAGGTATCATCTAGATTTGGTTCATTATACGTTGCAAAAGATACATCATTTAATTCCCAAGGAGTATAAACTGTGCGTATTTCTCTTAGTATTTTTTCAAATAGATCTAACTCCATACACTCTTTAGGTGCAGGAGTATCATAGGCATTAGGACAGAACCAGCACTTATAGTTGCAATGAGTATTGTTTTCTATTTGTGCAATTCTATATGCAAACCCATGAAATTCAGGTAATGGTCTTGCTAATTCAGACACAACGTTCAAGTGGGAGATATGTTAAGGATTGTTTGTCTCCCATATTGCCTTTAGGCCATGTATTGAAGGATAAACTAATTCTTTCTTCATCACCTTGATTAACAGGTACACTATGTGATAGATTACTTGGGAATAATAATAATTCACCTTTCTTCATTGGTAGCATAAATGTTGCACTATTAAAGGTATTGAATTTTGTTGTTTGTAATGATACGTCTCTCTGATGTCCACCTCTAAATTGGATAGGTGGCATTTTCTCATGGATTTGTGGAAACCATACACCACTGATCATACTGTTAGGATGTACATGCTCATGATGTGATTCTCCTTTTTTACTTTTATTCAACCAAGATTGAGTAATAACGAGTTTATCATTTGATGCCATTATTTCAGTTACATATTTGTGAAGTTTTGCTTCAATGAATGTACGAATATTTGACAATTCTGGATTATCAAGTATAAAAGTTTCTTCTGATTGACGGTTGTAATGTTGAACCATTCCTCCTGGAGCACAATTATTACCACCACCCCTATTATCTTTTCTACAAGGTGTGTTACGGATATATTCTAATTCTTTATCATAATTTACTGGATAAGGACATATCATTACTGGGATAGGAAATAATTGTAATAACTCATCGCCTTCTCCTGTCTGTTGTACAGGATATCCCATTGATTGTGGTGGAGAATATTGCTTTAAGTTTTCTTCTTGTTGAGGTTTAGGATATGTGGATGATTGAGGTGGCACATTATACTCTTCTAGTACTTTTGTTTTTTTTCCTGTTATATCACTGAAATCCAATGGTTTAGTTGCTGATGCAGTCATTGTACTTTTTTGTTCCTATATCACATTATATATCCTTATTAAGGATAAGGCAAGTAACTATAGTTTGTCAAGTCTAATAAATAATAAAAAAAGTATCATATAATAAATGGCATTCACCAAAGTTCGTGGACCTGGTATTACTACGACTGACAATTATAGAGTTGGTGTTATAACTGCAACTAAGTTTGTTGGACCTTTTGAAGGTGATGTAACTGGTGTATCGACTGGTGCAAATACAATCGATTGGGGTAATGAAGCTACTGATACGACTTGTTTTATTGGATTTACTACATCAGCAACAGGTTTTTCTCAAGCAAAGACTAGTTCTGGTTTAATTTATAATAGTGCTAATAAGAATGTAACTGTTTCTGGTAATCTTACTGTTGGTGGTGTACTACAATATGAAGATGTAACAAATGTAGATTCTATTGGTGTTATAACTGCTCGTAGTGGTTTAGTTGCTAATGCAGGTAGTATAGTTGATATTAATGGTGATCTTGATGTAGATGGTAAGACTGATTTAGATGATCTTAGTGTTGCTGGTGTATCGACATTTGCTGCTCATGTTAATTTAAATGATGACATAGAACTTAGATTTGGTAACGATGATGATGCTTCAATCAAAGTTGATGGTAGTCAGAACTTTTTGATACAAGGTGATGCCACCACATACTTAAGAGGTGCTACTCTTAATTTAGGTGCGAATGGTGGTTCTGGTGGTTTCAATAGTAATGTTGTTCTTCGTGAATCTGGTGGTAGACAAGATGTTCAATTAGGAGAAGAGGGAAGTACTAAATTAAAGACTGTTCCTAAAGGAATATTAATAACAGATCAATTAGATGTTAATAATATAAACGTTTCTGCTGGTGGTACTTTTGGTGATGATGTAGCAATAGCAGATAAGATTGTTCATGCTGGAGATACAAATACTGCAATAAGATTTCCTGGTGCCGATCAGTTCTCAGTAGAGACAGCAGGTTCTCAAAGACTTCTCATCGACTCAAGTGGACACATAACACCAGGTGCTGCAAACGCACAAGATTTAGGCAGTACTTCAAAAGAATTTAGAAATTTATATATTGGTGCTGGTGGAACAGCATTTTTTGGTGATGCACAGGAAGTAAGATTATATCATGATGGCAATAATACTTACCTCAAGGGCGATGCTAATGCTGGACTCATGTCGATTGAGGGTCGGGGTAATGTAGAATTATTTGCTTGGGATAAAGTTCTGTTAAGAGTTAATGCTGGAGAACCTGCAGTATATTGTAATAATAATAGTTCAGTAGATTTATATTATAATGGAGGTACTTATACAACTGCTAAATTAAAAACAAGTAAAGTTGGTGTTACAGTACATGGAGAAGTCGCAGCATCACAAGACTATCCAAATTTACGACCAACATTAGATTTTAATTTCACGCAAGTTAAGAAACTAGATCCAAGAATTACATATACTAGAAGTGGACCTGCATCATATATTGATGAGTTTGGTATTGTTAGAATTGTTGGTGATAATGAACCAAGATTTGATCACGATCCAGCAACAAGAGAGTGTAAAGGATTATTGGTTGAGGAGAGTCGAACTAATTCAATACCATATGGAACAACACCAGGTGATAATTGGAGTGGTTCTAAAGCTGGTTCAACATGGATAGAGAATACAACAGAAACAACAGCACCAGACGGAACATATACTGCTACAAAATGGGAATTTACTAATACTGATCCATATCTATACCACCAACAAACTTTAAGTGCAAATACAACATATACAATGAGTGTCTGGGTAAAGGCAGGAACAAATATGTCAGGTGATGTATTACAACTGAGAATGGGTGCTGGTCCATATTCTACAAATGCTAATTCAACTCTTTCTACTGATGGATCATGGAAGAGACTTACATTTACAAAGACAGTTGGTGGAAGTGATGAAACAAATGTGAATATAGGATTTGAACCACAGACTGCAAGTGGAAATCCAGCTGCTGGTGATTCAGTTTATATTTGGGGTGCTCAATTGGAAGTAGGAGGATATGCAACTTCACTCATTCCAACATATGGAACATCAGCAACTCGTGGAGCAGATGTAGTAACTATAGAAGGAGAAGAGTTTACTGATTTTTATAATCAAGTAGAAGGAACAATATTCTTATCTGCAAGTTATATTGAAGATATCCGTTCTTCTGCAATTGTTGTTATTGATGATACTTCAAATGAAAGTGAGTATACTGAAGTTGGTTACAGAGCAGGTGGTGCTAGTTCTGGTGGTGTTGCTTCATATATTAGAACTGATGCTGGAAATGACCAATATTATAAACAGTATGCAAGTTCTGCAACTCAAGGTAATGAGTTTAAAGTAGCACTTGCATATAAGGATAATGATTATGCATCATCTGTTAATGGACAGGATGTAGATACAGATACAAGTGGAACAACTTCTAAAGTTTATGATAGATTACGTTTTAGTGATGTTGATACTGTTGGTGTAGTAGGATCTGGTCACTATAGAAGGTTTATATATTATTCAAAGAGACTTTCAAATAACCAAGTGGTTACTCTAACATCATAATAAATACCACAGGAGAGATATAACTAATGCCTAATTTAGTCGGAATCGGAAATAGTCAAGTACCAACCAACGCAATGTTGGGTGGATTGGCATATCAAGATCCTGCTCATGCTAATTTAACAAATGTAGAGATAGAAAATATTGCTGCTATTAAGGCAATAATTAGTGATAGTCCAACTGCAGGTCCAGCAAGAGTTTTTGTATATGATACTTCCTATGATAGTGATGGTGGTGCATGGAGAAAGAGAACACAACATACATCTTGGTATAATGAACAGCCAGGAGAATATAGAGGATCTAGGAAAGAATTTCCTTCTATTGCTGTAATTGTTTGTACAAGTAATACCGTAACAATTTATGATGGTGATGATCCAAATCTATCAATGTGGATGATCTTCAAGTCATTTAGTGGTGGCGGCGGAATGGAGAATACATATTTGATGCAATATTCTGCTCATAACAAAGTATGTGCTTTGAATGGTGTTATGGTTATTGGACAACTATCTGGTTCTGATAACTGGGGTAATCCAGTAGTTAATTTTATTTCTGAAGAAGTAATTAGATCAGACCCTAATGGTAGTGAGGGTGGAGTATGGGGTGGAGGTATTGCCCATAGAAATACCCAAGCTGGTTATAGTATGGGTGGAACTAGATATGATATTGCTAATTCTAGGATAAGAGATATCTCTATGAAAGTATTGCCTGATGCTGTGATTGATGATAGATCAGGACTTCCAATTCCAACGATTGTTTATAGTCATTATAATGGTATAAGTGTTGTTAGGGCTACTGAGTCATTTAATGATACTAGTAGAAATGTTTATGACATTACATCGTCTTCATCTAGTCATCATTTATCAGTTTTCAATGCTATAACAGAAAGGGGAAGATTAATTTTTGAACAAGATGGTAGTAATGGACAGTCCATAATGCATATGGATATCCCTACAGGTGATACTACCAGTACTCATTCTTCTTCAAACATTGCTGATAAAACATGTCTTAAACCTTATTATAATTCAATAACATATGCTAGATGGAATGAACCCATTGGAACTACTCAGGGGTGTGGTAATGGAGTTGCAATGAAAGATGATAATTATGCATTGTTATCTTATGGAGCTACTGGTGGAGGAAAGGCAACTCTTATTGAACCTGATTTTGTGACTAAAGAGAAAACAAGAGTTGCATATATTACTAAGGATTATAATAGTGGTTGGATGGTTGGTGGTTGTAGATTTGCTATAGGTGGCGATAAAGTTCATGAGTTAGATGGTGTAGATTATGCCTTAACAGCAACTGATGGTGGTACTAGTAGACTAACATCAGAAACTTATAGTAGTGGTGCTACATCATGGCAGATGGTAGATAATGCTGGAAATAATAATGGATATGTCGTTGTAGAATTTAAAGGATTGACGATAGGAAAAAGATATAAAATTCAAATGACGTGGGATAATAATGCAACATTAGATTCTGGTTATACTCATAGGGTGGTTCATGATAATAGTGGTACTGGTGAGAATCCAACTATATTTGATACTTGGAATAAGACAAATGGTAGTTCAGAAACTCTTACTGGATACTTTACTGCACAAACTGAAAATGCTGATGATCTTGTAATCTATGCAAATGCAATAACACTTAATGTAACTAATTTTAGTTGTCGTCAGACTAATGATCTGGGTCAGTATAGTGGTATTCAACCAAATCATATTGTTAATGGTAGTTTTGATAGTTCTTCTGGTTGGAATGTGAATAGTTGGACAATTAGTGGTGGTACTGCTACCTCTGGATCAGGTAATGATTCTGTATGGAGAACTGTATATGGATTTACGCCAGGCAAAACATATGCTGTTACTATAACTGTAGATACAAATAATGGTAATCTATATGGATATATCCCTTATACTTATGGTCAATTCCCAATATCTGGAACTGGTACGAAACATTTCTTCTTTATAGCGACATCATCTAATCATCCCATAGGAGTTACTAATCTTGGAACTACCGGTAATGTTATTTCAGAAATAAGAGTTAGACCAGTAGAATCTAGTTATGCTCATACTAATAGTAAAGGTATATACAGTTTTGGAAATTTAACTAAGGAATCTGTTGAATCGGGAGCAGATTTAACTTGTTATGGTGGTTTTTCTGGTAGTACTGATTACCTTTGGCAACCATATACTTCTGATTTAGATTTTACAACTGAAATGTCAATTATGTGTTGGGTGAATGGGTGGACAAATGGGCATAGTTTACTTCATAGAGGACCAGATACAACAAGAAATAGTCAAACAAGTTTCTATCTATACATGGATTCTACACATGATATCCGTTTTACATTAACGTCTAATGGTTCATCAGAGAATAATTATGAAATAGAATTAGCTCGTAATATGACTGGATGGCATCATGTTTGCTTTACTTTAAAGGGTGGAACGGTACTGGGTTATTTGGATGGAGTTTTGAAACGTACTGGATCTTTCAGTGGTAATATATTCAGTCAAGCAACAAATGCAAATGGATTATATGTTGGTAGAGGTCCAGTTGGTAGTACTTATAATGGCAAACTTTCATTGCTTCGTATATCATCATCGGCACCAGATGCTGCTGATGTAAGAAGTATCTATAAAGATGAGAGATCATTATTCCAACCAGATGCTAAGTGTACTGTTTATGGAACATCAGATGATGTTAATGCTATTGCTTATGATAGAACCACAGATCTTTTTCATATGGGAACATCATCTGGTCGTAGCGATTTTAATAGGTTGACAAGAATAAATAATACGACTAACGCTGTTGCTGATCATCTTTCAGCTGCTGGTGGACTTATAGCGGAGCAATAGTATGGTAGTAAGAGTAGAAAAACCAGAATTTAATTTAAGATCTAAGTTAAATGAACTTGATTATAAAGTTCTTCCTTATGAGAAGGCACCAAGAGGTAGTATAATTCAAACGGTTGTTAATCAAAAAATGTCAACCACTCAAAAGGAGAGAGCAGGAGCTTGGGCTGAATTTGATACTGATATGAGGATAGATTTTTCACCTTATCTTCCAACTAGTCAGTTACTTTTAGAATTTTTTGGAACTTATAATTGTAAAAATTCTACTCATTTACAATATGCCAAGTTTTATGATAATACAGCAGGTGCTACAGTTAGTGAACCACCTGCAAATGGATCTAGGGATAGATGTCATTGGGTAATGAGGACATCTCATTTTGATAATAATGATGCAAACGTTATGCATATGATGGTTCTAACTCCAGCAGTAAGTACTGATCTTAGACAATATACAATTTACATGAGGACTGAAGGTGTTACCATAGAGTTCTATTCTTCAGATTTATCAACTGCAGCAGGAGCAACTACACCATGTATGTTTAAAATTCAGGAGATTCGTCAATAATGGGATATTACGGACATCAACCAGCAGCGGGTGAGAATAATAGTTTTAAGATATTAGATGATATTTCATCTCATGCTTTAACCTTTGATGGGACTTCTACACAAATAATTTCTGCAGCTGATGACACTTTAACATTTAATAATCATAGGTTTATTCAGGGACAGAGGGTAACATATAATAATGGTGGTGGGAGTAATATTGGTGGTCTGACATCAGGAACTGTTTATTATATTATTAAGCATGATACTAATATTATTAAATTAGCAACATCGGCTAGTAATGCTGCTAATGGTACGGCAGTTAATATAACATCAGTAGCGGGATCAGGAACTTCACAGACATTAACTATTGCTTTTGATGGTACAAATACAAAATTTAAAGCAACTTATAATAATGGAGTTAAAACAAATCTAACAAGAGCTGCCCAATTAATGATATCCATTAATGGTGTCATTCAACAGGGTCAGACTTCTAAATCACCTACAGTTGGATATGCTGTTGATTCTGATAGTACGATTATATTTTCAGTTGCACCAGTAGCTACAGATATATTCTGGGGAAATTTAGTAGCAAGTAATTTTGCATCATTTGAAGTTTCTGATAATGATGTTGATAGTTTTGCTGGTGATGGTAGTAAGGTTGATTTTAGTTTATCAAAACAATCTGTAAATAATCAAAATTTATTAGTCACTATTGATGGTGTTGTTCAGTATCCATCTGATGGTACTACTGCAAGAGCATATAGTGCTTCTGGAAATACTATAACATTCACAGCTGCTCCTGCAAATAAGACTACTATTCAGGTAAGACATATTGGATTTGCTGGTGGTTCTGGTTCTGGTTCTGGTGGAGTAACTGGATTTTATGGAAGAACTGGTAATGTTTCGTTAATTAATACTGATGACATAACTGTTAGGGATATTACTTGTCGTCATATTAATTCCTCTGGTGTTATAACTGCAACTAAGTTTGTTGGTCCAATGAATGGATCTGGTGGTGTTTTCAGTGGTATTGTTACAATTACTGATACCACAGATTCAACATCAACTACTACAGGAGCACTACAAGTTCGGGGTGGTGTAGGAATTGCTAAGAGTGTTTTTATTGGCGGCAGTCTTTCTATAGGTGGAACGATAACATATGAAGATGTAAGGAATGTAGATTCAATTGGAATAATAACTGCTAGAAAGGGAGTTCATATAGGAAGTGCTGGATCAATATTTTCTCCTGCATCTAACACATTAGCATTAGGAACTAATAGTGCGGAAAGACTTCGCATCCAAAGCAATGGTAAAGTACTGATTAACACTACTACAGTAGGCGCAACGGGTGCAAATGATTTAACTTTAGCCACAACAGGAAGTACAGGATTAACAATTAGAAGTGGTACGTCTAATGATGGTAATATATTCTTTTCAGATGCAACTTCTGGTTCTGCTGAATATGCTGGATATATTCAATATGAACATTCTAATAACGCATTAAGGTTTGGAACTGCTGAAATAGAAAGACTTCGCATCAACTCAAGTGGTAAAGTTTTAATAGGTGATGGTTCTACTTATTCTCCTAGTGGATTATTACATATAGTAGGTGATGATAATTCTAATGGTCCTGAATTATATCTTCAAGTAAACAATAATAATACGACTGATAATATTGGTGCATTATGGTTTGGAAATAATGTAGATAAGAGTCTTGTAAAACTTGCAGGGCATACTCATAGTGCAAATAATACTGCTGACTTTACAGTATCTACATCAAGTGGTGGAACATTAGGAGAAAAAATTCGCATCGACTCAAGTGGTCGATTACTAGTAGGTCGTACTGCTCAATATGCATCAAGTGCTGAGAAATTAAGTGTAAATGGAATGCTTTCCGTTCAAAAGGCTAGTACTAGTGTTGCTGGATTGTATGTTTTTAATACAGACACGACTGGTAGTGGAACTGTTCAACCATATATTTTCCTTCATGATGGTGGTGGAATTAGAGGTGCACTTGGACTTCAGTATAGTACATCTAATTTCATAATTAATGGTCAAACAGATATACAGTTTAGAACTGGTTCTTCAGGACTTTCTGGTACAGAAAGACTTCGCATCAACTCAAGTGGTCATGTTGGTGTTAATACTGATTTTACAGGAAGTCAAACTTGGAGAAATGGACAGAGATTAGAAATATTTGGTGGTGGTGGAAATGTAACAGGAGAACTTCACTTAGGTGCAAATAGAGGTGATTCAAATCAATCTGTGGGTTCTATTAACTTCTTTGATAATTCACAAGATTCAACTCATAGACATATTGCTTTAATTGAAGCAGATAAGACTGGTTCTACATCTAATAAGAGAGGTGGTGATTTAATATTCTTTACAAAGAATGATAATGTTGCTGCACCAACAGAAAAAATTCGCATCACATCAGCTGGCCAAATTTTAATTGGTGAGACAGCAACATCAGGAATGTCTAATAATGATTTAGGAATGAAAAATAATGCAGCAATAAGATTTAGAAATGCTGCTGGTAATGCATGGATAAACACAGTCGGACTTGATAATAGTAATAATTTAAAATTAGGTTGGGGTGGTTCTGTAGATGAAATACACTTTGGTATTTCTGGAATAGGTGAACAGGCAAGATTTGATTCTGGTGGTAGATTATTAGTAGGAACTACTGCAAGTAGAGCAGTTAATAGTGCTCAAGGTTCATTACAGATAGAAGGAACTGGTGCAGAAGATTCTGATATGTCAATTGTCAGAAACCAAAATAATTCTGGTGGACCTGCAATATGTTTTGGTAAGAGTAGAAGTGGAAGTCTTGCTGGTAATACAGTTGTTCAGTCTGGTGATCAATTTGGATCTCTTATATTCATGGGTAATGATGGAACAGATTTGGCAAGTCAAGGTGCTAGAATTGATGCTCTTTGTGATGGAACTCCAGGTGGTAACGATATGCCTGGTAGACTTACTTTTAGTACTACAGAAGATACTGCTGATACAGCAACAGAAAGACTTCGCATCACATCAGGTGGTAAATTTGGATTTAATTACGCAGGAACCCCACCTAGCGAGACAATTCATATACAGGAACCAAGTGGTGCTTCAGTCGCTGGTGTAACAATAAGTCATCTATCTGGTGGTAATAGATATGGTGGAAGAATTCAATCGATATCTGGTACAAACGCAGGACTTACACTAAGTAATTTATTTAATTCAACTTATACAGACAGAGTTCAAATTGATGGTAGTGGCCGAGTTGGAATTAATAAATTTACTCATGCAGATTCAGCATCAGCATTAACAATACAAAATGGTGCATCAGGTAGTGAGCACAGTATTCTTGATATTGTATGTAATGATAATGAAACCTCTAGAATATATTTTTCAGAGGATAGTAACTCTGCAAAAGGAAGCATCAGGTATTACTATACTAGTGATGCTAATTATATGAGTTTCTTTACAAATGGATCTGCAAATGTAAATGAAAGAATTCGTATAGATTCATCAGGTAGAACACTATTAGGTCCTCAAGTTGGCAATTCATCATTTAATCCACAAAATACTATGGATTATTGTAATGCTGCATTATTAGTTACAGGTGGCAGTATTGCATTGGGTCCTAAAGGAAATACAACTAATACTCAACAGCCTGGAAGGGTAGTGTATGGTTGGTATATGGCTTCATATGGTAATAATGGTTATCTTCATATAAAAACAGATCTGTGGGCTGGTGGTTCACCACATGGAAATAATGAATACATTATGGGTGGATTTAGAATTCATGGTTATCGGTATAGTAGTACTGGAATATCTGAAGAAATAATATACTTCCATAACTGGAATGGAAGTTATGCAAGTTTGGATATCGAAAATTGGGGTAGCTGGAATCCTGGTAGTACAGTATATACATCGAGTGATGGATACGTTGTGTTAAGATTAGATAATTCTCAATATTATGGATATGATATTGACTTAGTTCAACATGCGTGGTATACTCTTCGAGAGATAAAAGTACTTTCTGCAACAGATTCATCTAGTAGCTCTATTTAAGTAAAAAAATGCCTTATTCAACAAAATGTACAGTAGCACAAGCACTGGAAGGAATAAAACAAGTACCATTTCCAGCAATACAGGAAGGTGACATAGCATGGTGGCCTGGTGGAAAATTGGGTACTGATATTGGACATAGATTTAAATATACTAGTGGTGAATGGGTTTCTGATCCTGCAGAACTACCAGTGGTATAATTGATACTTGACACGTAGGTAGAAATCCTTTATAATAATCACATCTTCAACATCCTTGCAGTTTTTGGGATTGAAGTTGCTTCTCTGTGGTGGGGGAAGCGTGTTGGTGGGCTATAACGGGGAGGAGAAATCCTCCCTTTTTACTGTTATAAATTACACTATAAACATCAAAAATAGATATGAATTTTGCGATTTTTTCTAAAGAAGGATGCCCATATTGTGATAAGGTGAAACAAGTATTGGAGTTGACTGGAAGTAAGTTTGTGGTATATACTTTAGGAAAACATTTTGACAAAGATGCTTTTTATGGTGAATTTGGTGAAGGATCTACATTTCCACAAGTTATTTGTGATGGTAAAAAGTTAGGAGGGTGTGTTGAAACAGTTAAATTCCTCAAAGAAAATAAAATCGTTTAAGAGTAACCTAAATAAAACCGACGAGCATTTTAATCGTGGGATTGAGTTTATATTAAGCAGAGGTAAAGAAAAACAGCCCAAGGGATTCCATATTCAGTTATTTGGAGGAAAGAGGATGGAAGTGACTGATATAGTACTTAGTACTTTAATAAGTGTAATGTTTCTTCTTATTGGTTTAATGGGGGGTTGGATTCTTCGAGAATATATGCTAAACTATCAAGATAGTCCTAGACTGCATCCAGAATTTTATGATCAACATGGAAATATTGTTGCAGATGAAGTGGTTTCAGTTCGCTTTGAACAAGGACTTTTTGACGATTTAGAGGAAGACGAAGAATAGTATTCTCTAAATATTGTACAATTATTATTAGATATTATGCCTACTACGACTAAAGAACTTTATATTGATGGACCAAAGAAGTCTAAATCAAAGGCTTCCATTCCTGATTTACCAGCTAATGCATTTGTTTTTGAGATTTTTGATGTAATCACGAAACAAAGAACAAAAGTTAAAAAAGTAGAAGCACTTAAGAAATTTAATCACCCATCTTTAAAGGCACTTTTTATTTGGAATTTTGATGAGACTGTTATTTCGTTACTTCCACCAGGTGAGGTTCCTTATGCTGGTGTTGATGAACAGAATGTATCTAGTGGTACTGTAAGTGGAAAGATTGATGATGCTGTAAATAAAATGGCAGAACTTGGTTCTAATTCTCTTGGAGCACAGGATCAAGGACGTACATCTATTCGCCAAGAATTTAAGAAGTTTTATAATTTTCTTCAGGGAGGTAATCCTGGATTAAGTTCTCTTCGTAGAGAAACGATGTTTATTAATATTCTTCAAGGACTTCATCCAAGAGAAGCTGAAATATTATGTCTTGTAAAAGATAAACAGTTAGAAACAAAATATAAATCTATTACTAAAGAAATTGTGAGTCAAGCTTATCCTGATATTAAGTGGGGTGGTAGATCATGACTACTGAAGCTAAACCTCCAGAGAAGAAGGTTGAGGAAAAGGTAGAGGAACCTAAATTTGATGCTTCTGAATATTCTTGTGAGATACTTTTAGAAAAAACAACAGTGGAATCTTCTAGAGATAAGAAATTTCCTACTGATGCATTTAATGTTACTTATTCCGTGGAAGGGACAGATTATTTGGATGTAACACGTTCTTCTAAAAAGTCAAATATTTTTGATATGTATTATGATAGGTATGGAAATGTAAAGAAAATTGATTATGGGTATGGATCTATTAATCCTAGTCAATGGGGATATAAAAAACCTGAGAAAAGAAAGAAAAGAAAATGAATACTGAATCTCGTAATGAAATTAGTGTTGGAATAGGAACTACCACACACGTTGATCCTAAAGATCTTAAGGTAAATCTTGATCCTGCAACTCTTAAAAAGGTTATGAAGGATTATAAAAGACTTAAGAAGTATATGAGATCACCTCTGTATCAAGTTAAGAAAATGGATGGTGATGAGAAAGTCATAACAAAATTAATGGAAGAATTGGAAAATATTTAAAATTGTATCTGTTGTTACACACTTTGTTGCCTATATACTAAAAGTGTGTTATAATACACACATCGTTCAACCCATTCGGGTCGCAAGTAAGTCGCGGAACGGATCGTTCATCCTATGATTCCTTTATTATTAGCTACTACTCTTGATTGCCAGAGTGCTCAGGATATTATCCAGAACATTCAACGTAATCGAAATGTAGATTCTGAGAGCAAGAAAGATCTTGTCGAAGTTGTTAAAATTAATAGTGAGGGATGTTGGGACGCAAACGACTAAAGGAACGGGCCTAAAAATCCAATTACTTTAGGAGTAAACAAATGGCACAAGTAACCTACCGTGGTATCAAATATGATACCAATGACAAGCAAACTTGTCAGAAGCAAGTCTCTGAATTAACTTACAGAGGCGTTAAGCACACAGAACAAAAAGTTGTATGTGCAAGGTAAGTGATTACTGACTTACAGATTCATATAGAGGAGGTATTGACACCTCCTCTTTTTTTGTGTAAAATAGTTAAAAGTGAGTCGTGCTATGGAGAGAGATAAATTAAAATTAATAGTTCGTAATTTAGAATTATTAGTTGATGCACTTAAAGCAGAAGTTTATTCTGATGTAGATGCATATAAGAATTCAAAGGCATTTGAATCTCCACTTACTGATTATGATGAACTTTATGACGATGATGATGGTTACCCGGATTAACTTATGACTGTAGAACTTGTTAGCATCACACCTGATGCAGAAAAAACTATGGCATATATTGCCAGAGTATCTAATCCTTCTAATCAGGATAATGAAAAATATGCTGGTCTATTGAAGTATTGTATTAAGCATAACCATTGGTCTGTGTTTGAACAATCTTCTATGACATTAGAGATTGAGACTACTCGTGCTATTGCTGCACAGATATTACGTCATAGATCATTTACTTTCCAAGAGTTTTCTCAAAGATATGCTGATAGTACTAAACTTGGAAAAATTCCTATTCCAGAATATAGAAAGCAAGATTTAAAGAATCGTCAGAATTCTACTAATGATTTAGATGAGTTTATACAGCAAAATTTAGAATTACAGACAAAAACTTTATTTGATTCTTGTGTGGCACTTTATGAACAGATGCTTGAAGTTGGTGTTGCTAAAGAGTGTGCTAGAATGGTATTACCTCTTGCAACTCCTACGAGAATCTATATGACTGGTTCATGCCGCTCTTGGGTTCATTATATTAATCTAAGATCTGCACATGGAACTCAGAAAGAGCATATGGAGATTGCTAATGCTTGTAGAGAAGTGTTTATTGAACAGTTTCCTGCAGTATCCGAAGCTCTTGAATGGGTTTCTAAATAACTTTGTATAACTTTATATTGAAATGCCTACATACCCTGTAATTCACAAAGAATCAAAAGAAAAAAAGGAACTTTCTATGTCTATGAAAGAATACGAACAATGGTGTAAAGATAATCCCGATTGGCATAAAGATTGGCAAGCAGGTGTTGCTGGTGTTGCTGAGATGTTTGCCTGGAAAGGAGAAGCAGCCTCTAGTGGTTGGAATGAAGTTTTAGATAGAGCTTCTCGCCAACCTGGTTCCAATGTTCGTAAAAATCGCGATTATAGTTTCTAAATGCCAAGGAAAAAGAAAACAGAGCAACCAATAGGTGTCGGATTAACGGCCAAGCAGATGAGAAGGAAGAAACCAATTAATACTGATTTATTAATTGATATTGAACCACTTACAGAGAACCAAAAAAGATTATTCAGTTCTTATGATGAAGGTAAGAATTTGGTAGCTTATGGATGTGCTGGAACTGGTAAAACATTCATTACTCTATACAATGCTTTAAATGAAGTTTTAAATCCAGAAACACAATATGAGCAAATTTTTCTAGTAAGATCTTTAGTCTCTACTAGAGAGATTGGTTTTCTTCCTGGTGATCATGAGGATAAATCGTATCTTTATCAAATTCCGTATAAGAATATGGTAAAGTATATGTTTTCGATGCCATCAGATGCAGATTTTGATATGCTCTATGGTAATCTGAAAGCACAAAGAACAATTGATTTTTTAAGTACATCATTTATCCGTGGTACAACTTTTGATAATGCTATTATTCTTGTAGATGAATTTCAAAACTTGAATTTTCATGAACTTGATAGTATAATAACAAGAGTTGGTGAAAATACTAAGATTATGTTCTGTGGTGATGCTACTCAAACTGATCTTATAAAAACCAATGAAAGAAATGGTATTGTAGATTTCATGAGAATTCTAAGAGCAATGCCATCATTTGATGTTATTGAATTTGGTTTAGAGGACATTGTTCGTTCTGGACTTGTCAAGGAATATCTTGTAGCAAAACTTGATTCTGGTTTTTAATTCATGTTTAAACATGTTGATTTGAATCTCACTCCACTGGAGAGAGAACATATAGATGGTGTTCGTTATTACAAAGTACCTAATGAAGAAGATCTAGTTAAACTAGTATCTATTACTTCTGTTACTAGTCATTTTAATAAAGAGATTTTTATTAATTGGAGAAAGAAGGTAGGTAATGAGCAAGCAGATAAAATCACGAAAGCGGCTACAATCCGTGGAACTGATATGCATACTCTTACAGAACATTATTTAAAGAATGATGAGGAACTTCCTAAAGTTCCACCCATTTCTGAATTCTTATTTAAGATTGCTAAAGGTAAAATTAATAAGATAAATAATATATACGCCCTAGAAGGTCCTCTATATAGTAGAGAATTAGGTATTGCTGGAACAGTTGATTGTATTGCAGAATATGATGGCGAATTAGCGATAATAGATTTTAAGACATCTAAAAAACCTAAACCACGAGAGTGGATTGAACATTATTTTGTTCAATGCATGGCATATGGTTGTATGCTTTATGAATTAACAGGTATTGCTGTTAAAAAACTTGTAATTATTATGGCTTGCGAAAATGGAGAATGTGTAGTTTATGAAGAAAATGACAAAGCCAAGTACATCAAACTCCTCACGGAGTATATTAGAAAGTTTGTTGGAGATAAATTGGAACTCTATGGAACCAACTAAAGAATTAGAAAAGGCAATAGAGAGTAAGTTTTTAACTCCTCAGAGATTTGCTATTGAAATTGAAAAGATTGTTGCAGAAGAAAGTCTTAATTACATTGATGCTATAGTTCATTATTGTGATGCTAATAATCTTGAAGTTGACTCAATTACAAAATTGATGTCAAAACCTTTAAAAGAAAAGTTAAAGTGGGATGCTATTCAACTTAACTTTATGAAGAAGACTTCAAGGGCTAAACTTCCAATATAATGGTCACTAAAACTGAATTAATCCATTATCGTCTTCAGGCAATATTGCGAGAGCATAGTATGCCAGATTTGGAATATCTTGGAGAGGATGATAGAGGTCACCTTTATAGGATTGGCACTGCTGAAGTTTATGCTGATCAGATTACAGAATTAGATAGTGAAGTGAGTGATGAAAGTGACACCGTTTGAGACTTACCAATCATACTTATCAATGAAAAGTCATTTTACTAACCCTAAGTATGACTTTTTTAGGTATGGAGGTAAATCTCGTGCTACTATGTCTTCCTTTAATAAGAGGAAGGATAAATACTGGTTTGAAAAGACTAGTAGAAAATATTCTGATGAAGAAGTGCTAAACTTTCTTTTAGCAAATTTTGTAAACACTGATAACCCACAAAACCTATGGATCGGAGAGATAATCAACAGTGGCGAAAGAACATACGCCGAGTGGATGAGACGGAAACAGAGTTTGACTTATATTTTCAAGGAGCAGTCCGAGAAATTACTATCAGAGATAGAATTAGAAGAACTATTCAGTTGCTCGAAGGGACACCCCTTAATTCTAAAAAAATATCTAGGTGGAGAAGTAAGTTTAGAGACCTTCGTGATCTTGGAAAAGATATTTTCTTTCGGAAAAGATTTTGATAAAAAGTTAGATGATCCAGTGTGGGAATCCGTAAGTCTAAAAGTAAAAAAGTATATACCTTTCATAAATATTAATGTGTTCCAATACAAAAAAATCTTAAGGGAATTGATCAATGAGTGAGTTTTTTGAATCTGAAATCGTTCGGGAAGAACTCGACGAGATCAATAAAATGCAGCAAGAAATTTATCGAGATCTAGCGTCTTTTGGGACTTTAGACCCTGAAGAAAAGAAAGAGCACATTGAAAAATTGAGTATGTTGTTAGAAAAACAACGATTGATGTATACAAGACTATCTCTTTCAGATGATCCGAAAGCAATTGAATTAAAAGAGCAATTGCAAAAATCAGTACAAATGTTGGGATTTCCTGCAGGTACTGATGTACAGGTATTATTTAATGGCATGTATAAAACGATTGAGAGTCTTAAACAGCATGTTGACTAACAACTAATTTTTTGCTATAATATCTAAGTTAATCCAACGAATCCAAATTAATCCGAGGTATCCAATTATGTCTTTCGCAGACTTAAAAAAGCAATCTAAGCTTGGCTCATTAACCGCTAAACTGGTTAAAGAAGTTGAGAAGATGAACAACACAAGCGGTAATGCAGATGACCGCATATGGAAATTAGACGTAGATAAAAGCGGTAATGGATATGCCGTAATACGTTTTCTTCCTTCTCCCGATGGTGAGGATCTACCATTTGTAAAACTATACTCCCATGCCTTTCAAGGACCTGGTGGGTGGTATATTGAGAATTCTCTAACTACTTTAGGGCAGAAAGATCCTGTTTCAGAGTATAACACTACTCTCTGGAATAATGGAACAGATGCAGGTAAAGAGACTGCTCGTAAGCAGAAGCGTAAGCTCACTTATGTATCTAACATTTATGTTGTAAAGGATCCAGCAAATCCTGAAAACGAAGGTAAGGTATTCTTGTTCAAGTACGGCAAGAAAATCTTTGATAAACTAACTGCAGCAATGCAGCCTGAGTTTGAGGATGAGGAAGCAATTGATCCATTTGATTTCTGGCAAGGTGCTAACTTCAAGTTGAAGGCAAAGAACGTTGCTGGTTATAGGAATTATGATTCTTCTGAGTTTGCTGCTGTTAGTCCTCTTCTTGATGACGATGATGCACTAGAAGCACTTTGGAAGAAGCAAGATTCTTTACAAGAGTTTGTTGCCGCAGATCAGTTCAAGTCTTATGAAGATTTGAAGAAGCGTCTTGGTTATGTTCTTGGAAACAAGGCACGTCCAGTTGTTGATCAAGAATTAGAAGATGAAAGTGAAGGTCGTGGTTCAGCAGAAGAATTAGTTACTGCTGCAGTATCAACTTCAAAGTCAGATATTGCTGATGATGAAGATGACACTCTATCATACTTCGCTAAATTAGCAGAAGAATAATTTAAGGGCACTGTCAATAAGACCCCCCGTATAGTGGTAGGGCCTGAGTATAAGCAGGATATCCACTAAAGACTTCCTTCGGGAGGTCTTTTTTTATGGGGATTTTACTCTAAGATTTTCTGTTCTTTTCAGTCTTTCTGATATGTATTGTCCAGATTGCTTATACTTCATTAATCCTCTAGTATCGTTGAGGAATTGTTGCAAGTATTCTGTTCTTAAAGTATAAATTCCTCTCTTTTTATTGTTTATTCTAGTTTCGTATTGATAGTTACTAATTGGGGTTGTAATTTGGGTTTTTGTTACTGATGTATTTAAACCACTATCCCAATATCTAACTTCTGATGTTGTTGGAGTTAAATCTACTTTAGGTCTTGGTGATTTGAAGTTGTAATCAACAACTTGACCTGCGGGAAGGATTAATCTATCATTTGAATCTTTGACTTCTATTGTTTCATAGAAACGAGTTGAATTTATTTCAGTACCATATACACCTAATGCATATTCGTAGATATCTTTATCAGAAAGTGGCCATTGATTTCGTACATTAGTAATACCCGCAGTTATTAATACAACCCAATCTAGCTTTGATGAATCATAAAGTTTTTTTGCAACTTGGTCTGGTCTTTCACCATCAAGTATTTGATATTTGTGAAAGTATGTGAATGAATTATAGAAATCTGGTCTAAGTTTAACTCTTTTGAATAGATTTTTTGCTTCTATGTACTCAGATGAAGAATTTCTTTCTTTTAGTGGTGAAAGATATTCTATATTTGGTAGTTCTCTAAAGTATCCCATTAGTATCCTACTCCTTCAGTTTGCTGCCTTGGTTTATATGATAATGACCCTTGATCAAAGCTATCTGTGTAGTCACCTTCTCTATCTAAATTATTATAATCCTTATCGTATATTGGGGCTAACTCTTGGAATGATAGATTCATAAGTGTTGATATTGGAGTACCATCTTCATATGTTGCATATACACCTTCACCAGTGTAATTTACTGACATAGAGGTTAATGCACATTGCTTGAATTTATGTAAGAATGGATGATTCAAATTACCTTTTCTATAGACAGGTTCAAATATATTTGGAGTAGATAGGAATGTTCTAGCAGAATCTACTTTAGGGGCCATATTCTTTTTCAGTGATCTTATGATAGATTTAACTTGCCCAGCTTCTGTGTCATCTCTTGGGGTAAGTTTAAATTGGAAATTAAAAGTTCTTAGGTTTACTCCATTAAAGAGTAGTTCCATGTTTGGGTTTAATATTTTACCTGTTCCTCTTGTTAATAGTTGTTTTCCAGTTACATTGACACCTGGTATTATACTTGCTGCTTTTGCTGTAAATGTCTTAGCAACATAATCAAGAAGTTCGGGACTTTGTGTTCCGGCTTCCGAAAGTAATTGTTGTACATTTTGTTTACTCTGACTTAGAGTAGCTTCACTTATGCTTCCTCTTGTTATTAGATCATTTAATGCTCCACCAGCAGTACCAACAGCATTTGTTAATGCTTGAGCAGCTAATGCACTAGGAGCATCTAAAGTGTCAGGTCCATATCCAACATTGTTACCATCTTGGATATTTGCTGGTATTGGTAAGAGAATAATACCATCATCTACAATTTGTGCAGGGTTGGGATTTCCTGTACTTGCACTACTTCCTGCATCACGAACATTTTGAATAACACCATACGAAGGAGATTCCTGAACATCACCAGCTTCATACTTTTTGATAGTAAGTTGGAGGTAATCTGTATTCTCTGTAATTGATTCGTATGGATAACGTAATACTCTTGGCATTTATATTATTTTTAGTTATTTAGGAGAAATTTTGCAAAAGGTATATTATCAAGATCATTTAGTTCATCAGAATTCACTTGATACAATCCACCAGCAATTTCACTCCATGTATATTGCCGCGCTTCACCCCAATGAAAGTTAATGCCTTTGAATCCCCAAGGATAAACAGCAGTTACGGCAACTAATGGATTTTGATCATATCTGATATTTGGAGTCTTGGGATTATATACAAATACATAGAATTCTCCGGCTTCAGGGGTTTTTTCACCTTCTTCTAGTACATCAATTATTTCCATCATTAAATCATCAGGATCTTCAGTTCCAATCATACTTTCTTTTATGGATTTAATCCTACTCATTTTGTAATCCCTAATTCGGTTTCTGTTAGAACTTTAAATTCCCATCGACGATCTTCACAGAATTCTTGTGCTGCTTTCCATTTTGCTTGATTTTTTGCATATTCGCAAACTTCATAGATATAACTTTTAGTTTTTCTCTTTTGTACAAGGGGTGCTATTGTTTGTTTCTTTGGTTTAATTTCAATAATATATCTTTTAATTTTACCTGTATTTTCTCGTACCTTTATATAAAAATCTGGGAAGTATCTATGAACTTTATTATCAATAGGTGAACGATATGGGAGGGCAATTTCTTCACTTCCCCATTCAAGAACATTAGTAGTAGAATCACAGTATTGCATAAACTTTCGTTCCCATAATGAACGATAAATTATGTTAGTTGGATCACCTTTATACTTACTAGGAATTTTTGGTTTATACTTTCCTTTATATGCCATCTAAATAATAATAACAAAGGCTAATAATGAATATTTAGAAATGCCAAGTATACCAGATATACAAACTCTGACCAATCAAAACGTTCGTCAGGAATTAGCACAAGGTGGTTTTGCAAGAACCAATTTATTTCAAGTCTATATTACAAATGGTTGGGGAACAAAGGGTACTATAACTCCTTTTTTACAGCATTTGAATGATGGTGATTTAAAACCCATTTATGGATTTGATTGGAATTCTACTTTTAGAAGGAAATTAGCGTTTTCTTGTTCTGATGCAACATTACCAGCATCATCATTTGCTACAGGTGAAGTAAAAGATAATTTTATGGGTGTACCACAAGAGTTTGCTCATACTAGGATTAGTCCTGATATTGATTTTTCATTCTATGTTGATAGAAATTATACTATATTAACTTTCTTTGAGGCATGGATGGATTATGTTGCTGGTGGTAATAGTACAAGAACAGATCCAGATGAAATAAACACATATTCTGAACCTGCTGGATCATATTATAGAAGGTTTAATTATCCAAATTATTATAAGAATGGGAGTGGATTTTATATTACAAAATTTGAAAGAAATTATAAAACATATGGAGCAACGAGTATTAATTATCAGTTAGTTAATGCTTTTCCTAAGACTGTTACATCAATACCTGTTGCATATGGAGAAGCAGAAATTATGAAAGTTTCTGTTACTATGAATTATGATAGATATAGGATTTATAGGAGGAATGAGACATCTTTTGGTACAATAGATGATCCCGTAACTATTCTACCTGTGCTATAATAAATAAAATACCTGAATTGTTTATAGGATATTATGCCTTTACCAAAAATTAATACACCAACGTATGAGTTGGTAATTCCTTCTACTGGGAAAAAAACGAGATACCGTCCCTTTTTAGTAAGAGAAGAAAAAATTCTTATTTTGGCATTGGAATCTGAAGATATGAGTCAGATTACAAATGCTATTGTAGAGATTATGTCTGCATGTATTTTAACTAAGGGTATTAAAGTACTTGAGTTGTCAACTTTTGATATTGAATATATTTTCTTGAATATTAGATCTAAATCTGTTGGGGAAGTTATAGAAGTTAATGTTACTTGTCCAGATGATGGTGAGACTAAAGTTTCAATGGAAATTAATATTGATGATATAAAAGTCCAGAAAGATAAGAATCATACTAATCTTATTAAATTGGATGAGTCTCTTTCTATGAAGATGAGATATCCTTCGATTGAACAGTTTGTTGAGAATAATTTTGAAGTTAGGAAACAAAATGTTGATCAGTCTCTAGATATGATTACTTCTTGTATTGATCAAGTATACACTGAAGAAGAAGCATGGGCAGCATCTGATTGTACAAAAGATGAATTGAAAGAGTTTATTGAGCAGATGAATACAAAACAGTTTAAAGAAATTGAAAAATTCTTTACAACAATGCCTAAACTTTCTCATACTGTTAAGGTTCAAAATCCAGAGACAAAAGTGAAGAGTGATGTAGTATTGGAGGGTTTAGCGTCTTTTTTCAACTAGTAATGTCACATACTAGTCTTGAGGTCTATTTCAAGACGAATTTTGCCCTGATGCAGTATCATAAATATAGCTTAAGTGACCTAGAAAATATGATGCCTTGGGAAAGAGAAGTGTATGTTACATTACTCCAACAATATATTGAAGAGGAAAATCTAAAACAACAACAGAAAAAATAAGTGGCAGAAAAACTTGAAACGCCAAAATTAAATTTAAAGGAGAGTATTGTTTCTTCTTCGGTGTTTTCTGGAGCTTCCACAGCAAAGATTACACCAAAGATTTCTTTTGGTGGACTTTCTAAAGTAATTGGGTCTCAACCATCTCTTCTTGATGCACCTAAATTGGATGTACCAAAGTCAAATCCTCTTGCGGATATTGTTGCACAACTTCAAGTAAAATTTGAGAGTCTAAGTAGTAGAGTTCGTGCTAATGTAAGAGATATTGGGGGTTTAAAAAAGACTGTAGAAACAGAGAAAGGTTTATCTAGTGCTAAAGAAGATACGTTAATAGAAACTAATAGAATTCTAGTAGAAATACAAAATCAGTTAGCATTAGATTTTGCGAATAGAATTACAGAGAAAAAAGAGAAATTAGATCTTATTAAGGAATCAATTCTTAAGAAGAGAGTAGCAGATGAAGAAGCAGATTTAGAAAAGGTTGATAAAAAAGCAAAGGATACAAAGAAAAAGACAGATAAAGTTATTAAACCAGTACAGGGTATATTTGATAAAATTTTAGAATTTTTTGCTTTGTTGGGTGGAGGACTTATAGCTTCAACTGGTTTTGAATGGTTAACAGATCCGGCGAATGCAGATAAAATTGCTGGTGTATTTAAGTGGTTAACTGAGAATTGGAATTGGATTGTTGGGGCAACAGCTATTGCAGGTGCAATAGTTACAATAGGTACTCTTGGTCTTGCTCTTGTTGGTATTTGGAAGATTTTAGCTGGAATTGGTACAGTAATATCTGCTATAGCACCTTTTGCTATTCCAATAGCAGTTATTATGTTAAGTGGATTTGGATTTAATTGGCTTTTAGATAGGATCATAGATTATTATAATGATCCAGAACATCCAGAAAGAAATTTTGTCGGTGATCTAGTACCAGGTGCTCCACCTGATGCTTTGCCTGGTGATTGGTTTGTAGATGCGAATGGACAAATATGGGTAAAACAAAATTTTGATTCTTCTAATGGGGGATGGTCTAAAGCTAGTGAACCACCAGATCCTAACAAGCAACAAAGGTTGGTGGATTTGGGTATTGAAGGTGCAAGAGTTGGTCGGGAATTGGAAGCAGTACCAATAGACGAATTTGATACGGGTGGAAGGGTTCTTCCTTATGAATTTTTTATTAGGAATGATTCTACTGATTCAAATCAAAATTTATTTGAAGCTCTTTCTAGTATGAACCCTTCAATTAATATTGCTAATTCATTTGGTGGACCACTTATTGGACCTTCTCATGAAGATGGTGGAATTCCCATTATAGTTGAAGGTGGCGAATATATTGTAAGAAAATCTGAAGTTAATCCTTGGTCTGAAAGATTTTTGAATGATTTTAATAATAATGGTAGTTTGTTGTGGACTAGGTTTGATGAAATAAATGAGTTAATGGGTGATAATCATTCTGAATATCAAAAATTAATAAGTGGTTTTTCTGAGTCTATATCCTCATTAAATAGTGATTTCTCATACATTTCTCCTTTCACAATTCCAGTTGAAGAAGAAGATGATAGAAATTGGCTGCAAAAATTCTGGGATTGGTTTGTTCCTCCTGCACATCTATCAGCTGAGCCATCAGTAAGGGCAGGAATTAGAACTCGATCTACTGGATTTAGTCATGTTGAAAGTATGTCTGGTGGATCTCAATTATTTGGAGCACCAACTACAGAAGAGGATTCATCTTTTGTATCTCCACTTGGAATTGAATATGATATTCCACTTAATTCTTTTGAATTCAATGCATTTAGAAAGGATGGACCTAGAATTAATTTTAGTGAATTTACTTTCCAAGGTTCAGAAATTTTAGTTCCTAGTGATAATACAGGAACACAAAATATAGAAAGACCATCTGGATCAACTGGTAGGATTGATATAGATCCTTTTGATGTTACTAATGTATGGAGAAATAAGACTTTCGATATTTATGGGATTGGTGGAGAATTGAATGATGCAACATCGTAATAGGGGGACAGAATAATGGAAGTAAAGGAAGTTAAAAAATTAAAGATAAATGCTGAAAGTATTAGGAGTACTTTATTTGAAAGTAATAAGAAACTGATAAAGCTTAGAAAAGATGAAAATAGTCTTTTAAAGAAGAGGGAAGATACTGAGAAAAAGAAAAAAAAGGAAGTATTTTTAGAAAGTATTAAGAAAGGATTTTCTAATCTTAAACCTAAAAAACAAAAGAAAACTGCTGGTGGTAGTATGCTTGATAATATTATGGCATTTTTTGGTCTTATTGGAGGTGCTTTATTTGCTAAAGCTCTTCCTGGATTAATTGCTGGTGTGGAACGATTTATAAATTGGGCAAAGGGTGTCTTTGAAGCAATAAAATCATTTATGAATAAGATTGATACTGCAATAACACGATTTGTTCAGGTTTATGAAGCATCGCCATTTAATGTGGAAGAAGTAGATAAAAATAAAGAGGAATTGGAAAAAAAGGTTGATGAATTAAAGCAGAGTGTTGATGGTGCTGATGCGATTTCATCTAAATTAAAAGGTCAAGTAGAAGATAAGACGAATGAACTTGAAGAAAGTAAGAAAAAACAGGAAGAAATGAGATCTAATGCTGGTAATCTTACTGATGAAACTTCTGCTTTGATTCGTCAAGAGTTAGCTCCTGTTGAAAATCTATCAGTACAAGAAAGAGTAGAAGGAGACGGTGGTAGTAGTAGTATAATACCTAGTAATATTAATTTAAATAATGTAGCAGATTCAGAGAAGTTTTTTAATAAAATTATAAATCAACAAGTAGAAGAATTTGATCGTGGTGGTTTGGTGGATGGTTTGAAGACATCTTTAAGTTCTGGTGGAGGAGCAATTGAGCAATTTGAAGCGTTTAAGAATAATCTTATTTCTCAGAGAGGAATTATTGAAACTCAAGAAGGAACTAATAATGCTCTTTTGGATATAATAGATAACTTACAATCTATGTTTGGAAAGAGAAATCAAACACTACCTATGTCCAATGAAGATAGTTATGAAAAGATTAAAGATATGATTTTATCTCTTCTTGTTGCTTTTGAAGCAATATCTAAAGAATTACAAACTGATTTTCCTGTTTTATCTTCTGAACAGAAAGAAGATGTTAGAACATTAAATTCTAGTAGTCAACTTGGACAAGCAGCATCGGAATTAAAGGGACTTGGGACTAATCGTGAAGAAACGAATTCTGGAAGGGATGGATGCGTTTGGGCAGTGAATCAAGTTTATGATAAGGCAGGATTAACTCCTCCTTGGGGTGATTCATTATGGGTTCCCGATGCAGAGAAGATGATGGTAAAGGATGGATACACTCAAGTTCCCTATAATGAAAGAAGGTCTGGTGATATTATGGTGATGTATGATCAACAAACTCCACCACAAGCACATCTTGGAGTTGTTCTTCCTAATGGGAATGTATTGTCAAATTCTTCATCAACGGCATCTTTATCTTGGGAAGATACTCCTGAAGGATATAATCGATATTATAATGGTACTGGTATAATTTATAGGATGCCATCATCTACGGGTAGAAAGGTTAATGGAAATAATGTGATTTCTAATATACCTATAACTCCTATGAAATATGATTTAGCATCAATTCAAAATATATCTACTGATCAATTTGAAGAGACTAATACTATTGTTTTGAAAGTAAATGAAGTTGTTCCTGTAATAGTAGGAGGTTAAGAATATGTCAACTGGTACTAGAACAAATCCTCCTACAATATTTAATTTATTTGTTCGGAATCCACAAAGTGATAAAGGAGTAAATTTACAAGCAGGATTTAGAAGTTTTGCTTATTATGAAAGTGTATTCTCTCCATTCACTACTGCTAGATTATCTTTTATTGATAGTGGATTTGGTATTAGAGTTGATTCTAATGATGATCCAACAGAAAGAACAGGAACTGTTGATAATGCTTTAAAATTAACAGGTTCAGATCTTTTGGTAGCATTTGGACATCCATCTGGTACAATGGAGTTTGATGAATATAGACCACTTAAAGTTATAGGTGCAACTGATAATTCTGCTGGAGAGGGTAAGAAAATAATAGATCTTCGATTGCAGTCAGAATATGGACGTGCAAATAAAGATAGAAAGGTTGGATCTGCTTTTAAGAATAATTCTACTATTAAGAATAGTGTTTATAGATTATTGACCGAGCAATTGGGTGTTCCTGGTTCTAGATTGGAACTGGAAGATACTGAAAATTCTTTAGATTTTACTGGAAATGGTCGTTCTCCTTTAGAGACTGCAGTTTATCTCGCATCAAAATCAAAGGCTGTTGATGGACCTCCTGCATTTTTCTTTTGGGAGTACTATTATGGATTTAAGTTTAAGTCAATAGATAATTTAATTCAGTCTAATCCAGTAGATACATATACTAAAACTGATGTTTCAGCAGGAGACGATTCTGCTCATCCTAGTTGTAGAATAATAGAAAGTAGAGTAGTAATAAAACCTGATGTTGAAAGATTATCTAATGTTGGATTATTAAAAAATGATTCAATATTTTTTGATTTTAGAACTTTTGATGTAAAAACAGAATCTAATACTGCACTTGGTATAAGTGCGGATTTTTCAACTTTAGGGTCTAAAAGTATTTCTGCTGAGATGGGAGATCTAATCTCAGATGTTGATTGGACTAATCCTAATTTGTCTAGTCTTACTCATATGGGTTTTCTTGATCCTGGTAATAATGCCTCTGCACCAGGGGATGATGCTGATTCGGATTGTGGTGATATAATTTCAGATTATAATAACAATCCTTTATATTATCAAGCACGTGCTGCAATGAGATATAATTCAATAGTGAATAATGTTATTGATATAGTTGTTCCTTGTAATTTGGCTTTAACTGTAGGTCAGGTAATTAGATGTATGTTTCCTAAAGTTACTTCAGATAATAGGAATGAAGGAGTATCAGATGAAGCAACCAGTGGTAAGTATTTGATTCTTGAATTGTCTCATCAATTTTCTCAAGAAACACAAACTGGTGCTCTTACTCATATGAGGTTAGGTCGAGATACTCATGGACTATATACATCGGATGATGGAGTATATTTTTAATGCTTAAAACATCAGAATTCTTTGGTAAAAAGGGATTAGCCAGGTGGTTCATAGGGCAGGTTCCTTTAGCGCAGGAAAAAAATAAGACAGATCCTAATAGATGGGGTGATAGGGTTCAGGTTAGAGTTCTTGGAACTGATCCAGCTGATGGAGGTACATTATCAGATAAAGATCTTCATTGGGCTCTTATATTAAAACCAACTTCTCAAGGTAATTTTAATAGAGGATCTGTAGGAATACTTGGTGGTGAATGGGTTGTTGGAATATATTTGGATGATGAGAAGGAACAATTGATGATTCTTGGTGTTATTGGTAGGACAGACCCTAAATACCATATATCTCTAGAGGATCAAAAAGGATTACAAAGTGCACAATTTAGAAAAACATTAACTTTCTGGCCAGGTGGCAATCCTGCAGGATCTCATAGGATGGCTGGAGGAGGTAGTACACCAGTTGGACAGGCAACAGTGACAGTACCTACTGTTAATGATTGGTATAAGGCATTTCCTGGAGTAGATCCACCAGATTAATATAGAAAAAATAATGACAGATACAACAGCAACAATAATAGGTGAACAGAGTGGTAGTACCTCTATTAATCATGATAGTTCATTTTTGTTTGATGATGGTTCTCAACAGAGAGCTATAAATTGTGCAGTTATAAGTCCCTTAACATATAAGGGAACAGCAGCTTATGCTGAATCTTTTCAGAGAAATAGTGATTCTTATACAATAGGAACTGAAAAATGTGGTAAGGGACTATCTGGAGAGATTAATACAAATATTCAAAAATTGTTTATATTTTTAAAAGGGATTAAGCAATATGGATCATTATTTACTAATGGAGCAACAAATAAAACTGCTAATTTAAGGACACAAATATCAAAAACTGCTAAAGCAATAGCTGGAATATTAAAGTTAATAGTTCAAAGAGTTCGTAATTGGATATTAAAGAAGATTAAACAACTTGTTAGGGGTATAATAGAGGATTTTCTAACACCTATATTAAAACAGATTAAAGAGGCTGTGGTTAAATTAACACTAGATCAGATCTTTTGTGTTTTTGATAATATTATAGATGGTTTGGTTGAAATGGTTGCTAATTTTCTATTTCAACTTCTTGGTCAAATTGTTAATGCTCCTTTATGTGCTGCGGAGAGTTGGACAAATGCTTTAATTAATAAGTTAGTTAGTGATATTGATAGAGCTCTTGGACCAATATTTGATGGTATTAATGATTTATTAGGTGGTGTTGCTAAGATTGCTGGATCTGTTATGAGTGCAGTAGATAAGATTTTAGGATATGAAGGATTATTTTGTGCTCAACCATACTGCCCAGAGTTGACGGATTTTAGAGCTGGGATATGGGGTGGACCATCCAAAACATTTAAGAAAGAGTTTAATGATTTTGAATTTATTCCTGATGATTATCCCGGTACAATTACTGATACTGCAAATGATTGGTTAGATGATTTCTTTGGAGAAGATACGGCAACTGGATCTGGAACAGATATTTCTTTACCTAGTGGAAAGGTAATGACTCTTGGTCAGTCTCCAGGTGCTTGTTATGCAGGAAAGTTTGAATGTGGACTTCCTCAAGTTGTTATTTTTGGTGGTGGAGGTTCTGGTGCAGTTGGACAAGCAGTAGTTAATAATATAGGTCAGGTGATCGGTGCAAATATACTGAGTAGTGGATCTGGATATACTTCTCCTCCTTTTGTTTCAATTGTTGATCCAGCTGGATGTGGTAATAATGCTTCTGCTGGTTCTATAATTGATGATGATGGTAATGTTGGTGATATTGTAATTGTTAATCCTGGAGAGGGATATAATGATACTTATATTGGTGGTGCACCAGTTATAACTATGTTTGTTGGAGCACCGAATCCAGTTGTTGTTGGTCGATATGTTAGTTTATCATGGGATGTTTCAAATAGTGATAAGGTCTCTTTAAACGTACCAGGGTTTAATTCTTTACCATTAATTGGTTCTGTAAATATTCCAGTCACAGAGGATATGGTTCAGTTTCCTGCTGGAGGTGATATAGCAACAAAAGTATTCATTTTAACTGCAGAGAAATCTAATGATAAATCCGAGAGTCAGGTTACAGAGAGTAGGTTTATATTAACAGTTCAGAAAGCAGGAACAGTTGATCCTCCACCAGGACCAAATACTTCTGCACCAATAATTGATTCGTTTAGTGCATCACAATCTGTAGTATCTCCGGGAGATATTCTTAATTTAAATTGGGAAACTTCAAATACAACTTCTGTTTCACTTGATATAGAGGGTGCTGATAGTTTACCAGTAGATGGATCGACAAGTGTAGTAATACCTGAAGATATTATTCCTACTGGTGGTAGTGATATAACACAAATGTATACATTAACAGCAACAAATATAAATGCAATACCTACAGAACAAAATGTTCAACAATCAGTAAGTGTTACAATAGTTAAACCATCAGTCATACCAGATATTGTTACTGATCCTGGTATTGATCCTGGTACTGGTACTGGTACTGATCCTGGTATACCACCTATTACTGGAGTTGATGATGATGTTGTTACGGGTGATGATGGAATTGGAACTGGTGTTACTGGACCTGGAGTGGGAACAGGAGTTGATACTGTAATTGGACCTGGAACTGGAACTGGACCTGGAACAGGTGGAGGAACAGATACTGGTAATAATGCGGTATCTGTAATTGGTGGAATAGATATTATTAATACTGGTATTGGATATACTCCAGGTGATGTTGCAGTTGTTGTTGGTGGTGGAGGGGGACCTAATGATACTGATGATGGTGATGGAAATAATGGAGCTAATGTAGAAATAGAACTCAATGAGGTTGGTCAAGTTGTGGGTATAAATGTTGTTTCTACTGGATATGGGTTTACTAAGATTCCATTTGTAGCAATAAATAGTCGAACAGGTCTTGGTGCTGAATTTAGACCAAGACTCAAATTTATTCCTTTAGATGATTTTCTTGAGGATCAGAATTTACAGACAGTAGATCCGAATAAATTAGTTCAAGTTGTAGACTGTGTTTCTCTTTAAATTATGGCAAATTTAAATAAAGCTCCAGATTATACCGTTGCATCCAATCCACATTGTATGATACATTGTGGTCCTATTGGACCAGAATCTGGTGATGATAAGAGAGACCTTACTATTGTTACTTCTTCCAATTCTGAAATGGTTTATGGTAAGAATGGAAATAAATCCGAGCATATAACGGGAGCATATTCTGAAGTTAGTGGACATCAAATTGATCCAGAGCAAAAGGATGCTGTAGCTAGAGCAATTATTGCTAAGAATGGAGATATAATTTTAATTGCAGAATCTGGAAATATCCGGATGAGAGCAAAAAATATATTCATGGAAGCTATTGCCCCTAATGAGGATGTAGATGGTGAGAAGCAAAAAATGGGTAATGTTAACATATATGCTAATGGACAATGTACAATAGCAAGTGGTGATGAGATTAGATTAGCTGCTGGTAATATATGTTCTGTAGCTGAAAAAGGATTTCAACTTGTGGGCGATTTCACTCATAGTGGAAAAATGATGGAGGGTGGACCAACAGATACTGCAAGTTTATTATCAAGTATGGTTGCAGGAAATTGGGGATCTATTCTTACTGCTATTACTAAATCTTGTGGTTAAAAATTATGTCATCACCTAATAGTTCAATTGGAGTCACACACGTAATAAATTCATTCTTTGGTTCTGCAATGCAGATACCTCTTGGATTTCTTAAGCCTGGTGGTGGATATCTTGATGCATATCAGGGATATTTTGGATCGTTAGCATCAAATGGATTGGATTTTGCATCTTTGAATGTAGGACCAGGAGTAACAAATCCTGTTAGTATTTTTTCTAAAGGTTTAAATGAATTCGTTGGATTGACGGTTCAGAAGGGTGCTCATCATACCATTGGTACTCATTTGGTTACTGGCACATCATTTAAGAGTTATGCTGGTATTAATAAGTGGAGAGGTGCTGCAAATACTATTACTGGTGGTAAGACTACTATTTCTGGTAAGTCTTTAAAGGTTGCAGCAGCTGAAACTCATATTTCTTCTGCAAAATCTGTAACTCTTAGTGGAGGAAAACTTACATCTATTCAAGGTGGTAGGGTTTTGATAAAGGGTCGAGATTGGCAATCATCTTCAAGTTTTTGGGATTCTAAAAAACCATTTGATATTTTACATCCCACAAAAGAAGGACAGAGACTTAGATATGTATCTTTAGAGGGACCAGCAGCAGAAGTATATGTAAGAGGAAAATTAAAGAATCAAAATATAATAGAACTTCCAGATTATTGGAAAGGTCTTGTAGATGCCAATAGTATTAGTGTAACATTAACTCCTATGGGAACTTATCAAGAGTTATTTGTTAAGAAAATTGAGTTTGCAAATCGTATTATAGTTGGAAATCAGGGTGGTTCTGCAATTAATTGTGATTATATTGTATTTGCTGAAAGAAAGGATACATCAAAGAATATACCTGAGTATGAGGGCTTGACACCAAACGACTATCCAGGAGATAATGATGAGTATCGACTTTAATAATAATGGGAAAAGTTCACGAAGTATTTCCTATGATAGTATATCAGGGAGATATTGATTGTCATAATGAATTTAAGGAAAAGTATTTAGAAGATATTAAGAAGTATTGGTTTAATGGATATAAGTATGAATCTCCTGAAGGATCTGCAAATATCTTCTTACATTTAAATGAGAATTATTGTGATTTTTTTATTTCTTTAAGGAAGGTTTTTGATGAGTATTTTGACACTCTTAATATAGAGTATGAGAAACTCAATTATCATATTTGTAAATCGTGGGTAGTTTATCATAAAGATGATACCGCACCACCTTTAGCACCACATAAGCATAATGAAGCAAATATTAGTTTTGTTTATTATGTTAATACAGATAAAACATCAGATAAGTTTGTTGTAAGTCAAATTCCAGATACTAATAAAAATCAAGTTTGTCATGGATTTTTTGATGTTGCAGATGAACGTAATTTAATGAGAGGATTTAATAAGTATAATTGTAATATGTACACAATTACTCCAAAAGAAGGAACTTGTATAGTATTTCCATCAGAGACTTATCATCATACTATAAAAAATGTTGCTAGAGAAAGTGAAAGAGTTGCTATTTCTGGTGATGTGAGAGTTACTTTAAAACCAGATCATTTTAGACATCATCAAGGATGTACCCATCCTTCTCAATGGTTAGAGATCTAAATAATTTATTATAATACTTTATAAATCAAAGATGGCAACAAATTCTAATATTAGTAATTTAATAGCTTCTTATACTGAAGAGAGTAATCAATTTGGTGGTAATCTGCTTACTAAAGATGATGCGACTGAGCAGGTTGGTGCTCCTATAACTAAAAATATTGAAAAAGGTAGTGTTTTTCAGGATGATTCTGGACAATGGAAAAGGTCTAAAGAACTTGATATTGGTGTTTTTCAGACAGGACCAGAAATAGATGCTCAACAAGCAAAAGAGGAGATTCCTAGAAGGTTAAATGAATATAAAAGTGTTTTAGAACCATTAGATGCACAAATTGTACAAATAAACGATCAAATTAATGTTGAATTAGCAAAAATACCACAAGCAGTTACTGATGCTGTAGGTCACGGATGTTCTATTGTATCTGCAGGACATGGGAGTGGTATTCTTTATATTGGTGGTGAACCTGTTGGGATGGGAAGTACTGTTTTTACTGATCTTGCTATGATAGAAGATTATGGTAATATTGATAAAGCTGCTGCGAATAATCCATTTGGTGATGATAAGTTAATTAATTTAACTAATTCTACTGTTGCAAGAGGAGTAAAAAATAGGAACTTTAATAGTCCTAAAGGTGTTAATGATATAGATTATGGGACGATAACAAGTAGTTCTATAAGTCCAATGATGGAGAAGATAAACAATTGGCCATCTTCACAAACATCCGGCAATGATCCAGATTGTAAAGCATGTAATGATTCTATTGATGATGCAGTTGTAGAAGTTGCAAGATTGCGTCAATTGAGAGATGAGAAGTTGAGTGATATTAATAAATTAAAGGAAGCCAGATTCCAAGATCAAATAGAGGACTGGACACATAAGCAAGAAGACACGGTTGTTGAGGAATATGGAAATACAACAGCAAGTATAGTTAATACTTTAAATTCTGTTCAACTAGAGGAACCTTCTGTAGTTACTGAAGGACTACTTTTACATTATAATGCGAGAAATAATAGTTCTTTTCTTGCTGGTGGAACTGATTGGAAGGATTTAAGTGGTAAAGGATATCATGGTGTTATGGTTGGTGATAAAGTATCTAAAAATACTGCTTTTGAATCTTTCGAGTTTGATGGAGGTAGTAGTACTCTAATACATGGCCAGGGAATTTTTATTACTGGATTGAATTATGTGTCAGGAGATGTTGATCAGATTAATAACATGACTGTAGAAACTTGGGTAAGATCTGATAGTGGAACGATTGGTGGACGTACTGGTAACCAGAGAATTATTATATCATTTGATAGGTCTACTGCTTGGAGATTTGGTATAGGAAGTGATCAAGCAGGTTCATCGTCTGGAAAACCTGCTTTGGGATTTACAAATAATAATGGTGGTAGTGAGACAACTAATGATGAATTTGCTAGTAGTTATACTGGAGATTTAAATGATGATAATTGGCATCAAGTAGCTGTTACTTTTTCAAGCGATCCTTTTGGTACTAGTGGTATAAGTACTTCATCTCTTATTAATTTTTATGTTGATGGTGTTGGTATTCATACTATCACTGGTACTCATACACCAATAGGATCTCAGGTGGATACTGAGACTCCAACATATGGATGGATTGGAAATGGATCTTCAGCTAGATTTGAGGGAGATAGTAGTACAGATCCAAGCCATATGTTTGATGGAGAGATTGCTAACATCAAATATTATAATATTGCTTTAAGTGCGACTCAAATTTTAGCTAACTTTAATATTCTTAGAGAGGAGTATGGGTTATAACTATTGACAAACTCGACTACATATGATATAGTGCTTTGGATTAAGTGACTGACGGTATGGAAGACGATTGGGTAAATCGGACAATTATTGATGTGTGTAATAGATCTTTTCTTATCATTTCTGATGATGGAGAGGAGAAACTTGTGACATGTGAAACGACTGAACAGTTTATGGATGTTAAAGAAGTAGTAAATAAACTACTTGATCCAGAGCGTATAGAGTACGCAGGACTATCTATTCATGAAAAAGCAAAATGACCCTAAGATTAAACTATCATTTGATGGGTGTTATAATTATAAAAAGTTAAAAAAAGAAGGGTTAGTCGACACAGAAAAGACTGAAGAAGAGTTTCTTCGTATGTATAATGAAGATAATTCTGATGCACCCTAAATATGAGAGAAGATCTACTGGGATAAATAACTCATAGATTTATTTCGTCAATAATAATCCGATGCCTCTTAATAAGTTAGAGAATTTTATCAAGAACTACGAAGGTAGAATTCTATATGTAAACTCCAATGATCTGGATGCAACTGATAGTATAACAAATCAGGGTAACTCTCTTACCAAACCGTTTAAGACGATTCAGAGAGCATTAATAGAAGCAGCAAGATTTTCATATGTAGTAGGAAACGATAACGATTATAACTCAAGAACAACAATCTTAGTATATCCAGGTGATCATATAATTGATAATAGACCTGGTTATGCTATTAAAAAGACTTCTACCAGTGTTGCTAAAGCGGTTTCTCCAAGTGGGCAAGAGACTGCCAATGCTAAGGATGTTTTCAGTTTAGATTATGATTCTAATTTTGATTTAACTCAAGAAGATAATATTTTATATAAGTTTAATAGTGTTAATGGTGGTGTCATACTTCCTAGAGGTACATCACTTGTTGGTATGGATCTTAGGAAAACTAAGATACGTCCTAAGTATGTTCCAAACCCAACTGATCCAAATATTCCAAATTCTGCTATTTTTAGAATTACTGGACAGTGTTATTTCTGGCAATTTAGTATATTTGATGCAAATGATAGTGAATTAGTTTATACTGATAACAAAGTATTCAGTTCTGGTTCTGGTAATTTAGCAACTCCAACTTTCTCTCACCATAAACTTACTTGTTTTGAGTATGCAGATGGTGTTACTGTACCTACTGGGTATAATGAGACCGATTTGGATATGTATTATGCAAAACTATCCAATGCGTTTAATGAAGGATCTGGTAGACAGATTGATAACCAACAGAAATTCCCAATTGCTCCAGAAGCATTTGCGAAAGAAAGACCAGAATGGGAGATTGTTGGTGCATTTGCAACTGACCCTGTTAATATTTCAAGTATTATTTCAGGAGATAGTGCAACTCCAAGTCCAATTATTACCGTTACAACTACAACAGATCATGGACTAACTGTTGGTACACCAATTAAGATTCGTGGTGTTAACGTTAATGATTATAATGTTTCAACAGTTGTTACTTCAGTAACAGGTAAAAAACAGTTTACTTATCTCTTACCGTATGTAAGAAATAATTTACCTGCATCTCCAGGTGGTGCTGCAACAGTTACTATTGAAACTGATAGTGTAAAGGGTTCATCACCATATATCTTTAACTGCTCTATGCGTTCTGTATGGGGTATGAATGGTATGAGGGCTTCTGGTGAGGAGTCTTCTGGATTTAGAAGTATGGTTGTTGCCCAGTTTACGGGTATTTCACTACAGAAGGATGACCGTGCTTTTGTTAAGTATGATACTGTAACTAGAACATATAGTGGTTTACCTATTACAAAGGTAACGGGTGCTAAATTGGCATCAGAATCAGCGTCAACCGATAGTTCTAGGGTTTATCATTTAGACCAAGATGCTGTTTATAGAAAAGGTTGGGAAACTTCTCATATTAAAATTGTAAAGGATTCAATTCTTCAGATTGTATCTGTTTTTGCTATTGGTTTTAATAAGCATTTTACTGCTGAGTCTGGTGGTGATGCTTCAATTACAAACTCTAACTCTAACTTTGGTCAATTTGCCCTTCATGCAACTGGATTTAAGAAGGAAGCATTTACTAAGGATGATCATGGTTATATTACGTCTGTTATTTCTCCAAAATCAGTTCCTGAGTGGAAACCAAAATCTATTGACTGGATTTCTGTAGATGTTAATAAGACAATTAATGTAGGTGTTTCAAGTCACCTTTATCTTTATGGATTTGATACTAAAGATAATGTACCACCAAATCTAATTCAGGGTTACAGGGTTGGTGCTCGTCAAGATGATTTATTATATTTGGATCTTCCTGGTGGTGTTGGCACTAAGAGTGTTAAGATCCATATGTCAAATAATACTCTTGGATCTGGTGTAACAGCAGCAGTTGGAACAATTTCTGCTAAGAAAGAGTATATTGTTAGTAATCTTACCTCTTCTCCTGACTATGATACATTAACATTAACTGCTAATCATCAGCTTCAAACTGGTGAGACAGTTATTGTTCTTAGTGATATTGGTGATTTACCAGAAAATTTGACTGAGAATAAGAAATATTTTGCAATTACTACTTCTATTGCTAATGAAATTAAATTAGCATCATCAGCAACTAATGCTAAGAATGGTACTGCTTTATCTTTATATGGTGGTTCTAACCTTAGAATCTTAAGTAGAGTTTCTGATAGAGATTCTGGATATATTGGATCTCCAATTCAGTATGACCCAGTTAAAGGTGGGTGGTTTATTCATACATCTGCTGCTAATGATGTTTTTACTGAAATAGTTGGATTAGGAACAGGTGGGTTTACAGAACCAAGAACAGATGTTACTTACTTTAAGAGAATTGCAGATGATAGAAGTATTGATGAGAAAATATATAAGGTTCGTTATGTAATTCCTAAAGAAGCAGTAAACGCAAAAGATCCTAGTGAAGGATATATTCTTCAGGAATCTAGTACTACAGGAGCTCTTTCTAATTCTGATTTCAGTTTATCTGCAATTACAAGTGATGATTATAGTTATAAGAGAAATAATCATTTTATTAGTACATGTACCTATGATAGTGCTAATAAGGTAATTACTGTAACAGCAGGAAATCCTCATAATTTAAATGTTGGCGAAAGAATACTTGTTAAAAATGTTAAATCATCTGTAAACCCAACTGGTACTGGATTTACTGGGTTTAATGGTGATTTCTCCGTTACATCTATTACTGATAGGAATACTTTTACATATTCAGCAACTGATGTTGATGGATTAGTTCATACTGTTGGTATTTTCTCTGGAACAAATTCAGCAGCAAGAGATATTAGTCTTCCTAGATTTGAGAGAAATGATTTAAAATCAAACCTTTATGTTTATAGGAGAGAAACTATTTCTCCATATGAATATAATGTTCAGGATGGTATCTATCATCTATACATTTTAAATTCGGAAAATGCAGTTCCAAATGAATTTACTGATTATAGGTATGGTCAAAAGATTGAAAACATATATCCACAATTAGATAGAGATAATTTTAATGATAACCCACCTGCTGCAAAATCTTTTGCTAAAAGATCTCCTCTTGGTGATGTTGTAACTAACGATCTTAAGAATAGTATTACCAGAGAAAGTCTTGATATTGCAGTTAAGAAATTTGGTATTGGTCCGATAGTAGATAGTTATTCTGCACCTTCTGCTGGTGTTGCAACTATTACAACAACTTTGGAGCACGGATTAGGTGGTATTGTTGGATACACTGCTCTCACTGGAAGTGCTCAAGTATATACTCCAGGAACATACTATAATGTTAAACTTTTAAATTCAAATAATAGTTGGAATGGTGCTACAGCAAAGGTAGTTGTTTCTGGAGCAGGAAATTCTGTAACATCAGTTGATATTCAATATGGTGGATCTGGTTATCAGGATGGATCTGTATTAAAGATTGATGGATTTAATAATGCAACAATTGGTATTAGTAGTTCTGTAATTTCTTCATCTAAGAATAATGCAATTCAGATAAGTGGAATCGGAACCACAAAGGATGGATTGTTTAGAGTTATAGATGTTCTTTCTAAGAACACGATTTCTATTGCAGCAACGACAGGAGATCCTACGGTATATCCAGGTCAGTACATCTTCAATATTGGACCAACATCATTAGTTCAATCAACAACATATGGAGCTTCTTCAGGATTAACAACTATTACTTGTTCGACAGCACATGGATTAGTTATTGGTAATAGATTTAGTCCTATTGATTCTTCTGATAATAATCTTGGAGATTATATTGTTAGTGATATTGTTGGCATTAATACTTTTGTAGTGATGACTACAATGGGTGCAGCTACTGGGATACCAGGAACACCATCCAGGATTCTTAAGCATGGATTTACTGCTAATGATTTAACTTCTGATACTGATGGTGAAAATCTGGGATCAAGAGGTATTTCTTTCTATGATAATGAACATGCATATCTTCAGGAAGATATTCTAACAGACGTAACTACTGGTATTGCTACATTTACTATTCAATCTCGTAGTGGTGCTGGAAGTGTTGGTGTTGGTACAACTGCAAGATTTGAACTTGGTAGCTTTATTCAAGTTAATAACGAAGTTCTAAGAGTTTCTAGTAGTAGTTTAACTGGATCTGGTAATAATCAAATTCAGGCAATTCGTGGATATTTTGGAACTCAGAAAGAAGATCACTTTACTGGATCATTAATTAAAAAGGTTAAACCGTTAGCGGTTGAGTTCCGTAGACCATCTATTCTTAGAGCATCTGGACAAACATTTGAATATCTTGGATATGGACCAGGTAACTACTCAACTGGTTTACCACAGATTCAGAATAAAACTCTAACGGATAGAGAGAATTTCCTTGCTCAGGCACAAGAAAGAGATGCTGGTCAGGTTGTTTATACTGGTATGAACAGTGATGGTGATTTCTTCATTGGTAATACTAAGTATTCTGCATCTTCTGGTAAGCAAGAAACATTTGATATTCCAATACCAACAGTTACTGGTCAAGATCCTTCACGTTTAAGTGTTGTATTTGATGAAGTTATTGTTAAAGAAAGAATTCTGGTTGAGGGTGGTAAATCAAAACGAATTCTATCACAGTTTGACGGTCCAGTTACATTTAACGGAGAGTTGATTGTTGAGAATACAATCAAACTTAACGGACCAATTAAGATAACAAGTCTTACTGATATTACTAATGATACTGATTCTACTTCTTGTACTACTGGTTCACTTGTAACTAAAGGTGGTATAGGTGTTCAGAAGAGTGTTTATATTTGTGGTGATGTAAGTGTTGGTGGAACAGGACATTTCCACGGTGGTGTTCAGTTTAATACTGGATTATTCCCTGATCATTCTGAGGATGCATACCTTGGAACATATAGAAAAGAGTGGTCTGGTGCTTGGGTTGGTGGCATTGGTATTGCAACACAAGGTGTTCCTGGTGGAAAAGAAACTGAAGATCTTCTTATTGAAGGTTTAACTGATACTCTAATTCTTGGTTCTAAAACTGGAATTACTTCTGTAAGAAGTCGTCTTGAAGTTGGAGTTGGAGCAAGTATAGGTGCAAGTGGTTTATATTCTGTTGGTATTATTACTGCTTATGGATCAACACCAGGTATACAAACTTGTGGTGTTCATTTATTAGATAAAGCTGCACTTTACTTTGGTGATAATAGAGATTTGCAGGTGACACATGACGGGTCAAATTCTTATGTGAAATTTAATGATGTTACTGGTACTGGTGGACTCCACATGATTAGTGATGAGTTTAGAATCAGAAATCAGGATGATGATGAAGATTATATTCGCACTACTCGTGATAAAGAAGTAGCTCTGTTCTTTGATGGTACTAGCAAATTTGAAACGATTGGTTATGGTGTGAGTACACATGGACATTTAAGTTTAGGTATCTCAACTGATACTAATGTTCATGCAAGACTTCTTCCTGGTGAGGATTTAGGTGCTTCTATTGGTATATCCACTTTAAGATTTGCTGAAGCACATATTGGTAATCTTCAACTTGCACTTGGTGGTGATGATAATGAAATTACCACTGCTGCTGGTGGTTTAGTACTTGATTCTGCTAGTGGTACGACTACTGTAGATGATGATCTTATTGTTACTGGTAGTGCTAATTTCGGTACTGTAGGAACAGGTCATACATTTGGGTTCTACGGTGATTCTATAACAATTAATGCCAATATTACAGTTCCTGGAAATAGTGGTATCTTTAAGAATATTAGAATTGCTCATTCTGGAACTAATGAAATTGATACATCTGCTGGTAATTTAATTCTTGACTCTACCGATGGTACTGTTATTATTAGTGATAACCTAGATGTTGATAACAATCTTAACGTTGACGGCACATCACAGTTTGATGGTGCTGTTAATATGGACACTTCACTTGAAGTTGATAATATATTCCTTAATGGTAATACTGTATCAACACTGAATACTAATGGTGATCTAACTATTGATCCAAATGGAACTGGAAAACTTAATGTTGATGCAAATGCAACTGTTACAGGTAATCTTAATGTTGGTGGTAATTTTGATGTAGATGGTGATACAACATTAGATAAGACTGATATTGCAGGAGATCTTACAGTTGTTGGTCGTGGAATAATTGATAATATTCTCATCAATGGTAATAATATTTCTGCTACTAATAGTAATGGACATGTAGAATTACAGCCAGATGGTAATGGAGATGTTAGAGTTCTCTTTAGTGATCTTAACGTAGATGAGAATACCAATATTGGTGGTAACTTAACTGTTACTGGTACGGCAATGTTTGATGGTGTTGCCCGACCTTTGAATAATACGGTAGAAAGTCTTGGTAATACCTCTCACAGATGGGGTCAATTATGGGTTGATAACATTCTCATCGATGGTAGTAAGATTTCTGCTAGTACTAGTAATCATGATGTAGATCTACAGGCAGATGGTACTGGTAGAGTTAGAGTTCTTTCTAGTGATCTATATGTTGGGGAATTCCTTGATGTTGATGGTGGAGCAGAAATTGATGATAATTGTAAGTTACAATCAACACTTGATGTTGATGGTGTTGCTACATTTAATAATGCAACTGATTCGACAGGTAAAGATTCTGGTGCTCTTATAGTTACTAATGGTGGTGCTGGTATAGAAAAGAACTTACATGTAGGTGACAATGTAAACGTTGGTGGACAATTAGAGGTAGCAGGTTCAACTCAGCTTAATGGTAATGTAGATCTTGGTAATGCTGGAACAGATAACATAGAATTTAAAGGTAAAATTGAGAGTGGTACGCATATTAAATGTAATACCGATTGTGATGTTGGTGCTTCAGGTGCTCCGTTTAGACATGGTTACTTTACTAATATCACCGCTACTAATCTTACTGGTACATCAACTAAGATAAAAGTTACGGATAGTAATACATCCAGTTGGCGACATGTTGTCTTTGCTGACGGGGCAGGTAGCAGTAAAGATTTATTAGCAGCTGATCATAATGATGGAATTCAAGTAAGACCAAGTGATGGAGCACTGAGAGTTAAGAATGATATTACAGCATTCTATAGCTCTGATAGGAGATTAAAGGATAATATTGTACCAATTGAAAAACCACTTTCTAAACTTTTAGGACTTAGTGGTAATACCTTTGAATGGAATGATAAATCCCTTAATGAAGGAAGTGATACTGGTGTAATTGCACAAGAGATTGAAGAACTTGGACTTCCTGGACTTGTGACGACAAGAGATAATGGAATGATGGCGGTTCGATATGAAAAACTTGTACCACTTCTAATTGAAGCAATCAAGGAACTCAATACTAAGGTTGAAGACCTTGAACAAAAAATATCAGATAAATAACTAAAAAAATAGCAAGAGATGCCTAATTATAATAAGTCATTCAACTTCCGTAATGGTGTCCAGGTTGACGAAGACGATCTAATTGTACGAAGTAGTCTGGTTGGAATTGGCACAACAATTCCAAGGAGTGAGTTAGACGTTTATGGCGATACGAAGGTAAGCGGTATAGTTACAACTAATAAGTTGTATGTTACTGGTGTTTCAACATTTGCAGATGTACATGTTGGTTCTGGAGTTACAATATATTCTGCGACTGGAATTATAAGTGCTACTAATTTTTATGGTGATGGTTCTAAACTTGTTAATTTACCAACATCTCAGTGGGTAGATATAGATGAAACTGGTATAGGTGTAACGTCAATATATGCAATAGGTAATGTTGGAATTGGAACCACGGACCCAACAGGGACAACATTGCAGGTTGGTGGAGATCCCAATGATTCCAAATCTGGTGTAGGAATTGGTTCTGATGGTACTATAATAGCATCCGGTATTATTACTGCATCTGGTGGATTCAGTGGTGATGGATCACAGATTACGAATTTAAATGCGAATAATATAACTAGTGGATCACTGTCAGAAAATTTTGTACCAGAGAATTTACATGTAGCTGGAGTTATAACAGCTATTTCTGGTGATTTTACTAATCTAACAGTAACTGGAGTCTCAACTCTTGGGGTTGTAACTGCAACAACATTGGGTATAGATTCATTACATGTTGCTGGAGTTTCTACATTTAATAAGGATGTAAAATTTGCTGGTGGTGTTAGAGCAGGTGCAGATGCTTATGCTGCATGGGATGAATCAGAAAATCAATTCTTATTCCAAGATCATGCTAGAGCATCATTTGGTGATTCTGGAGATTTGAGAATATATCACGATCCAACTACAACACCAGATACAAACAGAATTGCTGCTGGATCAGGACAACTATTAGAATTACAAACAGATAAATTTAGAGTTGTAGATGTTGGTGCTAGTGTAAATTTAATTGCTGCTACTGATGGTGCAGATGTTGAATTATATTTTGCTGGTACAAAACGTCTGTCTACATCTGGAGTTGGTGTAACAGTATATGATGAATTAGAGACAACTCGTTTAAGTATTGCTGGTGTTTCTACCTTCCAGGATAATGTTAATATTAGTAAAGATCTAGTTGTTACTGGTCTTACAACTGCTGGATTTGTAACTACGAGAAATTTATATGCTTCAGGTATTGCAACTATTGCAACTGCTAATATTGGTACTCTTAATGTAACTGGTATTGGTACGATTGCTGATTTAAGTCTTGGAAATTTAAGACTTGCTAAATCAGGTACTAATGAAATTGATACATCTGCTGGTAACTTAATTCTAGATTCTAATGGTGGTTTAGTACTGGTTGATGATAATTTAAGTGTAACTGGAGTTGCAACATTCGCTAGTACTACAACATTTACTGGGCAAATTGATGCTAATGGTGGAGCAACGATTGATAATGTTCGTATTGGTGTTGCTGATGATAATACTATTGATACTGCATCTGGTGATTTAAAAATATCTTCCAATAGTAGCACAGTAAATGTTACTGATAATTTCACAGTTAGTGGAATTTCTACTGGAGAGGCTTTATACGGTAAGAATATTTCATTATCTGGAGTTTCAACAGCACAAAGTGGTGTTTGGGGTAATAATGTTAGATTGGGTATTAGTGGGGCGAGTGAAATTGATACCTCTAGTGGTAATTTAACGATTGATTCTGCTGGTGGTACAGTAGCAGTTGATGATAATTTGACTGTATCTGGTGATACTACATTTACAGGAACTGTTGCTGCTAATGGATCTGTTGATTTAGGTGATGGTAGTGGTGATAATGTTACATTTACTGCGAGAGTTAATAGTGCTATAGTTCCTGATGCTGATAATGTTAGAGATTTAGGAGATACTTCTCGTCAATGGAGGGATTTATATTTAACTGGGCTTGCAGAGTTAGATTATGTTAATGTTAGTTCTGCATCTACTTTTGCTTCAAGTGTAACATTCAATACTGGTATTATTCCTGATGCTGATGTTGGAGCATATCTTGGACAATCTGGTAGTGCATTCTCTGAAGCACATATTGATGGAATTACAATTGGTGCTGCAGGAACAACAACAATTACTACTAGGGGTGGAAATTTAACACTAGATGCTGCGAGTGGTAAAGTAGTTGTTCCTAATGATCTTTCTGTTGTTGGATATGTTACATTTACAAATGGAATAGCTTTTAGTGATGAATCAAAAGTAACGTTTGGTGGTAATAGTTCAGGTATAACATCTGATTTATCCATATATCATACAGCTGCAAGTGGTGGTTATAGTGCTATTGTTGATAGTGGATCTGGTGGTTTAGTTCTTGGTTCTAATGTTTTAAGTATTAAGAATGCAGCACTTAGTTCAACTCAAGCTGATTTTTGGGCAGATGATAGAGTAGATTTATATTATAATAATCTACTTCGTTTTTCTACTTCTGGAGTAGGAGTAACGATAACCGATCAGTTAGATGTTAATAATATTAATGTTTCTGCTGGTGGTACGTTTGGTAATGTAACTGTTGATAATATTAGACTTGATGGTAATGAAGTAGATACAACTTCAGGTAATTTAATATTAGATTCTACTGGTGGAACAGTATCGGTTGATGATAATTTAACAGTAATTGAAAGATTTACTTCAAATAAGGAATCATTCTTAACTGGAAATGTATATGCTGGAACAGATCTTAATGACTTCTTTGTTGGTGGAGGTAAAGTTGGTATTGGTACTTCAGTAGCAACAAATGAATTTGAGGTTGTAAAAGATAGTGGAAATCTTGTTGCTGAGTTTGTATCTAGAACAGGAAATGCCACTATTGGTTTAGGACAAAGTATAGGAATTGGTAATAGTTCAGCAACTGTTGCATATGCTGGAAAGAATTTAGAATTTACAAATAAAACTGATGATGGTGATGTTAATGTAAATCTGGCAGCTGGAGCAGCTGGATCAGGTATCGTTACCTCTTCATCTTTCAATGTACAATATAATAATGCTCCAATTATTGCGGTAGGATATAGTGGTGGAGTTGGAGTCAATAAGGCAGATCCAGCACTTGCTCTTGATGTTGTTGGTAGTCTTGCGGTATCACAACATGCAAAGGTTGTTGGAGTTCTTACTGTTGGAACTGGTGTAAATGAAGTTACATTTGGTACTGGATCTGGATTTAATATAACTGGTGATTTAACTGGAAATGTTAATGCTGCTTCTGGTATTAGTACCTTCTATGATCTTTATGTAGCTAATTCAGTTGGAATAGGGACTACAAATCCTGCAGGAGCTAGTTTATATGTAGGTGATATTAGTAATACTAACTTATACGTTTCTGGTGATAGGGTAGCAATTGGTACTAATACTCCTACGACAGATGTTACAATTGACGGTAATACAAATCTTGTTGGTGATTTGCTTTTAGATAAGCTAGACGCAAGTGTTGGTATAGGAACAACTGCACTTTTGGTTGATAGTAGACGTACATTTATAACTGGTATTTCTACTGCAGGAACAATTGGAATAACTACGAATTTAATTACTGGTATTACTACTGCTGGTCTTACCTCTGTTGACTTTAGAGTTTGGGATATAGAACCGGTTGATAATTTAATTGCTGTCGGTACGAGAATAGCAGCAATTGGAACCGAACAATTGATAATGAGTCAGGATTCTTTGAATGTTGCTATAACAACCTCAGTACTAGGATTGGGAACGTATACTGCTGATAGTCCAGATTTCAGCTATGGTCGTCATCAAGTGTTTGGTGATGTTGGATTCATTGGTAATCAACTTCCATCTGATGTTAATGTAAGTCACCGAGTTGTATTTGCTCCTTGGTTTGGTGATAATAATCTCGCTAAACCACATGTTGGATATGCTGGAACAGGTATAGGAACCTCTTACTATGCGGGGACACTTGTTGGTATTAATACTCTTAATCCAAGATCTAGTTTAGACGTTAGTGGATCGAAGGGATTTATTATTCCACCAATACACAATTGGAATACAAGAAGTATATCGACAGATGCTTATAGTCCACTTAATGATTCAGATTTTCTAAATGATATAAGTGGAGATGCAAATCCAACTGTTGTTAATGGTTCGATATCTTTTTATGAACCACGTAACCGTTTAGAAGTAGGTATTACAACATATAATAAAACTCTAGACGCTGCTGAATGGGATGGTGATCGGGGAATAGATGTTCTTGCTACTGTTGGTGTTAGTACAACTATTCTTACTGGTATTAGTACTACTGGTCTTTATGTTGGAATGGATGTTAAGCAAGATACACCTATTATTCCTTATAATACAAAGATAGTATCTATTGGTACAAGTACTGTTACTATTGACAGAAATACTGTCAACTCAGGTTTAGGAACAGATACAATTAGCTTTGGTAGATATCAATATCCTGCTAGTACTATATTTAAGGGTATTCCACTTCTTGAATCTAATGGTAGTGGAGAGTGGAATGGAGTAGGAATTAGTTCACAATTTATTCATTATGATGCATTTGTACCACCAAGGTGGACCACAGCACAGAGGGATGCATTAACTGCTTCTCCTTATGTTCTTCCAACTGGATCTATAATTTATAATACTGAGGATGCTAGATTAGAATATTATGGTAGTGGTGGATGGGATATATTAGGTTCTGGTGCCGGAGGTGGCGGAGGCGGAGCAGGAATTAAGATTTATGATACTGGATCTTTAGTAGGTGTTTCTAGTATTGTTAATTTCGGAACTGGTCTAGATGTAACTCCACTATCAGTTGGTGTTGTTACTATTACTGGATCTGGAATTAGTAATCTTGTAGAAGATACTACACCGCAATTGGGAGGTCAGTTAGATCTTAATGGACATGAAATTAATGGAGCTGGTGGTATTAAGATAGCTGGTATTGTAACCGCAACTGATTTACAGGCTGGAGCTCACAATCTTAGGAGTGGATCTGGATCATTTACTGCTCAAGCTGGAATTGCTCATACAGTTGATAGCTTCGCACATGCTACAGAGAATTACAAGACTGCTGAATATACTGTTCACATCACAAATGGTTCTAGTATACAATCACAAAAAATTCTTGTGATGCAAGATCAATCTGTTGCATATTATCAGGAATTTGCAGTGATGTATAATAACAATTTACTTGTTTCAGTTGGAGCAACTATTAGCGGAGCAAATTGTGTATTAGAGTTGACTCCAGAAACTGGTATAAGTGGATCCACTAATTATCGGTTTACTAGAGGAACACTCTTATGATAAGTACAACAGAGTATGAAGCAAGAAAAACTGCTTTTCTTGCTTTTAAAGATTCTCTTGTAAAAGAACCTGGTAGTGGAAAGAAAGAATATTGGGTTACTGCTAAATCTAAGGATGATTGGGATTTTATTCATGACGAACTAAAGAAGGATGGGTCGTTAGAGGATAATATACCCACAGATTCATGTGATTGTTCTAATGAGTGTATTCAAAGTGATATAAGAGGAACATATTTATTAACTGATGCAGAAGCAACAGCACTTAAAAATCATCCAAAGGTAGATGCTGTTCATTTAAATACTGCAAAATATCCTGGAACATTTATGGATAATCCTGATGATGTTGCTGATGTACAAGTATATCGGTATTCATCAGAAGTAAAGCATCAAAAAAATATTCAGGCAGACCCTAATATTATTCCTTCATCACCTGATAGGTCTCTTTTGAATAGAGGTGGTTATCAGTTACTTAGGCATCAACAGAAAGCTGATCCTTGGTATACTGGTAGTGCTGCTGGTGAGGATGCCATAAAATTAGATAGAATAAAACAGAATGGAACGGGAAAGGATATTGATGTGATTGTAGGTGATCAGGACATGTGGTTTGGTCATATTGAATTTCAGAATAATCTTGGGATAAGTACTATAACATCTGTTCCAGAGAACTATGTTGGTGGTAATGCATTAGTTAAGAGTGGAATATCAACAACTCAAGGTACATGTGATCTTTTGGATTTAGTTTTAGATGCTCCATATTATCTTGATCCAGATTGGTTTAATGCTGATCCTAGTAATAGATTAATGATTCGTTGGGATGGAACTACGGTTCCTACTGAAAATTATGCTAGGGATTGGTGGCGTAACGATAGTACTAGTCATAGATCTTCAAAATTTGTTAGTAGTGGGAAAGGTGGTACGGCTACTGGAACAGATGCTTTTGGTACAGTGTATGTTAATGGTGGTTATACAAGAGCAAGATCAAATGGATCTAATACTGCATACCAAACTGGAACTGGATTCCACGGAACTCCTTGTGCATCACAGGCATATGGAAGACAGTATGGGTGGGCATATAATTCTAACAAATGGTTTTTGAATTTTTATGGAGCTTATAATAGTGGGTGGGAATCTGGATTTGATATGCAGAGAATATTTCACCAAATAAAACCAAAAAATTCAAAGTATAGTACACAAGATCCAACTATTTCTAGTAATAGTTGGGGGCATAGGATGGTTACATCAACTTCTGGATATTATTATTTTAGAGCAGGAACTACTGGAAGTGGTGGAGTAAGTTATAGTAGTAAAACTGGTACATTTATGGGTTACTATACTGGTGATGGATTGAGTTTTACCTCTGCTAGAGAATATTATACTGATCCACCACATGGTGCTCATGCTGCTATCATTGCAGGTCAAGAATTATGTGATTCGGGTGTGATATTTGTTTGTTCTGCTGGAAATTATAATCAAAAATTAGTATATGGTGATCATGCAGATTATAATAATTATCATGCTTCTGCTAATAATATAGAATTAGCTGATGCAACAGTAAATGGTTATGGCAGTATGAATGGACATCCTGTGTTAAATACTCATAGCAGACCAGGATATCCGAGACAAATTGGAAAGGTTGGTGCTGGTAATACCTACAAGACTATTGGAATAGGTGCTCTAGATGATGATAATCACAGTAGTCATAAAGAGAGAAGAGTATCCTATACCAATGTTGGGGAAGCAGTTGATTGTTATACCGCTGCTGATCAGACTTTAGCTGCATGTGATGATAATAGTAGTACTAGATATAATCGTTATGATGACTATTATAAATTGAATGGAACTAACTCAGTAGAGTCTGAAGACACTAAGTTTAGTGGTACTAGTTCTGCATGTCCAATTTCTGTTGGTTTGATAGCAACAAAATTAGAATATAATAGGTCGTGGACTTATGCTGATGTGAGGACTTGGTTGCAAAATAATGTTGGTAATGCTGATACAAGTGAGTTTTATGTAGGTCCAGAACCAACAACAGCAACAGATTCTGATTGGGCAGATGATTCTAGTATAAGAGGTGGAAGTCCTATAGTTCTATGGGATGCACTTACAGGTAATGAATTTGTTCTTCAAGAACCAAGAGGTAAGATACTTGTTGGTGATGGATTATCACTAAAGGGCTTTAGTATTAGTCTCAGATCATAAATATTTAAAAAAATAATAAAATGTCTCAAAAACGGTTTGGTGTAAAAGAAATTGATCTAATAGGTGCTTCTGGTACTCCGACGATTGAGAGTGCAAGCAACCTAAATATCTTACTTGGTAGTAGTGGTAAAGTTGGTATAGCAACCACCAATCCAACAACAACCTTAGAAGTTTCTGGTAATATAACTGCTACTAAGTTTGTTGGAGAAAGTGGAAATACAAGAGTTGTAAAATTTGGATCAACAGATAATCTTCTAACTAATGGAACTGAAAATATTAGTATTACTGGATTTAAATCTTATGGTTTGATGCAAGTTGGGTTATCAACAGCAGCATGGATAAGACTATATACTGACAGTACTTCAAGAACTAATGATGCTTCTCGTAGTGTTGGGGAAGACCCACCTGCAGGAAGTGGTGTAATTGCTGAGGTTGTAACCACCGGAATCTCAACAACTCAGACTATTTCTCCTTTTGTAATAGGTGGAAACATGGATAGTACTCCTAGTACAACCATATATGCGGCAGTGACTAATCAATCAGGAACAACGCAAGCAATTAGTGTAAATCTCACGCTTCTTCAATTAGAGGGATAAGTAAAAAATGGCAATTTCAACTAATACATTTAAAATTAATGCAGGATGGGCAAGAACTGAGGTTATTGGGCAATTAGAACAAGCATTTGCATGGGCTGGAGCACATGGTGCTGGTGTGAGTGGAGTTATAACATCTATTAGTGCTTATAGTGGTGGTGGAGATGTAGGAAGTGCACACACTAATTATTATAGTGTTGATCAAGCAGCTACGAATGGTAGTGGTAAGGGTGCTTCATTCTATGTTGATAGGAGTAGTGGTCTAGTTAATAATGTATATGTAAATAAACCAGGAAGTGGATATGCTACTGGTAATACTATTACTCTTCCAGCAGAAAAGATTGGTAGAAGTGTGAATGGTGCTAGTGATCTAACAGTAACGGTTAATATATCTCCTACGACTTATGGATCTGCAAGTCATTTCTTTGATAAGGATGTGACTACTGGACAAAATCATCCTTGGGGTGTATTAAGAGAAGAGATTGGTGCTGGTAAATCGTATGGATCTACCTATAGATCTTTCCAGATGTATAGTGCAACTTATATTCAATGTAAGACTGGACCTTCATTCTATCCATATGATGAAGATTCGACTGATGATAAGAGTGGTTATAAGGGAAATCGTTTTGCAGGAGATACTGAACTGGATATGCCATATAGTACTATTACGTCAACTGAGAATCAATTGAGAGTATCAAACACTCAGTCTAATTCTTATAGCGGTGGTTCATATCACTTTAAAATTGCAAATAGTAATTCTTATGACTTGGATTTAACCGTATTTAAATCTGGATTAGATAGTAAGTTTCGTGTTTATTCATTCAGACAACCAACTTTATCAGCAGCAAAACTTCGTGATAATACATTTTTAACCTTCTTTACTCATAATTATACTCCTCAACATTGGGATTTAGATTATCTATTCCAAGCTGGTTGGACACAAATTGTACCAAATACTAGTGACAACTATCCATATTTAGAATTTGTAAGTGGATTAACTGATACTAGAGGAAATTCTTATGCTGCTAAGAGGGCAGCAGAATTTGGGTATTGTCCATTTGATGGATATGATAGTAATTATTCTGTTAAAAAGACTAAGTATTGGGGAGGTTCTGCTAGTGAAGATAATATTATTGATCAAGCAGTGATTCCATATTATAGAGAAAATGTTACTGATTCTGCTCCACAAAGAGGTCAAGGTGGTGCTAATGATGGTAAAGAACCAGGAGAAGTTTTAGATGATTCAACAAATTATAATGCTATAATTAAAGGGCTTCCTATTAATGTCACTATGGTTCCTTGTCCATATTATCTACCAGATGATTTTGGAATAGTTACTGTTGATTATGCAACTCCAAGTGCAAATATTCAGCAAGGAGATACTATTACGGTTAGTGGAAGTGAAGTTTGGACTGTAATTACTGGTAGTTATAATCAAGATACTAGAACTCGTGGTATATTATTTGTTGCGAGGACAACCTAATGGCAAATTACTCGCTTTCTAATTTTAGTATAACAGAAACATCTGCGGTTGTTGCAGTAGCATCAACATCTAATTCTATTTCTGTTGGTAGTACAACTTCAATGACTCTAGTTCCTACTCTTTATTCTATTGGTTTAGGTGGTGGTGTACCAGGACAAAGAGGTAATGCTCCAGCAACAGATTTGAGTATTAATAAATCAACAAGACCTGGATGGTTAACTGGAAGGAGACCTGGGAAGGGACAGATGTGGCCTCGTGGTGTTTATAATAGATAAGTGTGTGACACTGTAATAACTGGATAGGGAACCTCACAAGGGTTCCCTTTTCTGTTATAATGAGGTCAAATTAAATTGGCAATGAACATTTATCTCGACGGATTTAAGGGTAATCCATTTGCTTTTGGATTAGGAGAAACCATACACACTTACGAGAAAAGGCATAAGGATGGTGATTATGGTAAGTCAAATCAAGATTTAAAGGCAGTTGGTAGTGCAAGAATAAAGAAGGGTTGGTGGACTAATTTTGATGGTAGAGATACTGATATACAGAAATTTATTCTTACTATTCCTCATATCTTTAAAATTGGTAGAGAAACTTATGGGTTTCCTGAAGATTGTGGTTTGAGTATTGATATTGTTAAAGGTCTAATTGAAAAAGAGTTCTTTATTGAGGAAAAGAAAGAACGAGTTATTTTTGAACCATATCCATATCAGAGAGAATTTGTTGCAAAAGCACAGGGAGAATGGTTAGAATTTCTTTTATTTGCTAAGTGTCGTTCTGGTAAATCAGCAATGACTCTGAATCATATTGTTAATAGTAATCGTAAGGTTTCTTTATTAGTTTCTTATCGTAGGTCTCCTAGTGATTCTTGGTTTCAGGATGCTACGAGATTTGATATATTTAAAAATATTAGGGTTATTGATATGAAAGATCCTTCATGGAAGAGTGATCTTAATTATTATCTCCAGAATCCAGAACTACAAATTGTTTTATGGTCTACAGTTCAGGGTCTACAGAGAGGTCGTTTAAAGCAATTAAAGGAATTAACAAATATTAATCTTCTTATTCTTGACGAATCTCATATTGGAAATAGTGCAAAGCAGTTTCAGAATATTAGGAATCAATTAATTACAACACCTTGCTTAAGTATTTCTGGAACAGCATACAATCAAATTTGGCAATATCCAGAGGAGAATACTTTTGTTCATTCATATTTTGAGGAGCAGCTTGATAATAAGAGAGGTGTTTATAAGATTCCTCGTCCTAAGATGAATGTTAAGGTTGTTAAGTACCAAAGTGATATGTATAGGACAATTTATGGTGAAGATCCTGATGCAATGAAAAATATATTTTATATTGAAGATGATGAATTTGTTAATAAGGATTTAGTAAGAGATTTTATTCAGAAATATTTTGCTCCACAAATACATATTAAAAATCGTAAGGATCGTTTATTTGGATCATCTCAGCATATGCTAATGTGTTTACCCAGTGTAGACGCATGTCATCTCTTTGCTAAGATGATTGAATCATATTATCTTCCATTTGTTGTAACTGGTGAGACGGGCAGAAGATCTGATGATATTGAAAAGTTTATTCTGGAGAATATAGAAGGTAAGACCATTACTATCACTTATGAAGCAAATGTTCTTGGTGTGACGCAAGAACTATGGGACACTATTATTAATGCAAAAGAGGGTAAATCAGCAGAATTTTGGACGCAGTTTGCTTTCCGTGGTGGAAGTGGTGACAAGGATTGGGACGTGGTAGATTTCTGCCCACAACGTAGTCTTGAGTCTTTAATTCAATATTATGTGACTAGCTCTGAAAGAAATTCTGCTTTACTTGATTATAATTTAGTTGATTTTGTTCCCATATATGAGTTTGAGAATGGATTTAGAGAATTATCACAAGAAGAAATCAGTAGTATTGTTGCTTCAGATGCAAATGCTTCTGTTCGTATAATATCTTCTGTTCTTTCATCACTTGATTATAATAAGTTAAAGGATTTTGAAATTAATATTGATTTGGATTCAGTTTCAAATGATAGTTTAAAGAGTGTTACTATTAATGATAATGATACAAATGGTAAGACGAATAAAGTTAAATTAAATGCTAATAAAAGTGAAGGTGATAAAGAACTACTATTAAAACTTAAAACCTTGAAGTCTATTACAGATTCAATCCCTTTGGTTCAGTTTTATGAATTGAAGGAGGGAAAACGTATTCAAAATACAAGTTCGTTGCTAAACTCTGATTTATATGCTAAAATTACTCAAGATACAGATGATTGTCTTGCTAGAGCATTTGATGATGGTTTATTGAATTTGAAGTCATTTACACATAGACTGATTCAATCTAGTACTCAAGTTGAAAGTTCTATGAATCAGGATGAGATGGTGACACTTTTTAAACTGTCCCTTAGTAAAGGTAATAACTGCACTATTCCATTAGAATTACTAGATGATGTGTATTCCAGAGGATGAAGAAACTCTTTATATTGGGTGATCCAACTGGTTGTCATAGTTATTATGGCATTAATGTATTAAAATTTGAACCAGAGAATATTGTTGTATGTGAACCTACAGAATGGAGTAGGGATTTGATAGCGATATTAGATAAAAAAATTACAACTGTATCATCCACTGATTCTATTCCAAACATGAAGTTTACTCATTCTTTAATTAATCCACCATATCAGGCAGAAGGTCTTAAGAATGCTGGTAAAACACAATGGGATAAATTTATACCTGTAGTTGAGAATGTTGTTGTAGATGGTGGTTGGATGAATCATGTACATCCTTCAGCATGGAGAAAACCAGGACATACATTAAATCGTTTATTTG
>VTLG01008726.1_pt1 | contig 62778 bp, 79 predicted proteins | sample 4694571 | NCBI WGS metagenome assembly VTLG01 (sample SAMN12604809, study PRJNA352737) | marine metagenome | biome: ENVO:00000447; feature: ENVO:00000209|ENVO:00000569|ENVO:01000036; material: ENVO:00002151; isolation source: viral sequences binned using virsorter ...
TGTACCCGTTGTTAATTTACCTAACGCTTCATATCCTAATGCGGTGTTATTACTACCAGTTGTTATTGCATCACCTGCATTAGCACCAACAGCCGTGTTCTGTGCTCCTGTGGTATTTGCTCCTAAAGCACCATAGCCAACTGCTGTACTATTTGATGCGGTAGTATTCGCATCTAATGCAGTATGTCCTACAGCCGTGTTCTGACTGCCTGTGGTGTTACCTCCTAAAACATTATATCCGACTGCGACATTGTTTCCCCCTGTAGTGTTAGCATCTAAAGCATAATTACCGATACCAACATTTTCTGATGCTGTAGTGTTTACTACCATAGCAGAATAACCAATCGCTACATTATTTCCTCCTGTTGTATTAGCAGTTAGAGCATAGCCACCTAAAGCTGTGTTTCTACCACCAGTAGTATTTGCTAACATTGTGTCTGTTCCAAATGCAGCGTTTTCTTGTCCAGTTGTACTGGCATTTAATACTCTATAACCAAATCCTGTATTATAACTAGCTGTTGACATTGTACCTAAAGCACCATGACCAAAAGCTGAGTTTTGTGTTCCTGTTGTATTAGCGTCTAAACTGTTATATCCAAAAGCATTATTAGAACTTCCTGTTGTGTTTGCTCCTAAAGCATTCTGACCAAAAGCATTATTGTAAGATGCTGTCGTATTTGCTTTTAAAGCATCCATACCAACTGCTGTGTTGTTAGACGCTGCATTAGCTACCAAAGCTTCACTTCCAACGGCTGTATTTCCTGCTCCTGTTGATACATCTCTTAATGCTTCTGAACCAAATGCTGTATTGTCATTACCTGTTGTTAAATTAGTTCCCGCTAAATACCCTACAAGCGTACTATATGTAGCAGTAGTTACTGCTTCACCCGCATCTTTACCTACCGCCACGTTTCCACTACCTGTAGTACTTGCTGTTAAAGCATTATGACCTACGGCTGTATTAGATGAAGCAGTTGTAACTGTAGCTAGAGCATTTGCACCAACCGCAACATTAAGTGTTCCTGTGGTGTTAGCTGTTAAAGCTGCATAGCCAACTGCGACATTGTTATCTGCTGTAGTGTTTGCTGCTAAAGCTGCTCTACCTATACCCGTGTTAGCTGTACCAGTTGTGTTGCTTTCCATTGCCTTACGACCAACAGCAACGTTATCTGCTGCTGTATTTGCTGTAAGAGCATCTTCACCAACTGCTACGTTATGATTTCCGTTACCTGCATCTAAAGCTGCAGCACCTACAGCAACATTTCCAGAGCCTGTGGTATTAGATTTTAAAGCATCTTTACCTACAGCAGTATTAGTCGCTCCCGTTGTATTTGCTATTAATACGTCGTGTCCAAAAGCTGTATTACCATCAGCAGTAGTATTTGCTCCTAGTGCATCAAGACCAAAAGCGTTATTACCATTACCTGTTGTGTTAGCGTCTAATGCTCCTTTTCCAAAAGCATTATTACTGTGCCCTGTTGTGTTTGCCTGCATTGAACCTCTACCTACAGAAACATTACTGTGTCCTGTAGTATTAGCTGTTAATGCTTGTGTACCAACTGCTGTGTTGTTATCTGCTGTTGTATTGGCATTTAGTGCGTCATAACCGACTGCAACATTATTATCTCCTGTAGTATTAGAAGCCAGAGAAGCAGTACCAACTGCTGTATTTATAGAGCCTGTCGTGTTTCCTGTTAAAGCAGATGTTCCTAAGGCAGTATTACTTGATGCTGTAGTGTTAGCATCTAGAGCATTAGTACCTACAGCTACATTATTCGAACCTGTGGTGTTTGCATATAGAGCATTTGAACCAACGGCTGTGTTACTACTAGCTGTGGTGTTGGATCGTAAAGCATCCTTACCAATTCCAGTATTATCAGCACCTGTAGAGTTCAAACCTAATGAATCTACTCCAACGGCCGTGTTGTTATCTGCTGTAGTGGTAGTAGATAAAGAAAAATATCCGATTGCTGTATTACCATCGCCTGTTGTTATAGCATCTCCAGCTAAACTTCCAACTGCTACGTTTTGTGTACCTGTAGTGTTTGCGCTTAAAGCAGATGTACCAACTGCGGTGTTGTTATCTGCTGTGGTATTTGCGTCTAAAGCATTAGCGCCTACAGCTACATTTGAAGAACCTGTTGTATTACTAAGTAATGCGTTTTTACCAGCAGCTGTGTTACTAGCACCTGTTGTATTTGTCCATAATGTTTGATAACCAAGTCCTGTATTATAATCTGCTGTGGTATTATTAGCTAAAGCACCTCTACCCAGTCCTGTATTTTCAGAACCTGTCGTATTATCTGTTAAAGCATTATATCCCATAGCTGTATTGTTATCTGCTGTGGTATTTGCGTCTAAAGCACCTGCTCCCAAAGCCGTGTTTTGAGCACCTGTTGTGTTTGCACCTAGTGCATCATAACCAATCGCTGTGTTATAACTTGCTGTTGTGTTTGCATCTAGGGATTGATAACCAACTGCTACATTTTGTATTCCTGTGGTATTTGCTCCCATAGCATAAGCACCAATAGCGGTATTAGCATCAGTAGTTGTACTTGCGTCAAGGGCATTATGACCAACAGCTACGTTATTAGACCCAGTTGTGTTTGTAAGTAAGGCATTATTACCAACAGCAGTATTAGTTGCTCCTGTGGTATTAGCACTTAAAGAGGTTTTACCTACGGCTGTGTTATCACTTCCTGTTGTGCTTGCATCTAAAGCAAATGCTCCGACTGCTGTGTTATCTGACCCTGTACTGTTTACTAATAAAGCAGACGACCCAATAGCTGTATTATCTCCTCCTGTTGTCGTTGCTCCACCTGCATTGTCTCCAACAAAAGTATTGTCTGACCCTGTGGTAACGGCATCACCTGCTGAATCTCCAATAGCTACGTTGTCTGTACCTGATGTGTTTGCTCCTAAAGCATTGGAGCCAATGGCTATGTTGTTTGAAGCTGTTGTCGCAGCATCCAGAGCAGCAGAACCTATTGCTATATTGTCTGCACCAGTTGTTAGTGCTCCGCCTGCTCCATCACCAATTATTGTATTGTCTGAACCTGTTGTTAAAGCATCACCAGCTTGAAAACCGACTGCCACATTGTCAACACCAGTAGTTGCAGCAGTTAATGCTTGATAGCCAACCGCTACATTGCCAGCATCTGCACCAGCGTTTAATGTTGCTAATGCTGCTGACCCTATCGCTACGTTCTGTCCATTTCCATCTTCAGTAGCTAGTGCGCCAGAGCCAACCGCAGTATTATCACCACCAGTTGTTATTGCGCCACCAGCGTTATCACCTATTAAAGTGTTATCAGAACCTGTTGTTAAAGCATCACCAGCAGAATCCCCTACAGCCACATTATCTGTTCCTGTCGTTAAAGCGGTTCCTAGTGCTCCACTTCCTAATCCTACGTTACCTGTTCCCCCTGTTAAATCCAGGACATCTGTAACCGCTGCGCCTGATCCTGCACCATCAGCAACAATCATTTTAATACCACCATTAGGTATAACTACATTTGATCCTGTACCTTGTGAAAGTGTTACTGTGTCCCCCGCTGAGTTCTGAATTATCCAGCATTTATTTACTGTGTTAGGTGCTAAAGTTACAGTACAGGCTTGTGATAAAGAACCTGTAAGGGTAAGGGCCAACGCTCTAGCTGCATCGCTAGTTCCATCTGCCATAGTAATAGTTCCAGTAGAGGCATCAGAAAGTGCTTCAGAGCCGCTACCAAAAGCTTCTCCAATTAATTCTAAATTTGTATTAGTGGAAGTTCCCCACGTTCCAGATTCATCACCAGTGGCGATTTCTTTTAATCTTAGGTCGTTTACGTATGTTGCCATGTCTTATTCTCCGCAAAGTTTATCATATACTATTTAAGCTGCAATGTCTGTCCAATTTGGTGCTTGACTATCATCTACATCACTCCAACTAGGGCTTTGTGAATCACTAATTCCTGTCCAACTTGGATCTTGTGAATCATCGATTATACCCCAAACTAATAGCTGGCTAATACCACCAGTTCCTACTATTCCTGTAACAGATATATTAGCTTCACCAGTTTGTGTTACATCCCCTATTTGTCCATTACTCAGTAAGCCATCATTACTTATGCTTATAACTGCTCCACCTGTAGGTGTGACACTATTGATAGCTGAAGTGCTTGTAACGGCACTAACACTTACATTTGTCTCTCCTGTGGCTGTTAAAGAGCCTACACTTCCCGTTGATGTAGCTGCTGTTGGGTAAACATTTGCTACTCCTGTAGCTGTTAAAGAGCCTACACTTCCTGTGCTCGCACTCTGAGTAACGGATATTATGTTATTTGTTATTAAGCTTAGAGATCCTAAAGCTGAAGATCCTGCTACACCTGTAGGATATACATTAGCGTCTCCACTAACTGTTTCCTCTCCTTGTGAAATAGTGGAAGCAGAACCAGAAACACCGACTAAAGCAGCTCCATTTGCTACAACAGTGCCTATAGCACCTGTTCCTGCTACTCCAGTTAGTTCTACGGATAAAGGGGTACTCCAGGCACCTGATCCCCAGGCACCTCTGCCCCATCCATTAATATTAGCCATTGGCTAATCCTCTTAAGCGATTCTAATTACAGCATTACTAGCGTCAGCAGTTGGGAAAGATATTGTAAAGCTCCCTGCTGTAGAGGTTTTATTCCCTCCAAAATCAAATACAGCTACTGCAGGATCTCCTGAAGCAGAGTCATTATAAATCATGCACCCTCTTGCTGTAATTGTACAAGTACCAAAAGTCAGATCACTAAAATCTGTGTACGCAGTTGTTCCAGATGTTGTTGGATTAACATTCGTTAATGCCGCTCCACCTGCCGTGTAGTTGGTACCTGTAGCTTCTTGGCTAGTTGAATACGCTGTAGTAGAAGCACTCATAGTAGCCGAGCTTGTATATAAAGCTAATTTAAAGGTGTTACCACCAGATGCTTTAAAGTTATGTACTGCTTGCAAAAGTTCACTTTTGAAAGAAGTACACATTGCTTGTGTAATTGCCATTACAGTCTCCTAATAATTTCAGCTAGGTCTTTTTGACCTTGTTTCTCTAACTGATTACATATTGTACAAATGTGATTGTTAATCGCTTCTTGCATGTAATACATAATCACGTTTTTGCATACTTCTTTAAAAGCATGTGCTTGTGCCCTTATGGGTGCAGGGGCTTCATCACTAATAGAGACTATTTTATTCGTCGCCATTTCTGCGACCTCCTCTACTGTATGTCCCCTGTGGTTCGTTGTCTTAACGCCCAGGTTTCCGACAGTTAAATCTGATTCTAGTGAAAACATTAATATTTATTGGGCTCCACAATTAAACCTTCTTTAACCTGACCATCTTTTCTTCCAACTAATCCTATAGGAATAGCTTGCTGTTTCTCTACTTCTGACCATTTACAAATCCTCAGTTCGTTATCAATATAATAAGTTACGTATGGATCCTCTAGTCGATGATAACCATACATTTTTTCCTGTATTGGAACATCAGCATCTAAAAGTCCAGATGTCAGTGCAACTTGAACAATAATACCTTTATCCATACATTTTGCCAACCAAAACTCACAGCAAGCTCTACCTTGTTCTGCAAAATGTAAATTACCTTTATAACTAAAATCTGCTCCAAACATATTAATACTTCCAACCTTATTCCATAAGGCAAAAGCAATGGCATATGCAATGGTGTTGCTAAAATAACCACAACCTAAATCTGTGACTATATCTTCAATAGGATATTCTTGTAATGCAGGTACTCTTTTGTCTAACTCACAACTATAAATTGGGTAATCTACAGTCGGTAGAGTTTCTTGCATAATCTGTGTCATATTACCTGCATCATCTGTATCAAAGAATCTACTTACAGGGTCCATAATAAAAGCTCTATCTACTTTCTTTATTACGCTTATCATGGCATTGATAGCCCAAACTTCATCAAATTTTTTACTATGGGTTATCATCCTATGGTAGTCGAGTTGACTATTTCCCATAGCAATTATTGCTATGTTTTTACCTTCTAGTCCTGGAATTGGGTTCATGTAGTTGGGATTCTTACTTGGTCGTATCTATACTGACTATGTGTACCTGCGCCTTCAGTAGTATTTTTTAATCTTTCTATTCCGTCCTGGAACCGTTGCTCGTATAAAGCTATCTCTGGAGGATCCATTTTTAGAAAAATAGCTGCTTCTGCTAAACACCCATACAATAAACAATTAGGAGCATTTTTTGAAATCCATGTAGTCCCACTATCCCCAGCAGCTGTTAATGAAGCTGGTCTATAAAAATAATGTAATTCAAAGGTATAGTTTGCGTCTGGAGTAGGAGCTAATATAAAAGTATCTCCATCAAATTCTGCGTAATACTTAGGCCTACCTGTTACTGAACCAGATGTTGCTGGTTTATAAGATCTTATAAAACTGACTTGCTTTAAATTTAAGTAATAATAGGTACTACTATCAATAACAGCTAAACTAAATGGTGCTAAAAAATCACTTGGCATTCCAAGATAGACATTACCTGATGCTGCTGTACCTGTAACATTCTTTCTAAACTCATCTATCCAAACATCTTTTAAAATACGTTCTTCTGCCTCTTTAATAATAGTATCTAAAGAATTGACAAAAGTAGTTTCAGAACTGTCCACATAATTCTGAATTGCTGTTTTTAGTCCGCTATATGTAAAGCTCATTATACTGGTCCTGCTGTTACTGTACTTCCACCACCAGTTACATCTCCTACTGAAGCTGTTCCTGTTGAAGTGAAATTATACTCATTTGTATCTACTACTGTTATTGTATATCCACTTGCACTCTCAAGTACAGTAGTTGTTACTCCATCAAAAGCTTCTGTGGATCTAAAACGTACTGTATCACCAGTGGTTCTATTATGCTTAAATTCAGTAACGGATATAATGGTATTAGCACCCGCTGCTCCACTTCTAAAAGGATCTAAAGGTAATAAGCTTTGAGCGGGTCCAACAGAAACTAATCCTCCTCCCCCGCGTTCTCCAGAAGTTCCTGTACCAGATACCGCACTAAAAGTGTAGGTATCATCATTTACTTTAGTAATGGAGTACCCATCGGGATCTTCTAAAGCTCCTGTAGTAAAACCATCGAAAGCTTCTGTGTTTCTAAATCTAACTTTGTCTCCTGTACTTCTGCCATGATTATCTTCAAAGACTTTAATCGTGGCACTTGCAGATGTGGATAAGAAAGGATTATTTACCAGTAATGCTTCTGCTACTGGTTCCGTACGATCTGGTCTAGGGTTCAATACTGCTTCTGGATCAGTGCCTACTGGGGGTGGATCTAATTGAGGTTGTTTAGAATCATAACATTCAGGACAAGTCATAAACCCATCCCACTGTTCTTTAAGTTGCTTTAATCTATAACGTTGACCACATGTATCACATATCGCCCATGTATGTTTCCCTGCTGCAAAGGCCATTAGCCTCTCCTTAAATTACTTGCCTAGGAGGTAAGAATCTAGAACTTACAGTATCTATGTCTTCAGATGCTGCTCTATCAAATTCTTCATCATAAACTTGCTTTAATAACTGTATTCTATCTGGTGCACGCTTCATAGCTAAGTAATAAGCTAGACCAGCGGTCATGCAAGGCAAGAATCTAAAGACAGCTTCCATATTGTTTGTATAGTCGCCAGCATCTTGCATTCTAGTTAAAGCATAGTAATAAACTACATCTGTAGAATTTTCTGGTGCAGGATATAAATATATCTTTGGTGTTATATGTCTTTCCAAAAAGAATTGAGTAGGTCTTGCTTTGGTACTCTTTTTAGGAGTGTAAAGATAATCAGATCTACTAAGTCTTTCTAATTGATAATCAGTGCTATCACGTTGAATAACAGCAGATGTTATATCAATTATATCTGTGCCTAAGTCATATGAAGTTGTTCCTTCAACAACTGTAAAATTACTTTTGGTAATAAGCCATTGATTAAGCCCTCTATTTGCCCATTCTGCAACTAACAGATTTAATGAACGACGTGCAGTCTCTAAATCGTACCCTGTACGAAGTTCGAGACCACATCGTTCATATGCTTCTTCTATAAGCTCATCTACACTCAGATCAAATGAAGTTGTCCCTGATGTGGCCATTTATTAATACCCACCAGTCTTATGCTTCTTTTTACCTTTCTTTCCGTGCACAATACCACCGCCCTTGTAACCTTTTGTACTCTTACTCCAGTCCTCGCCATGTTGTATTGCTTTTCTTCTACGTGTTAATCCAGGCATATCTTATCTCCTAGTTATTTGGTGCTTCATAATATTTTAAAAATTCGGCCCAAACGGTATATTCATTACCTGCATCGGCTGTAGATGGTATAACTAATAAGACATCACCTGTGTAGCCAGATGCTTCTGTATTCACCAATCCACCAATATCACTAAAATCAAAGAAGTTATCATAAGCCAATGTTAAAAATGTAACATTTGTTGTGGCGTCCCAATCTAAAGATGCTGGTGCATCAGGGGCTCCACTCACGCTATACCAAATTTTATTTAATGCAACGTGGGCGCATGATTTACTGCCTGTAGTGGATTTATTCAGAGCAGAAACATCAACTAATGTTGTGCTACTACCACTTCCATCCGAATATACAGAACAATAAGTAACTAATTTTTTGTCGTAGTCATACTGAATAGTTGGTCCTGTGACTGAATCAGCCATGTTTACCTCCTATTAAGCGTCAGCAAATGGTGTAACTATAGTTCCTGAACCAAGTATTAGTCCTTCAACTGCATACTTAGCTGATGCCATAGCTGTTACTCTTACAATGCTACCTGCAAGTCCACCTTTAGTTGAACCGTTCATAGTAATTACATCATTAGATGAACCAGATATAAAAGTTTTACCTGTAGCATCATCTACGCCAGTATATAGACCACCAACAAACTTATCTGTGCCATCAGTTAAAATATCCATATCTGTCGCTGCTGTAACAACAACAAAAGTGAATGTAGCACCTAAATTATTAGTTTGATTTGGATCGTCATCTCTACCAGGAGCTGTTGCTACGATACTAGGTAAAGTAAATTTACCGTCTGCATCATTTGTAACCAGTATCTTTCCTGCATGGGAAGCGACTGTTAATGAAGTATCAGCTGTTAAACTGACCACATTAGCATTACCTGCTGATATAAACCCAGCCAATGATTGAACTGGACCTGAAAAAGTTGATTTAGCCATTTTTTCCTCCTAACTAAAACTGCCACATCATCTTGGAGTCAGTCTGCCGAGTCAGTTGATGTGACTAATTATCTCGGACCGACTTTGAGTATAGCAGAAAATTAAGGGGTGTGTGAATAAAATGCGGGGTTGAGTAAGAAACCCCCCGCAGGGTTCCATATGAATTTAGCCTGTTATGCTCCAGGGCTGCCAAATACAGCACGGGGGTCAGACCACCCGAATGAGTATCTTTCGCGAGCCTTGTACCTTACATTACCAGTGTCGAAGTCAGCTTCCATTGAAGTTCTGATTGGTGAACGATCAAACATTTTGAATCCGTTCGGACAATCAGTCTTAATGAACCAAGCATCGGTGTCAGTCAGATAATGATTAACTGTATAGCCTTCAGGGACCATGCCCATATTTCTAACAGCGTTAATATCGTTATCAGACGTACCAACTCTACCAGGTGATTCCAACAATCTATCAGCTACGAACTGTAACTCTTTAGGAATAATTAACTTTGTTCCTTGAAGTGCTACTTTTAAACCACGCTCGTCAGTGAAAGCTGCAATATCAATTAACGCTTGTTCTAACGATGTCTCGCTAAGATCAGCAGCGGTTGAAAGCTCATTACGCAAATTTGCACCGCCCACAGTTGGGTGGTCAGTTGCGCAAAGTTCTTTTCCGTCACCGCCAACATAGCTTGAGTTGAACGCACGATTTAATACTGAAGCAGATTTAACTTGCTTAGTGTTCGCCATACTCCTAGCTAACGCTCTTGTATATCTTGCAGACAATCTGTCATACAAGTTATCTTCGACCGCTTCTTCAGTAATACTGAAAGCTAGGGCAATAGTTTCGTGGGTATAGCGTGCAGTGAAAGCTTCTTGAGCTTGATCGAATGCAACGCCTGCTCCTTCGGACTTAACTGGTGCAGTATTGAAACCTGTAAGCATTACTTCTTCTTCAAAAGCACGATCGCTTGACTCAACATCATAAATTTCTTCATGCTCTCTGTCATATCTATCGTACTCAAGACCAAACAATGCATTAAGGCCTGGAAGCAATTCTTTGACTAATTGTGCTCTACTAATTGCCATTTATATTACTCCTTATGTACCAGCAACAGGACCTCTGTAAGCGTGCTCATTAATTTGTACAACTAAGTTTGCATTATCGCTACTAAGATCTCCGTTTACGTCGTCTTGGACTACACCTACTACTTTCAGCTGAAGGCCTTGAGTAGTTGCTAAGGTACTAGAATCTAGTTCGCGAGTAGATACACCTGTAGTTGTGCTTCCACCTATACCATCAGTATCAGCATTTCTGCCAATAGCTGCTTGGCCAGAAGAACCATCCGCCTGTACAACATATAATTGGTTAGGGTCGTCATAGACATAACATTCTATGTCGCCACTTCCAAGTGCCGTTGTGCTGGCTGGATAATAATTCTTAAAGGTAGGGGTTCCGTCAGTAGCTACATAATAGCAATGTGAGAATACACCAACTAAGTTAGCAGAACTAGCTGCTGCTCTGTTGATGAAACCACTTGCAAATATACATAGATCACCTTGGAATATGGAAGTTCCATATCCTGTAGTTACTATATTATATTTATTAGCTTGCTGAACGGCTGAAGCAACGTTTAGCCCTTTATAAGGGGCTAATCCAAAAGCTTTGTCTACGTTTGCCATCTAATTTTCTCTAGTTCCAAGAATTAAAATCAAGAACCCTTAGTTCGATGAAGAACCTTGAGTTCCACCAATTGTTACGCGAGTTTGTCTTTCAGGTCTATTGATAGACATCGTGGGATGAGTTCCATCTTTCATCATATCGTTATCTACAGCGTCCATTTGACTTTGCGTTTTCTGTGCAAAGTATTCGGCTCTTTCCTGTACAGTTTCGATAGGAATCCTACATAGAATTAACCCACCAACTCCAATCACTCCTTGAAATTTACCCTCATCTATTACTGGAGATTCAAAGTCTGGGTATTCGTCTGCTCTCACAGGTTCCCAGCCTTCTCTAAGTCTAGCCATGACGTTCTTACGATCATCTTGACCTCTTATTTCTAATCTCACCCAACGATGAAGATACCCTTCAGGAGGGTTTGGTGCATCCAATGCGGATGGTGGTGCCCATGGTTTTCTCGCTACTTGTTTCTCACGAGTTTGGGCTTCGCGTGGTTGACGATTTTCGTCTGTTTTTTTATCTTTTGTTGTCATGTTAACTCCACGTTATTCAACATATTTCGCGTACTCTTCTAAAGGCACACCCAATTTATTTGCTATCGCTACCTGTGACGGTGTGAGTCTCACAGTTTTGCGCCCAGGTTTTGCACTGCGTTTAGCTGGTGCAACCGCTTGAGCGGGTCGGTTCGCTTGCTGAGTTTCTTCATTAAATTTATGAGGAAACTCGGTACGAATTCTTTTATTAACCTCATCATAATACTCATTGCCTGTTGGGTCAAACCCTTCGTTCACTAAGTCTTGATGAATCACAAAAGAAGTCATGGTCATAGCCCTATCATTTCCGAACCAAGGATTATCTTCTGCCCATGATTGAGCTTTAGGATCTGGGTCTGGAAAGTCTTCTTGAGGTCTTTCCATAGGGACTTCTTGTGTAAATTGTTGTGGTGCCGTTACTTCGCCTGCTTTTGCAGAGCGCTCTTGGTTTAGTGCCTGTACACGTTGGGCTTCAACAGCAAGAGTGGCTAGTTTTTGTTGTGCTTGTGCTTGTGCATCTATATCTTGATCTTCGTTAGCTCGTTTTAATAAATTTTTCGTTGCTTCTGTTTCGGCAGTTATTCTATTGGCTTCTGCAATAATATAGTTTCCGTCAATTGTTTGATTTCTCTGTTGTAAAGATTGATTTTCGGTTTGCACATTCTGTGCGTATTCGGTTGCTGCTTTTTCTCGTCTTTCGGCTTCTCTTAGTTTTGCTGTGAGTTTATCAATACGTTTTTTAACACTTTTACTGTACTCAGCGTGTTCATCTTTATCCTCGACTTCTTCTGGAGAAGCTACTATATCAATAGGAGCTTCTTCCTCCTTTTTAGGAAGTTCATTTTCTTCTCCTCCTAATAAAGGTTTTTCAGGTTGTTTTGGATTAATTGGTAGTACAGGATCCTCATCGACATCAACATCGACTTCGGGTCCCGTAGTATCTATGGGTACTGATTCTTCAGCGGCATTATAGTTTAGTTTATGTTTGGGCATGGTTCCTCCATGTTTAAAATTGATGCAGAATTGCTTCTGGGTCTGGCACTGTAGCGATGATTTCATCATCGTTCAGTAGTTTTATTTCTCCGCCCTCGATATGAATTCTAGATCCTGCGTATCTTCCGATTAATACCCAGTCTCCAGGTTTACACCAAGGTCCAGTAGAAAATCTTTCTCCGTCGTAGGCTTGTGGTCCTACTTTCAATACATAGCCAAGCACTGTTCCAACTTGTTGTCTCTCAACTGTTTCATTAGTTAAGACAATTCCTCCGTCAGTTTGACCTTGACCTCTGTAAGGTAAAATCATTATGCGCCATCCAGTTGGTTCTGGTAATTGGTCCAATAGTTCTGAGTCTAGTTTATCTGGGTTTAAAAACCCAGCCTCTCCCTTTTTCTTTTTACCTTCATATACCTTTTCCAAAGCAGAGGCTTCTTCTTTTTCTTTTTTCCATTTTTCTTCCATGGGAAGGGGTTGCGCATTAGTCACTAATTATCTCCTGATTTTTTAATAAAGCTCTAATTTCTTCGCGAAGGTAGTTAAGCGCCTCTATTTGTCCAGTAAGATTCTTATAATGCTCCCAATCTTTAACTTCTCCATTGGCCATTATTTGCTGGATTTGCTGCTCTTTTTGTTCGATGGCGCGCGTAACAGCTGTCGCGAATTGTAGTAAGTCTATGTCATTGTCCTCGGTGCTTGATATGAAGCAGGTACTGGAATGGTAGTTATACCACCCATGTTAGGTACTCCAGCATTGCCATATGGTGTTGATTGATATTGTCCACTTAAATAAGGATTATACCCTTGAGGAGACGCATTTATACTGTAATCTTGATAATTAGGCATAGGCATAGGCATAGGCGTAGGCGTAGGCATAGGCGGAGCTTCTTGAGGAGATGAGCTTGGTCCAAAAAGTCCTTCTAAAAACTGTTGTATAAAATCATTTAACTGGCTTTCTGTAGGATCACTACCTCCTCCTGTAGGATCAGGTTTTCCTCCTCCTGGTCCACCAATTGACATAAAATCATCCCGATGATCGGGTGGTGGAGGTGCAGAGAAAGTGTCAAATTGATCTTGTACACCTGCTAATTGTGATTGCATATCTGATGGATTAAATCTTGGTCTATTAGAAAGCTCATCTAACCTTCGATCAATAGACATAAAATCATCTCTAAAGTTAGGGCGATCTAAACCTACCAGTGCTTTATCTATTAAAACTTGTATGTCATCATCTGATCTAGGACTTCCTCCTGGTCCACCAATTGACATAAAATCATCCCTAGAAGGGCCACTGCCTTCTCTAGGTGGAATTCCTTTCACAAAATCAACTATGCTCATTAGTCTTTACTCCCTGACTTTTTCTCTTGTCTTATACGTTCTCTTTCTACACTAGCTTTTAATGCTGCTATATCCTCTTGCGATTTTATCTTCTCTTCTTCTGACTGATCCTTCTGAATTAACTTAGCTTCATCGAGATCCAGTTTCTTCTCAGCAATCATTTTATCATCTTCGTTCTCTTGCGCACGAATTTGTAACTCTTGCTGCTTCAATGCTACCACACCATCATCAGGTGGCGCCATAACTTCTTTCAGTCTTGGTGTTAATTGTTCAATTAACTGTAACTCTAATTTTGCTTTCAAAGCAGCTTTCTGAGGATTTGGTGGGGGTGGCATCATCCCTCCTTCTTGCATTTGAGGTATTTGAGGCATTTGTTGAGGCATTGGATCTGGCATTTGTCTATCTGCTAAATTCTGTGCCTCTAAAGAAATATGCTCAAAGATATGTGCCACTAAAATACTTAGTGTCATCGGATTAGCCAGAGCAATTCCAGTTTCTAAAAAGGATAGGTGCACCTCAATATGTGTCATATGGTCCTGATCGGGGAAAGCTGTTAAGGGTGCACCCATCAAAGCCGCACTATTCTCTTGCGCGGGATCCACAGGAGCGGGTGGTGGTGGATCGGGAACAAATAACGCATCAATGTTTTCTGAACCTAATGCCTCATACATTCTTCTATACGATTCTTTAATATTGTGTATTTCTGGGTTACTTTGCACTAACTGTAATTCTTGTTGTGCTAATGTAATACGTTGGCTCATTGAGAAGAAATTAGGATCGCTTACTGGTATTACATCAACACGGTTATCAAAATCGGTTTGTTTAATGGCTTGATCTCCACCAACTACTTGATATGGGTAAACTGGAGGTAGATATTCTGAAAATAGTCTTGATAGTATTCTAAATTCTGTTTTTTGTGCATAGTGTAATCTTTTGTGGACAGCCGACATTACTCTTGTACCTTGCTCTAATAGAGCCATGGTTGTACCCACTGGTAGTTCTTGATTCCCTTCTCCAACTTGTAGATTAGTAATTGAAGCAAATCTTTGTCCTGCCTCTACACAAAAGCCTAGTAATTGCATTAATGTAGCTGAAGGCTCTTTATAAGGAAGTGGAACCAACGCATCCCTTAATGCTCCACCAGGGGCATCTACATCTCTAAACTCTCCTGGCTCTAACGGAGTTTCGTCGTCCCTGATCCTTAGTCCACGGGCCTTGAACCCTGCAGGAAGATTAGCTAACGTACCTGCATCAATCAACTGTCTAAGCGCACCAGTCGCTGTCCTCGATAGTCCACCAATCATGTGTATCAAACCAAAGCCATAGAACCCAAGACCAGGTAAGAATTTATAGTGAACAAAATATTGAATCTTTGTCTTTAATGGATCATCTTCTCTGTAGTTCCTACGTATAGCAAGCACTTGTCCTGATGCTCTATCCACTGTAATTATAAACGGTAGATGATAGCCATCTGGATCTTCAAAGCCAGGTATGTCCATTGATACATGAAACTCTAATAGTTCATACATCATTTCATTTGAGCCTGGTCTAATTCCTTCTAATTCGTTTTGTTTATCCGTTGAGTCATTGCTAATGCCTGTTTCTGATGGTTGTAGTGGAATATCTCTATAAAACCCCGCTAATTGTTGTGTACGAACTTCGTTATAGGTCATTTTGACCACATGTGTAATGCGTTCACATGTTTCCAAATCGCTTGCGGTATATGGAACAACTAGATCTTCAACGGGTACAAATGTGCTAACTGCTCTTTGTTTACTAGCATCATAATAAACTTTCTTAAATGAGGTCCCTGCAAGGGGCAAATAAAACAATAATTGGTCCATTTCAGGTGTATATTCATCCATTACCGTTGTTATTTGGTAATTCATAAACTCTTGGACTCTTCTTGCTTGTTCCTCTGTCTCTTTTGTTTCATTCCCCATGACTCTTGTCTTAACTGGGCCTTTGGAGGGTAGTAGTTCTTTAAATGCTTGTGCTTGGAACTGAGTAACGGATTCAGACAATAACGGATGCGTTACACCAGAAGCGCCTGGAAATGGACGATCCCTGTCCTCATACTTGAAACCAAGTAAGTCCAATCCTTTGACATAGGCATCTTCCCATTCCGAACGACTTCCTTTGTCATCTTCAAACTCTCCAATTAAAGCATTAGCAATAGCGCCTAATTCTCCGTCTTCTAAATACTCTGCTAGGTTTGCATCAAAAGGAGTGGTGTCTATTATTTCTTCATCTGGGAAAAAGTTTATCTCTGCTCCTGCATCCGATAACTCAATTGCTATATCTCCTTCTGCTTCTAAAGGTTCTTCAATTTGAACTTCTTCACCGTCTGCAACTTCTAAGTCAATTAGATCTGATAAACGTTCTATATTAGTTGGTTTATTGCCTTGTGCCATTATTTATTTCTTTGTTTGCGTATATAACTTGGTGTTGTATAAAGATTAGGAGCGTCTTCCTTTGTTGGGATCGGAGAAATTATATCAGTTAAAAACCCTGCTGCTTTCTGTCCAAAATTCTTTTCCATCATTTTATCTACTGCCTCATCTGGTTCTTCCATTGGATCAGGTAGAAAATTAGGGTTCATCTTTTGTTGTTTTGCTCCAAAATACATACCACCCATTCCTGATCCAAGTGCAACTAGCGCACCTTTGAATAGACTGTGCATTTTTTCTACTCGGTAAGCTTGCTCCATAATTCTTCTGGCATCCATAGCATTGTCTGCTAGGTCTGCTTGTATGTTCAATGTTCTTTGTAATTTTTCTAAGTCTTCAAGTTCACTGGCTATTCTCTGGAACTGTTTTTTGGCTGCTCCTTGATTTGCAAATCTGGGGTCCATTTTTTGAAGTTGATCTATTAATGCTTGTCCTTCAGCGATCTTCTTATTTGCGATTTCATCTAACTGTCTTGTACCAGTTCCCACTCCCTTCGACATAATGTCGTCTTGCTTTTTAAAAAACTCTAGACCTTCGTCCGTTCTAGTTTTACGCATAGCGTTAGGAACGTATCTTTCTGATACATAGTCCTTGAGAAAACTTCCCCCTTCTTTCAGTTTTTTAATAAGACTTGCAAGTCCCATTTGATTCTCCTAGTAAACGCCAGTAAATTTAGTGCCTCTTTCAGCTGCTCCTCCACCACGACTTTTACCTTTTCCAGCACCTGGTTTTGGTCCTTTTGAAGTTTTCATGATCTTTGTTTTTGCATAAGGAACAAATCCTTGGTCCTTTATTTTTTCGCCTTTGTCCGACATTTTACGCTCCTAATAATATTCTTTTAGCCTACGAGGATAGTTATCCTGTAGATCATCATCAGATTCTAAACCAATAAACCCTCCCTGTCGATAACGCATTAACGCTTGTGTGGTGGAATCTACTAAATCATCATAATCTCCAAACGGAAAAGCAGCGCATTCCTCTACTAATTCTTCCGCCCAACGCGTCTCAGGTACATAAACCATACCAGATTCCAACATAGGTGCCACTGCATTTACCCTTGCAATTTTATCTTGTCCTTTTCCTGGTGAATAATTGACCACTGGTATTCCTGCTTGTCGTAATTCGTCCGTTAATGGCATTCCCGATGCTTTTGCTTCGATGATAATGGTATCTGGATCCCAATAAGTGTATTGTTCGTATGCGACCCTTTTCAATTCTGGAAAATCCCACCGTCCTTTTTTTACATCCAACAACAATAAAGCTGGTCTAGACGAGCCTTCTTCAGGATAAAAAACGCACCACGTCGTAATGGCGGAAAAGTCCGCTGTTTCTTTTTTAGTGTAAGCCGTATCGTAAGATTGAATGATGTATTGCATCTGTGGCACTTCGTCCGATTTCCATGTTTGCCACCATTCTCTTTTTAAGATAGCTCCTTCTTCAGAAGTAGGGTTTTGCATCCATTGTGCTTCCCATTTGCTAACAGGGATTGAAGCTTTAACTCCTTCCAGTTCCTCTAACCTCCAATACTCTGGCCAAAGTGGTTTGTGACTATCTGGGAAAATAGCTGGAAATTCCACCACTTCCCATTGATCGGCGTGATCTTCTGCTTGCTTACTTAATAACCTACCTGTTAAGTCTTTGGTGCTCCATCGTGTCATCACGATCACAATAGAACCCCCTGGCTGTAGCCTTTGTCGCGGGCCAGATGAATAGTAATCCCAAGCATTGTCTAAGGCCGTGGGCGAGAGGGCATCTTGCTCTGAGTGAATGTCGTCTAGTACCAATAAATCCGCACCACGTCCAGTTACCGCACCTCCTATTCCCGAATAGAACGCTTCCCCTCCAGCATTTGTCTCCCAACGACCTGCTGATTTACTATCTGCTTTCAATTGAACGCCAGGAAAAACCTCTTGATATTCTGCGGAATCAATTAGATCTCTGACCTTACGACCAAAACGAAAGGCTAACTCAGCGGTGTGTGTTATCTGCATGACCTTCAACTTTGGATTACGGCCCAAGATCCAGGAAGGAAAGTAAGTAGAAGCAAATTCAGACTTTGTATGTCTGGGTGGCATGTTGACAATGAGTCTTTTTATTTCTCCCTTCGCTACTTTTTCTAGTTTCTCTGCAAATATCTGGTGATGTCGCCCTTCCACAAAATCTGGCCACATATGTTGTACATAGCGAATAAAGCTATCATTTCCCTCTCTTTGGAGCTGTTTAGCATTCAAAGCCTCTGTTAGTTCAAGTAGGTGTTTAGTAGCATCAGGGTATTGCTCTGCTAAAAGTTCCAAGTCAATATCGTATTCTGCTTTACTCATTCAAACAACTCCTTATTTACAACAATGTTCTTGCACCACCAGTAAAGCTCATCTTCTGTCAAGCTGTGTTTTAAAATATTTACACGCGTTGTTACTAACTGTATGTTGCCTAATATATAACCAATGTGAGGATCTATTCTGTCAATACTAATATTCAATTCTTTTTTACCAGAGCCATCCTTTTGCCATGTCATAAACATCCCTGATAAGGCACATTTACCTTCTTGTTCATACCATAGCTGTATAACATCTTCAAATTCCAGTGCCCATTCTAGCTTAGATTTGCGTCTGCTGGATTTTAATTGTGTATAAAGATGTTTCATATAGGCTTCTGGAGAGGCAGATTTTTGCTTATTTCTTGTGGAGTACCGACATGTTCTACAGACAGATCTAAGATATTTATTTCCTTTCTTCGGAAGAATCTCAAAGCTATCTTCCGATAAATTTCGTCCACAAGTGCTACATTTTTTCATATAAAAAATTTTTTAGGGGTATGGGACTCCTAACCCTTTTTATATTGTGAAGGGGGGTAGCCAATTTGTCAAAGTTTCTGGATATTCTGTCTATGTCTATTTTTCTCTCTAAAGATAAAACTCACTCGCTTCGCTCATGGGGGGGATAGGTACTCTTCCTTTTTCATTTTTCATTCATAGTCAAGGTGAATTCCATTGTCTCTCCAAGGAAGACCTTGACTATGAATGAAAAATGAAGAGTACCTATCCCCCCCATGAGCGAAGGCGAGCGAAGCGAGCCGCAATGAATAGACAAGCTTTGTATAAGACCTATCCTATGATATAATCTTATAAGTATTTAGTTGATAAATACTTGTTTAATAAAGGGAGAAAATATGAAACTAATGTTTAAACTAATAGACGACGATAACGTACTGGTTCATGGTCTTGAGACTAAGATCACATCACTTGTAATTAATGGTCAGTCTGTTGTCTGTTCTGGTATGTTAAACCCAAGATTAATAGAAGATAATAATAACTTACCTTCATTGGAGTATAACCATGAGTATAATTAAAGACGCTTACCACAATGTGGTTGATGTTGCAGACCATGTAATTAGTGACTGCCACACAGAGGAAGAACTTATCCAAATGGTATCTACTCAGTTAAGGAATGAAGGACTAGATAGCGCCTTCATTCGTTACTGCTTAGAAGGTATTTGGAGTGAGTGGCAACATTATCAACAATCTAAGTATGGTGAGTATTAAATAGTAACCCCCTAAAGGGGCAAAGGTTCTTGGATCTTTGCCCCTTTTTTTATTTCCAGGAACTTCCTTCAGGCTGGGCTGCTCAGTAGTTAAGCAAGAAAAAACAAGCAAGCACCAACACACTTATTTAAGGATAATAATAAGTGTGTTGGTGCTTGCTTGAGGCGAGCGAAGCGAGCCGAAATAGAACTGGCATGTATGGGATAATTAAGATATAATGAACTCTTGTTTAATTAAAGGAGAAAAAAGATGGGAATGGACGTATATGGTATCAACCCCAAACTAAAGGGAGATAAGCCAGACATAGACTGGGAGAATAGCCCAAGCGAACAAGAGAGAGAACGCTACTGGAAATGGCAAGAAGAAAATCCAGGCTACTATTTCAGAAACAATGTCTGGTATTGGCGCCCCTTGTGGGATTTTATTAATATCTCTTGCTCTCATGTCTTAACAGACGAAGAATGGGAACAAGGGCATTTTAACGACGGCCTAGAGATTGACGAACTAAAGACTAAGAAGATTGTGGATATGCTAGAAAGTCTGGTAGGTGCTGATTTTCTTTTAGACCAGTTCTATAAGAAATGGAAAGAGGAAAGCATGTCAGGAGGCGACTATCCCTTTAACAAAGAGAATGTTGAGGAGTTCATAGCTTTTGCCAAAGAGTCGGGAGGATTCAAAATCTGTTGAGTTAATCAATAGCGTACTAAGGGGATTAATAAAAATCCCCTTTTTTATTTCCAGGCTGGGCTGCCCAGCAATTAAGCAAGAAAAAACAAGCAAGCATGAAGGACCAATGCTTGCTTGTTTTTTCTTGCTTAATATGAATATATCTTATATAATAGATACTTGTTTAATAAAAGGAGAATAAAAATGAGTAATACATCAAACGAGACCGAAGAACGACTTATTGATATGTGCGAAGACATTTGTAATGAAATAAGAGAAGGCAAGATAAGCGGTTTTGATTATCTAGACGATGTGCTAGATATTAACTACATCACAACACAGGACAAAATGTACAAAGGCGCGAGGCTTTTAGTTGCATTTGGTGGGCCTAATATCTGGATAGACACAGCAAGCCAAGAAGTGGAGGGTTACTGGGGAAGTGATCGTGTAACTAGGTGGTACTCAAAGGACTACATAGGACTAGATGACGCTTGCGCAGAGTTATACGACATGGCATAGCTTACAGAGTTTCGCCTGTCTCTCCTTTTCAGGCGAGACTTGGGGAATAGTATTTTTACTATTCCCCTTTTTTTTATGCTTCATTGGAGCGAGCTTACCAGCCCCCTGGCCGTGCTGCCCAGCCAAAGACAGAAAAAACAAGCAAGCTTTAAGACCCAATTACCAGGAGATCCAGCCAGGAGATCCAGCCAAAGACAGAAAAAACAAGCAAGCAAGCTTTAAGACCCAATTAATTGATCCTTTGTCCTTCCTCTAATGAGGAAAGCTAAACGCTCTTGGACAAAGGACCAATTAATTGGGTCTGAAAGAGAAAGGGGAGAAAGAGAAAGACCTTGTTCCGATAACTCTCTTGCCTGATCAGGGGAATAGAGATAAATCCTGGATTTTCTTGGACTACTCTCCAAGACCCTCTTGACCAAGATAAATGCAGACGCAGTTTTACGTTCTTCATGATAAGAAATCTGGTGAGGTGATAGGGAAACTTTATTACTTTTTGTTACCTTTAGTTCAAGCGTGAAATATATACCCTCTTTAGTAGTACCCAGAACATCTGGTATGCCGTGATTTACCCAAGATTCCAGACGTATAAAAGAAAACTCTTTAAGATTCTTCCTAACTTGTTGCCAAAATAAACTTTCAGGTTTTGCCACAGTAAACACATTATAACTTAATATAAGAATAAGTGTTGTTTATATGGGAGATTTGGTATAGAATTATAGTATTATTTAACTAATGGAGAAAATAATGAAAGCATTTAAAGTTTATACAAAATGGATTGGCTATTCTGAAATAATAGTAGACGCAGAAAATGAACAAGAGGCTAAAGATTTTGTAGCTATGGGAAGTTATGACCCTAGTGAAGAATTACAAACAGGTAATGGTCTTGATTATGGATTTGAAGATGAAGAAGTTTTACAAGTGAAGGAGCAAGACTAATGGAAAGAGAAGAATTTTTTAAGACTATGACAACGAAACAAAAAACTTATATACATGTGAATCAACATAAGATACGAAGTAATCTCAAGAACAATGAGAGTGAACCATGTATTACAGTCAAGAAAGGTAAGAGTAACACCTATTGCCACGAAGTACATATCAAAGGGGATTCCAAAGTAATCTATGGGGGGAACGACAAACCACTACTCAGTTGTGGTGCAAGGGTAGTTATCGAAACAATCGCAGAGGTAGAATGTATACTTAACAAAGATATGTGCAAGTATCCAATCGAAGAAGAAACAAAGGAGATCAACAATGAATAGAAAAGAATTTTTTGAATGGTTATCTACTTGCCCTAGTGAAAAAATGTTTTTTATAAATGATGATTGGGGCAATACAACGATTAGATTTGAATATGAGGAGAATAACAATGGCTAAACAAAGTAACGATTGTGAAAAGGATTGTAGAGAACTGCAACATGCTCTTTATAGAGATGATTTTGAAAGTTTAGATGCTTGGAAAAATGTATGCAATATGTTGGGTGTTCCAATTAATTCAGATCAAATATATTTCATCGCTTTTGATATAACTTACGGAGGATAACAATGGCTAAATACAGAGTACAAGGAGAATACACTTATACAGTATTCAAGATAGTAGAAGCTGATAACGAAGAACAGGCAAAAGCTATTGCTCAAGATGATGAACCTTTATGCACTTGGGAAACTGTAGATCAAGATAGCTACTTTGAATTTGTAGAAAGTGCAACAAAGGAGCAAGACAATGAGTAATATCAAATTTCCATTAACTAATAGTCAATGGCAAGAGTTATCCTCTATAACTTATTCTTGTTCTAAATTAGTCGAAACATTTAAAAGTGAACGTGTGTTGAAAGCTGATGATGAATTTATAGATGGGGAAGATTATGAATATGATAATCCTGATTATAGTAATTTAATGTGTTTAGAAGAAATAAGAGATAAATTATTACAACTAGAGGAACAATGGAAACATTGTCAAGGATAGAGGAGAAAAGCTAATGGGTAAGTTTAAAATTGAAAAAAATGTTCCAATACCAAAAAGGAAAGGAAATCCCACAGGTAGGACTGCTCAATGGGATAGTATTCTTCAACAAATGGAGAAAGGCGACTCTATCGGAGGCTTAAATGTTAAAGATAAGGGTTCAATAATGATGTACTCTAAAAAGAAACGCATACATCTTGTCTCTAGGAGAGAAGAAGGGCAGACAGACGCAGAAGGTAAACCGACCTACAGAATTTGGTATCGAGGGGAAGGAGTCTATCAGACAGACGATAGTAAAAGAGCAGACATAGAAGCTCATGCTTCTTCGCTACCCACAGACATATTAAGACAAGCAGAAGAACATGAAGAAAATAAAAACATTGTGGAAGATGTTTATACAATACAAAAAACAATCAATGAAGAAATGAGTTTAGCTAAAAAACGGGAGAAAAAGTGATGGGTAAGAACTTAAAGAAACTAAAGAAAGCTAGAAGTATTTTAGAGTTTGCGATTGTAGGCTATACCGAAGGAAATATAGCTGTAGAACTAGATGAGACTTATAAAATTATAAATGAAGTAATTACAGATGAGGAGAAAAAGTAATGGAAGATTTTGTAATAGATATACAAATTAATGTGCATGATACTGATATAGAAGATACGCAAATTAAATCTTTAACTGCGTCTGTTCTTGAAGATCAAACTTTAATGATGATTATGGAAGATGTTGCAAAACATCTAAACGAGGAGGAAAAGTGATGGGAACAGATTTAAAGAGATACAACGATATTCCAGGCGAAGAACATGGCCCTGCACCAACAGAGCCACATGATGAATTTGGCCGACCCCTAGTCATAGACGAGTTTAAATTACAGGAGAAAAAATGAAGTTTACTAAAGAAGAATTAAGATTATTAGAGATTTGCTTTAATATGAATAATGGCGACCACTATGCAAGAAACGATTTGTACCCTAAGTGGCTGCAAAAAGATTTTGGTTATTCTGCCGACAAAGTAGAGAATTTATTTAAAAGCATAGCTGTTAAATTTGTTAAGTTTAATGAGGAGAAAAAATGAAAACATACGCTTTTTTATATAATGATAAAGACGAAAAAAATAGGTTACAACAGTACAGAGTAGAAGTGATTGCCTCTACTCCCCGATCAGGCTACAACAAGCTAATGTCTATTCCGCATCTAAGCGATAAGATTGTGCCAATGTATATGCGATTTGGAAAAGACGGATTTCAAGATACTGATTGGACTTCTCTAAGAAAAACAAAAAATGCCAGATAATATAAACCCTTCTCACTACAAAAATAGTGAGATTGAGTGTATAGAAGCTATTAAGGCTAGTATGTCTTTAGAAGGGTTTCATGGATATTTAAAGGGGTCTATATACAAATATCTTTGGAGATACCAGGAGAAAAATGGACAAGAGGACCTACTGAAAGCACAATGGTTTATGGATAGACTTGTGCAGGAAGGTTTTGAAATAATAGAAGGAGAGATAAATGAGAAATGAATTCACCCCAATAAATACTGTAGTAGGAAGAAGATTCACTTCAGAATATCGAAAGAAGGTTATTCAAGATGCGCTAGAAAACATAGTTAATGAGTGCATGAAAGACATTTACCCTTACTTCGCTGAACAAGAGTACATTACTAAGGATCAAATGCAAATGAAGCAGCGAATATGGGACGAAATTAACATAGACAAGCATTATTGGCTTGCTAAATATCAAGGAGAAAATAAAAGTGAGTGATTATATTATAGATAAGCACAATGGCGAATATGTATTAGTGTCAGCAGATTCATCTAAGCCTACAGTCAGATTAGGCACGGATCAGCTAGAAGTAGCTAAAGTTAGAGCCAAACCTTATATGAAATTTATCTAAACGTGGTTTTATATAAGGACAAGTTTCCTTGTTCTCCAAAGTTACATTTTGACAGCACTTTATTAGGTACTATAGAATGGACTTGGAGAACACAACCCCCAGAAGCAATTTATTGGAAAACATACAAACCCAAGAAACGAGATATTAAAATCTTAACTAAGGTGACTCCCAATCAAAGGAAAGAAATAACAAACGAGTTATATCAAGAAATCATGGACAAGGAACACCCTAAAAAAGTTAAACAACCAAGAGTGAGGTCATTATGAAAAGAAGAAGAACGTATTTAAACCAAAAACAAGCAGAAGCATTACTAGCTATATTAAGAAGAAACGAACTTTTAGATTTGTTGGTATTTATAAATGTACACACCAAAGCTAAGAGTAAAAATTACCAACTATGTATAGATTGTTCTGACGATAGCTACCCAAGAATACACGCTAAGATCCAGGACATGCTTCCGCATCTAGCAGAAGAAAGTCACAAGCAAGCTTTAGGCGAGTTAATTTGGTATGAGTATGATGAGTCAGAACAAGATATAGTGCTAAAGCAAGTAACTAATTTAAAAGTTAGTTCTCTATAATCTGAGCATCTTGAACTTCTAGGAGTGGTTTGTAGTCTCCTAGAAGTTTTTTGATTCTATCTTTTATTTCTATTTCACTTAAAGAATCTAACGTACCTGTTCTAACCTCTTTTCTTTCTACATATATGCCTGCAGCACGTCCTCTCTGAACTTCAGCAGAAACAGCAGCAGTTAAGTTACCTTTTTTCATAGCTTCGTCTCTGATTTTGGCTAGTTCTCTAACGTGCCTACCAAATGTAACTTCATATTTCTTATCTAATTCTGCCTGAAGCTCTTGAATATAGCGAACAACAAGTGGGTATTTCTGGGGATTTGTTAGCTCGGAAGCTCGAACAGCAGCAGAACTCTCTGCATAGCCCGCATCTAAAGCACATTCAGTTTGGGTTTTGGACCCATCATTGTAAACATACTCTTTAGCAAAACGAACTTGCTTAGAGGTTAGATGCTTCTCATTACGACCAGATATGTTTCCTGATATTCCTTTTGGCATTGTAAAATTATACACCAAAGTAATAAAAAGTATGTAAAAGTTTCTAACTTTTGCCAGGTTAGATGGGAGACCAGATAAAATAAGGGTTTTTCTCATTTCCTCACCTGACCTAACTTTTACCAGGTTAGACGGAAACCCTTATAGAAGCTATATTTCCAGCACTTCTCACCCAGAAAACTAAAATTCTGTTAAATTTTTGTATTTAAAAAATAAATTTTGTAGAAATCTCAGGTGAGGTGAGGTTTTGTTATATAGGAAAACTAACAGTGTCAATAAAATCAATAACTTAGAGCTAACTTCTCACAGGTGAGGAAAAAATTTATTTCCAATAAAATCAATAACTTAGAGCTAACTTCTAAAGTAAGTTTCAGGTGAGGTCCTTGGTCCTTTTACCTCGAACAAACTTCTTTTGTCCCTTATTCTTAAATATTTTGTCCCAATTACTACTGAATTCTTCTTGAGAAATGTAAATAGGTCGTGGTTTAGAACCTTTTGACATTAGTCTCCGCCAGGAGCTGCTCTTTTTCGTAATAGACCCATGATACCTTGTTGTAAACGTCTATTAATAGGATTACCAAGACTAGCAACCAATCTAACACCCGTCATTCCATGAGTATCGTAAGCTCTTTTCATTAAAGGCATCAAAGCTTTTTGCGTCAAAGCTTGAGAAGCTCTATTTGCTCCATAACTCGTGGCCATGTTGCCAAATACGTCGCGGGGGCTTGCGCCTCTGTTCAAATCCATGATTCCACGAATCCCCATTCTTCCTAAAGGGCTTGATTTCATCATAGCACCTAACGTAAGTAATCCCTTCATTCCTCCCTTGTCGTAAGCCTGTTTTAAGTTTTTAGCTAACATAGCTTTTGCCAATACAGGATTGGTAGCAGCTAAAGCTTTAATAAAACTCGTAAAGAAACCTTTTAAACCCGCTCCTGATTGGGGTTCGTAACGTTCCATAGAAGGTTTTAATAATCCAGCAGCTCCTGGAGGCATACCAGAAGGGATTCCACTCGGCATACCGCCTGGCATACCACCTGGCATACCAAAGCCTAAGTCTAAAGGGGAAGGGGTAAAGTTAAAGCCAGAAGTTACATTAGGGTTAAGCGTGGCGGTAATGGTAGGTTCATCAAGTTCTGGAAGACCTTCTGGAAGTCCTCCTCCAATTCCAATTTCACCATCACCAATCATAACAAATTTATTCTAGCAGAAGTTCTTGTAAAACTCTCACATTTTCGTCGGCCTCTGCCTTGATCTGAGTTTGCTTTAAAACTTCTTGAACTAAGTCTGAATGTTCTGGAATTGCCATGCCATGTTCACATAGCGAAAGGAGGTTAGTCTTTGCTTGCGAGGAGCGGGCAGATTCTACGGATATTGCGGTCTTTATTAGTAACTCTTTCATTAAACTTTTGTCTGGGTGTGTAGCCTTCACTAGCAGCTCTTATTATAACTAATTTTTTATACACAGAAGGTAAAGATCCCCAATCTCTTATTTCCGTAGAGGTGCGTCCGCATCCTTTACAGATCGGGTCGCCCCATTGTGTAGCGGAACATATCCCTATACATGGGCAGTCGTCTAGGCTCTCGGATAAGCCTTTTGTGTCCATAATACATAGCATAATAAAGAAAGGGCTTAACATATGTCAAGCCCTTCTCTGTAGGATCGCTCTCATGGGATTTTCTTTGTTTAACTAAAGAGCTCCCTACTCACGGGTGTTTTTCATGAATGACGCACCTCCCGCTGACGTCCTACCTAGTCTGCGATACTCTTTGCGATATCGCTACCCCTAGGCTGGGAAAGAATACAGTGGCCCAAAAGTCGGGGGATTTGAGGGACCACTGAATTCTCTAACTGTTTAAGTTTATAATAGCTTATCACCTGGTGTCCAATTACATCCAGTCAATCCGCCAGCTTTTAATGCCTGTACGGTCCTTAAAATTTCTCTGCTATTTCTTCCAGTGTCTAATGCGTTAACCGAAGCGTGTTGCACAGTACCATATGGGTCTAAAATAAAAGTTGCTCTTAAACAAACACCTTCTATAGAAACAACGCCACATTCGTGAGCTAAATATAAGCCACTATCGGCAGCTAAAGGGTGTTGTATATTTCTAATAATACCCGAACTTGTTTTCCAAGCCACCTTACAATACTCATTGTCTCCAGAAATTCCTAAAACATTAGCTATTTCTTGTTCTTTAATGGCGTCTATTTCTGAAATCTCAGTTGGGCATATAAAGGTAAAGTCTTTTGGGTAGAAATAAATCACTGCCCAATCCCCGATCAGGTGTTCATTAGTGATAAGTTCGATTGCATTTCCATTTGGCATTGCTGCATACATTGAAAATTCTGGAAATTTGTGTCCGATTCCGATCATTTAGTTCTCCTATACATAATTTATAGTAACTTTAACACTATTTATAAGATAAGTACAATAAATTTACCTTCCTTGACCCCTGTAACGCTTCACGCCAGGTTTCATTCTGGAATTTCTGGATTGTCCTTGTGTTGTTTTCTTGGATTTACTGCGGGAAACGTGGACTCGAACTTCTGATCGGTTACTTCTTTGTGAACGAGTGATTTTTCTTTTCACCATAAGATTCGCTTATGCTATAATATAAATACTACTGATGAATAATCCATTTAACACACTATTTTTTATGCTTTATTGCTTGGGTCCCATACTTTTTGTTGGACTCTTGCAATACGTTGCGATAGCTTTTTAGATATTTCATCACCTATCCACAAATATTTAGGTCCATTTAGCCAAGCTTCGTCTTTTAAAGTTGTAGGATCATCACCCACATACTGACCTTTGGTATTTCTTGCTCTTTTTCTAGTTGTTTTCGACATAATCGCCTCTCTCAATTAATAATTGTTTGTTTCGCTCATGGGCTTCTTTAAGATCCATTTTGCTTTGTCCATGATACTCCACTGCATATCCTAGCTCAATCATTTCTTTATTAATATTTACCTCGTCCAACCAGATTTCTCCGAGAACTCGACCAAATTTTCCTTTGGCGTTCTTCTTATATGTCTTAATGATAAGTTCTTGGTCCGTGATCGCATCTTTCAAGAACTGTTTTGATAATAACCCTCTAGCTTTTTCTTCAAGGTCTCTAGTCCTAGACTCAGGCGTGTCAATACCCACCATCCGAACCCTAGCGTGATGAAAGATATTAAACCCAAGGTCAAACATACAATCAAAAGTGTCACCATCCAATACCCTCGTAACCTTTCCTTTATACTCATACACTATTTATAACTCCTTCCATAGTCACCATAATTCATAACTAAACCACCAGCTTTATATCCTTCTTGTTTTTTAACTAGAAAATCCAATAGATGTTGCTTAACATCATATTCTCCAATTAAAGGTGCATTGTATTGAGAAGCAACATCATCTAATGAAGTATTCCCTAATATTACTTTGAACTTCATTCCTTTAGGCTTATCGATTCCTGAAAATCTTTTTAATTGCGTTGCACTAGATATTCCAAGAGGATCGAAGTCTTTTGATCGATATTCTTTTTTATTTCTAGCAGCATCTATAATTTTTTGAAAGTTTTCTGGTGGGGAAAGTTTAGGATCAAATTCCCTTTCAAATATACTTTGATTCAACTCTTTTGCCCACTCTTCTGCATTTGAATTTACATTTGCTTTTTCCATTATTTATAACTCCTTCCATAGTCACCATAATTCATAACTAAACCACCTGATTTCATAGCTTTAAACTCAACATCTTCTATTAGATTATCTTTTAATTTTCTAATGTCGAGACGAAGAATGTTTGGATTGGGATGTCTTGCAAGACCCTCTTCAAATATTTCTATTTCTTTTAGAGGAAGATCAAACTCTTTTGCTAACTTTCTCATTTGATCTTGAGCTTTTAGGTAAGGACCTTGAGGACCACCTTGCCCAAAGCCCTCACTGGGCATATAAAGATAGTGCATGTCGCCTTCTAATAACCCTCCGACTTCTCCTAACATATGTCTTATGTGATTAAGCACAGCATATCTAGGCCAGGTAATTTTCATAGGATAATCAGGTTCCACCTGGCCTCGACGGCGTGTTTCTTGTGTTTCTTGTAGCTTTATCCTTTCTTCGCGAGAAAGCGGTAGGTACCTAGCTTCCCAAATGTCTTTAAAATGTGGTGCATTGTGTTGATCAGCCATAACTTCTGCTATTTCAGGTAAGAGCTCTATTAACTTTTTACGTGTTTTACTTAGGTTTTCTACTTCAACATTTGTAGCCGATCGACTATAAATGTCTTGTACCTCTGGCAATCGCCTTTGAACAACATCACCAGTTTGATCATAGATGTAAGCCTCTAAGTCTGTTATTGGCCCTGATTTCATACCTTTGGGAGTTAAAATCTTGTCTAAAAGAGGTCTTGTAAGCTCTATACCGTATTCCATTGCATAGGGTTGCTCTTTAAGTAAATTGTCCTTGAAATTATCTAAGGTTTTATTGTCTCCCTCCCGTACTTGTTCTGCTCGGAACTCCTTAAAGGAAGGAATTTTTTCTTCCGCATAGTTGGCTAAATTATACCAATCATTTATATGTAGATGTCCATCATTTATATCCGCCATGATTTCAGATTCAGTTGCGTTTGCATAAGGAACTAAACGGATATACGCTGCTAAAACGTCTTCTGAGGGTGACAAGGTGTTTTCGTTTCTAAGAAACGGAGCATGATCATCGTATGCCTCATGTTGTATGCGCTTCCATTCTTCGTTTCTAAGAAATAAAGGATCAGCATCATCTATTTGTGAAACAAATGTAGTGTCCGCCAGATTTTGAAATATTTTAGATTGTAGCTCTAATGGCATTAAGCCATAACCTCCGTCATCATCTTGTACTATTTCACCTCTTGACCAAAAAAGTTGATCCCCTCCAGCATCAGAATACCAACCATGAGTGGAGTCATCGCTTTCCGTTCGCCCAAATTTATCTAGTCCCCCTGCGGGAAGAAACTTAACTGGTAGTTCGTAAGCGCTGCGGTTCATACCTAAAGCAGGAAAAGGAGCACCAGGATTTTCTTCTGGATAAGGTATTTTATAGTATTCTCCGTCATGGTACGTTTCGCTCCCAGTCACAAAACTAGATGTAAAACGTTGTTCATGTTGATCTAATAAATTGCGAATTTCATTTTTATTAACTGTTTCTCCTGTCGCTTTTCTATGGCGCAGAAGATTTGCTACTCCAGAATCTATAGCCAGTTGTCCTACTACGGTATCTTTTCCTTTTGGCAAAAAAGCCTTAGTTACTTTACCTTCTTCATTCCTTTGTTGCTTCACATTAAGCTTGTCCATAAGCCAATTTGCTTGTAATTCAGCATCATCCGCTGCTTTACCTAAAGGAGTATCAGGGTGAGATAAAACTGCGTCAAGAGGGCTTATTGTAAGAAACTCAGATGACTTATCTAAATATGGTGGTCTGGCAGCAGAAGCAAAGGGCTGTATTAATGCCTCTTCAAAACGAGTATCTATTTCATTTTGGCCCTCCTGCACCTGATTTACTGCTCTAAGTCGCCCAGCAGAATTACTGAGAGTTTGATTTAACAAATCTAAGGTCGCTTCAGCTGCTTCTCTAGGAGGCCTTAACCTTGGATGTTCTATCTCGTTATGTAAACCATATATATCCCAATGCCTACCCACGTCCTCTTCCACCATTGCGTTTAAATCGGCAAAGGCTGTTGCAACAGGTAAATTATCATTTCCAGGTAGGTTTAACTGTTCTCTAATAAGGGAGTCAATCAGATCTTTGTTTCGGTCAAGAAACTCTCTAGGGGATCGAGAAGGAGCTGTGGATTCAGTGTCTATGAATTCTTGTTCTGTCTGCACTCTAATAGGTGCTATGTCATCCTGGGGCTGAGGAGTCTCTTCCAATAGGCTAGGTTGGTCAATTGCCTCGTCCATTGTCGTTATTGCGTCTTCTGTAGTGATGGGAGCGTCGCCAGGTAATGCTGATCCTTGCATTTGAGCTACCGCATCAGCTACCGCAGGAACGGTTGAGGCTACTCCCCCTGTACCACCACCAGCTAAAGCTTCTGCCATTGCTTGATGGGTATCAATCCTTGTTCCTTTAGGCGAGCCGATCGTACTAAATAATTGTTCGTTGAGTGCCTGTAAGCCTTCTGTTGTGAATTCTGCCCCAGCTCCTGCAAGAGGCTTCATAATGTTACTTCTTCCAAGGGGCTTCATTACGCCTAGAACACCCAAACTATTCAATAAACCCGAAGTTGCCGATGCAGCTAAAGCAAACCCCCAATCTTTTGCATTAGGTGCTTCTCCTTTTTTACCTGTTCGTTCTTCAGCACGTTGTAAAGCTACAGGCCCCGCTACCTGGACAGCTTCAAATAAAGCTGGCCCAGCAATCCCTGCAGCAAACGTTAGCGTAGGATTCTTAGTTAAAGCTCCTACAGCACCCATAGCAGCAACTCTGGAGACAATTGACCCCGCTAATTGACCAGCTTGTTCAGCCACAAATCCTGGAAAATGTTTCCATTCAAAATCCGCCCAGTGTTCTTTATCTTGTGCATTTATGAATTTCTCTGCATAAGACACATAGTTTTCTGGTGATTCGATTAAGTTACGTACAAATTCTTCTGACTCTTTAAATCCAGCAGCCTGTAAAGTTGCGGCCGTACCCTCCAATGGTTGATCCATTGCATACTTAAAAGTATCAAATAAAGACTGGTTTTCCGAGTTTCTTTCTGGTTGTGTGGCCATAACCATAGTTTACCTTAATTGGATTTAGCAGGGAAATAAATAGTAATAGGTTCTGCTTTTCCTTTAACTAATATATCTCCTATTTTTTCATAGTTAAATTTATCTTCTGCTAACTCTTTAGTGTACTCAGAAAGAACAATTTTCCATTGTTTATAGTCATTTCTGCCCGCAGTTGCTTCGAGTCTAGCCGCTAAATTTACAGCATCTCCTACTACGGAATAGTCAAATCTAGTTTCACTTCCCATATTTCCTACAATGCAAATGCCTGTATTAACACCAGTACCTACATTGATAGGCGGTAAATCTAAACCTTGTTCTTTAAATTGTTTATTAAGTTCGGTTGTAGCTTCTTCTATTTCTATCGCAGATTTAATAGCTAACTCAGCGTGGTTCTCACATGGTAAAGGAGCGTTCCAAAAAGCCATAATACAATCACCCATGTATTTATCTATCGTGCCACCATTAGCTAATATAATCTTTGTCATCTTATCCAAGTAAGTATTAATTAGTTCAACTAAACCTTCTGGGTCATCATTGTTCTTAAATACTTCTGAGACAGGAGTGAAGCCCATAATGTCAGTGAACAAGAACGTCATCTCTTTTCTTTCACCACCTAACTTAAGAAGCTCTGGATTCTTTTGTAACATAGCCACCATGTCTGGAGATAGATAAGTTCCAAATTGTTTCTTTATTTGTTGTCGGAGTTTAAATTGTTTCCTAAAGTTTACATAAAAGGCAAAGGACCCCGTTATAAATTGAGAAAGCAATGCCCAGGTAACATCAATTAGAATTCCTTGTTGAATCAAATAGACTCCACCATAAGCTGTTGCGCCCCAAATAATTCCCCCAGAAACTATACCAGTTGTTATTCCTAGATAATTAATTAGTAACCATACAAGAGCAATAGATATTATTAGAGTTAAAAGCTCTACAGCTTTGCTATAGTCTGGTATGTACGGACTATTCTCTACCAAAATAGATTCCGCTAAAGCAGCCTGTATTTTGTGGGGCTCTAAAAGCTTGCTATTGGGAACTGCTATTTGTGGCATAACCCCAGAAGCTGTAACACCTACAATTACAAAAGTACCTTCAACCTTCATTTCTTCTAGTGTTGTTTGAGGTGTATCTACCCAACTAATCCATTTACGCCCTAGAGAATCTACTGGAACAGGCGGAAGTCCTTTAACCCTGATCTCTTGAATACCGTTATCATTTGTTTTAATAATGTATGTATTGGCATTGGCTAATACTTTTAGTACCTGAGTTCCAAAAGAAGCTACCCACCCATCTGGTGTTCGCATCAATAATGGTATTCTCCTAACCAACCCATCCACATCAATAGGTGCAGAGGCTATTCCTTGTGTGGCATTGTTCTTTAACGTAGGAATGTTTTCCACTACACCTTTGGCTTCAAATCCACCTATATCTTCTCCCATAATGACGGTGCCAACGGTATCTGGATAATTACCATTATCATATTCAAACATTGAAAGTACGCTAGGATGTAAGGCTAATACACTTGAAAATTCATTATCTCCTCCAAAGCGATCTGGTTCAGAAAAAGCCATTACATATCCCACTCCTAACGCTCCAGAATTTAGTAGCTCTATATGTATGTCAGCTAATCTCTGTCTTGGTAATGGATAGCCTCCCTCTCTGCTTACATCTTCTTCAGTTATATTAAGAATAGTAAAATAATTAGAGGGAGAGGGAGTTATTACAAAGCTGTCAAAAGTTTTTAGTTTAAGTATTTCCAATGGCTTAAAGTCCAGTACCATTGGAGTTGCTAATAAGACCATTAAGCCTAGTAATTGTAGTGTTCTTATCATCCTGATCCTTGTTTAATTGTTATAGTAGAAGATCCTCCACCATTAATTATAATAGTTTTTGCTACTCCATCTTGTATTAATATAACTGTGTAACTACCAGATCCATTCAAATCTAATTGAACTGATTCACTAACATTTCTACGCACGCTTATGGTTTGTCCTTGTATCAAAGTAGTTATTTGTGTTTCCATATCCTGACCAATCGTAGTTCCTTCTATACTAATACCAGAAGGATCCCTGGCCAAAGCGTCCTCATCCTTAACTAAATCTAGTTCAGAAACAATATCTAAAAGATCTTCTAAGAAATTAACATCTAAGTAATTAATGTCTAGCTCTGTAAATTCTAAATCGTCTCCTCCTAAATAATCGGCATCGAGGTCTTCAAATTCCAGGTAGTCCACATCTAAAATATTACTACTATTAGAGGAGTTATTAGCTTGCTCAGAAATATTTATGCTTTCTTTTGGTGGGTTAACAATAAGCATATTGTCGATTAGATCTAGTGTTAAATCTAATATAACTGGTTTAGTAGGAGCCTGTTCAAAAACGGAGACTGTTGTTGCTTGATAAGGCTTATTAAGAACTACCGTACTCATTGCTGTAGAAACAGTTATCTCACCGCTTGCTACACCAAATTCATCTGGTAATAAGATTATTAAGGACCTACCAAGTTCATCTACAGTACAAGTGAAATCTGTACCGCGTATTGCAATGTTCGCAGTTGGCGTCCTTATCGCAATGTTTTCCTTATTTATTTTTCCCAGTCCACCAGTAATGAATCGAGCCGTACCACTGGCAAACTTGAGCGCCATTTTTGACTTGCTAGGGTCTGGATCATAGATGTATTCATCTATAACCAATTGAGAATGCTCAGTAAGTCTTACCTTACTGTCATCTAAGAACGTTATTGCTAAACGACCAGCACTGGTGCGAACGTCGTCTTGATGTTGTACATCAAAATCCAATTCAGCACCATATGCTTGATCGCGTAGAACTTGTGCAGTTCCTCTTAGTTCACTTATGCTTCCAATATCATCAGCAGCCCACAGCGGTACCACCGTCATCTTGTATAACACAAATGGTACCATTATTGCCGTTCGATATAATCTTGAGCCAATCACTTGCTAATGTACTCTGTTGTTGTATGTTAAAAGTTCGGTTATTGCCAGTCTGGTCTAAGTAAAAATAGCCGTCTGCATAACCATCAGCATCAAACGTAATGGTATTCGAATCTCCATCGACATCAACAAAGTTTGTTGCAGAATCGTAATCTATATCGAAATCAAATGTGTTACTGTCACCTTGAATTATCCAGTCTAAGTCTAACGTACTAGCCATACCAGCTGTTGCAACATTAAGAGTAAAATCATTACTACTTCCTGTTACATCTATATTAAAGTCTCCGCTATCAGCCCCATAAGTGTTGGAAGGATCTACTTGAATATTAAAAACGTTTGAATCGCCATCAAATTCAAAAAACCCAGTAAACGTATCTGCCCATATGTCTCCCAGGAACTTATTGCTATCACCTAACTGATTAATATCTAGCGTCATTGTATCTCCATCTAGATCTAAAGCAGTTAAATCTCCAGCAGTGGATCCTGTTCCACCAATTATGTTGCCTGAACCTAGCTGTTCTAAGTCAAGATTAGCAGTAATACCTGATTGTTCGATGTAGATTTCGTTATCTGCAGCGTACCCAATAGTGCTTACTAATAATATTGTGCATAGTTTTAAAAATTTATTCATAGTTCCAATAGTTCCTCCTAAAACCAATCTGAATCATTTTTAACACAGCTTCTTCCACAGCTTTTTGCAAAGCTATAGAAGCACTTTCGTTTTCTGCCACACCACCTTCTATTTCTATAAGTTCAGTGCCCATCTCGATGAAACGAAAAACATCTTGTGAGACGCCAACTGATAAAATAGTTTTGGAAGTCATCACTTCCATAAGTACCTCACCAGTCGATACAGATATTACACGAAGCGAGACAGTTAAGGTATCTTCTCTATACATTTTGCTACTGCCAATGCCTAGATACCTTGCGCCAAGTCCTCCGCTTCTTAGATTAGTGTCATAGCTTATGACACCTCCTTCTACTAACAGCCCCGCAAATATTAAAGGCTGTAAGTTTTTGTTCTCTTCAAATTCTTTTCTTGTTGTTCTTATTAATTGTCTTTCTTTTGTAAGGTTATCCAATCCAATTCTTTCTACTACTTGAAAAAATTCTCCGTTCCCCGCATGCTTTAATGCTCTTATAACAAAAACATGGGGAGCTTGAGTTACTGCTGTGCTAAATAAAGCAAACTGACTATTACTTTTTCTTTGGCCTGTATCGTCTTTAAAGCTAGTCGGATAGACGGCTATAGTGGGTCTCCTTGTAGGAGGAAGTATATTTTTTAAGTCTTCTGATTGTAAATCAAGTATCTTAGCATCTTGCATATTAACAATAGGTAGGCCACCTCTTGTTAATAGCTCGTCGTATTTTACTGCACAGCTAGAAAGTAAAATCGCCAATAGGCAAGGTAATAGTCGTAACATTTCCATTCTCATCAGTTATTTTTAGGGTAATCATTCCGTCTTTGACCCAATATTCGATGATATTTCCCAACAGTTCCAAAATACCTTCTGTTTTAGGGTTTTCACCAAATAAATTTTCAACTAATTGCCTGGAGAGTTGTGCGTATATGCGTGACTCTAAGTTACGTATAAACCTAGCAAGTGTAGTGTTTTGTTCTTCTCTTTCTGCTGCTTCTTGTAAAGCTTTTATTTCCGCTTTTAATGCCTCCTTACGATTAAACTCTTGATTCTCTATTGTTAGATAGTGGGAACTTGTGTTGTTACCACTAAAAGAAGGGTTTTTAAACTTATGTACTATTTCATCTGCACCTAAACCATTAGCAAATGCAATTAAAGTAATAGTAATAATCGCCATAAATATAGCCATACCCCAAGCAGTGAAGTAGTCTTGTTGCTCCTCTTTTTTTCTAGCTTCAATATCAGCCTTACTTGGTCTGCCTCTTTTTCTTTTAATCTTTTCTTTGGTCATCTCTCTCCGCCTTTGCAACCTTATCTATTTCTATTAGATCGGGTACACCTAATAAAGTTTTTAATAATATATCTTGTCGGATAGTTTGGTTATCAACTGCTCTAACACGATCTATTAAAGCTACAATCATACCATGTTGTGCGTCTAATTTCGTCTGTATTCTATCTTCCATGGCTCCTAATGTTGCAGCTACTTTATCATCTACGGTATCTAGCTTAGTCTCCATTCCATCTATTATTCTATTTATTAACTTCCAAACAAAAATACCTAGTCCCAAAGCCGCTGCTATAGGGAAGCCTAATTCGGTTATAACACTAACTGCGCTTTCCATTACGCTTTTGTTCCTCTAAATAATCTGCGTAGTTCTGCATCTCCATAGCTATTCTATACACGTCCCATTGATGTTTTCCTGCCTCCTCTAGAATTATTTTCCCTGCAGAAGAACCTAATAGCTCTTTAGCTTTTGGTCTAGTGGAACCAAAGAAAATAGCATAGCATATCTCTATATCTTCAAAGTTCTTTGGTGGATGTGAATAACGTCCTGGACTTCCAATGAAGCCCCATTTTTCCCATTCTTTCATTAATGCCTCCTGAATGTTGAATTAGGTAACACTTCTCCAAACTCGTCTGTATATGCGTTTGTTACCTCTATTAAGAAACCAAATAAATTTAATAGAATTGTTTTGTTTAAGTCCGCTGATGCAGATAAGCTTGCCAACTCGATCATAAGAGCTGTTGCCATTTCCCAAGGAGAAGCTTGTTTGTCAGCCATTTTTTCTTCTAAAATGGGGTGAATCTCCTTTAAGATTTCGGCTACGCTATCTTCAAGGGAAGCTTGTTCTAAGTAATCGTCAAATTTCATACATTTGATTATACATCATTCAAACCAACTGCGGACTTCTCCAAGCACTTCATTACTTATTTTGACTTTATTAAGTAAATTTTGAAGAATCTTTTCATCAACAGTTCCTTCGGACACCAAATCTATATAAGTACAACTATGAGTCTGACCTATTCTATGAATACGATCTTCTGCCTGTACTCTTAATTCCAAGTCATAAGAATTGGAATAAAATATCATTGTGTTAGCTTCCGTTAAAGTTATTCCCCTTCCCCCTGTTTGTGGATTAGATATAAAGTATCTTAGTTCACTGTCTGGGTCCTGGAACTTATCTATTATTCTTTGTCTTTCATCTTGTGGTGTTTTACCGTAATACGACGCTACGGCACCTTCTCCATATTTTTTTGCTATGGCTTTCTCTAGTTCTTGTATGTCTGTTTGAAACACAGCAAAGATAACAACTTTCCCAGAAGTCTCTTCTAATAGGTCTAAAACGGTCTGTATGCGATTGTTATTTAATACTATAGTTTCCCCTTCCTCATCTCTTAAACTACCAGCTACGACCTGTTGTAAGCGCATAAGCTGGGTTAATACATTCATTGTTGAAAACAATTGCTCATCCAATATCATTAAAGCTTGTTGCTTCATTGTGGCGTAAGCTATCCTTTGTTCCTCTGTTAATTCAACATGACGACGAACATAAACTTTCTCTGGAAGATCCAAACACTCCTCTTTTCTTTTTCTAATTGAAAAGTCTTTTATGGTTTCTTGTAATTCTTCTAGTTTTTGAAAACCTATTATTTGTTGAAAGCTATGCCTCCCCATAGTTCTAGCCTGTGTTATGGCATACCTGGCACGAAAAGCGTAGTAACTACTAAAGCCAAGTAAATTTGGAGAAAGAAAATAGCATTGAGAAAACAAATCTAGCGGTGCTTTGGTAATTGGGAACCCAGTTAATATTCTTCTATAGTCTGCTAAAGGTGCTAACTTAATTAAATGTTTAGTTCTTTTTGCTTTTGGATTTTTAATTGTGGTTGATTCATCTATAACCATCATTGCATTATGGGTAACTAAAAACTCTTCTACAAATTTACAGGCCTTCACAGTTGCAAATGCTTCTACATTTACCAGGAATATATTTAATACTCCTGTGCTATCTTCTTCGACCATTTTTTTATAGTCCTTGGTCCATCGTTGGGTATGATTTGGCTGCCACACCACGACATTTCTATTTACCCGATCGGGCAAATGTTTATTTATCTCATGCACATCCCAATTTCTCAAGTTGCCTTTTGGTGAAACAATCAGTAATCCAGATATTTTATCTTCTTCAAATAAAACGGCAGCATTGTCCAAAAGTATTTTAGATTTACCGAGGCCCATTTCCAAAAATAAAGCAAATAGTGTACGATGTGCACTCTGCTTTAAAGTTTCTAATTGATGCTCGTATGGCTCAGTTTTAAATTCGTAATTATTCATTCTCATAAGTTCTGTCCTTTATTCTTCGTTATATAACACAATAGGTGTTGCAATTTATTATACACATGGTATATTGAGCATGCAACTCTGAGTTGATGATGATAGAAGAAAAAGAAAACGGACATAGAGCGAAGATAGAAATAGAGATTTACGCCGATGGATTAAACGACTTTTATGTAGAGGTCCTTGATCCAGCGAATCCTTGGGTAGTTGGAAAATTCAATTCCTTAGATAATGCCCTCAGATATGTTTACTTTGAATTCGACGATCCTAAAGGTACTGTCGAAATAGTAAATGTATGTATGCCACTTTATACAGAATCTGAATTCATTTTAACTCTAGAGGAGCAACCCAAAGATAATAATGTAATACCAATAAGGAAAGAAAATGACGAAGATAAATGAACTATTTGAAGAAAGCACAACTAAAGCTGTCGAAGAAATTAAAGATGATTCAGTTAAAGAACTAAGTCATATGTGTAATGATCTTTTAAAAGTAGAAGGCGAGATAGGAAACACAGAAGAAAAACTACAAAGACTTAAAGAAAGACAGCGTGAACTTTCAGAACAAGCAATACCAGATAAGTTGGCTCAATTAGGAGTTAGCGATCTTAAATTAAATGATGGATCAAGAATTTCAGCCGAGCCTTTCTATAGTGCACGCATTAGTGGTGACAATTTAGAAAAGGCTCATACATGGCTAAGAGATAATGGTCATGGCGACATAATAAAAAATACTTTAACCCTAACATTTGGACAGGGTGAAGATGCCATGGCAAAGGAATTGGTAGATCAGCTAGTTTCTCAGGGGCATATACCTCAAGAGAAAGAAGCTGTTCATCCAAGCACCCTTCGTGCGTTCGTAAAAGAACAAATCGAATCGGGTAACACAGCGTTTGACCTTGATACACAGAAGAGATTTTCTGTGTATCAAGGCAAGCGTACAAAAATAAATCGTTGAACGAAGAAAGAAGGAGTAAAAATGGCAACGAAGAAAGAAGGTAATGGGGCGGCCTTAACGTCCCTATTTGAAAACATCGAAGAGAAAGGTTTCGGTGATGTAGGAGCAGAGGATCTCAGAACTCCGCGTGTAACAATAATCCAGGCAATGTCTCCGCAAAGGCAAAAAGCCAATCCTGATTATGTTGCAGAAGCAGAGGAAGGAGATCTTTTCTTCTCAGGTAACAATTCGTGTATTAGCAGTGACACTGGGTTACTGTTTTTACCTGTTTACTACAACAAAACTCTTGTGGAGTGGCGTTTACGTGAAAAAGGTGGCGGATTAGTTACTGTACATCAACCAGATTCAGATCTTTTGAATCGATGCACTCGCGATAGTCAAGGTAGGCTAGTTACACCAGGAGGGGACACCCAACTGACTACAACTGCCAATCATTATGGCTACGCGCTCATTGATGATGCGCCTCAAAGGTGTGTTATTAATATGACTGGTGCACAACTTAAACACTCGCGTGCTTGGAACACTATGATCCAAGGAACTAAACTACAAGGCTCGAAGGGACTTTATACCCCTCCAGCTTATTCTCATTGGTATAAGTTAAAAACGCAAGTGGAGTCTAATGACCGTGGTACTTGGTACAGTTATAGTATCTCACAGGAGCGGGTGTTAGAAGAAAAAGAAGCTGATCTTTTTAAAGATGCAGAAGATTTTTCTAAGTTTTGCGCTTCAGGAGGCATGGAGCAGTTACAAGCTCCAAAGTCGACTGCTATAGAGGATAAATCTTCTAATAAAGACTGGGAAGACTAATCTATTTTGGGCTCCAACTCGTCTCGATGTACCTAATGTTGGAGCCCATCTTTAGGGCGATATGGAAGAAATTGCGAAAAAATTCATGGATGTATTCTCTGGCTTAGAGAGGGCACATGGCATATATGAAATAACGGGGCATAAAACAACTGCTAAAGGCATCAAAAAAGATGGTAGAGGCAGAACTTTACAAGAGCCTCTCACTTTAGACCTTTGGGAAAATCATCTTAAGGGCGAAACATCTATTGGAGTTATTCCTTTAAAGGATGATGAAACGTGTAAATGGGGTTGCATTGATGTAGATGAATACCCAATAGATACATCTAAATTATTAGATGTCATTAAAGAAATGAACTTACCCCTAGTTCCTTGTATGACTAAATCAGGTGGAGTGCATTTATTCTTATTCACTAAGCAACCAATACCAGCTATAAAAATACAAAGTAAGCTAGAAGAAATAGCTGCTTCTTTAGGTAGAACGGGGGATGAAATCTTTCCCAAGCAATATGAATGGTCTAAACAAATACCAAAAGAGAAACAAACAGGGAACTGGCTTAATATGCCTTACTTCGCAGGAGAAGATACAACTCGGTTTGCGTTAAAGTCTGATGGTGAGGCAGCAAGTATAGAAGAGTTTTTTAAAATAGCAGAAGAGAAATCTGTTACAGAATCTCAACTGGATAAATACCTACCAGTTAAGAAAACTAGGAAGAAACAAATCCCTAAAGGAAATACTATCTGGGATGAAGCTCCACCGTGTTTAGTTCATATGAAATTAAATGGGATCCCAGAAGGCATGCGAAATAATGCTTTGTTAAATTATGGGGTGCTCCTACGGAAAGTTTATCCAGAAGGAGAAGAATGGAAAGACAAGCTCCAAGATATAAATAAAACAGTTTGTACCAAAGCTTTATCGCATAGTGAATTAAATACAATTATTCAAAGTCTAGAAAAGAATGAATATAGATACCAGTGTAGTAAACCACCATTAGTTGATTTTTGTCAGAGTGGAATATGTGTAACGCGTCGTTATGGTATTGATGCCTCAGAAAGAGATCCTAAGTTCGGTGGTCTTAGAAAATATTTAACTGATCCTCCACTATGGCATTTAGATGTAGATGGAAGAACAATTGTCTTAGATACTAAGCAACTACATAACTTCTCTATGTTTCAACAACGTTGTATGGAAGTTTTAAATCAATGCCCACCAGATGTTAAAAAGTCTGACTGGGTGGCTAAGTTAAATGCTTTATTACAAGATGTACAAGAAGTGGATGTACCTTCTGATATGACTAAACAAGGTCTTTTACAAGAAGCTATTTATGAATTTTGTAGATTATCTGAATCTTCTTCCAAGCTTTCTATAGCTTCTAAAGGTGTGTATAGATATGAGGAGGACGGAGCAAAGCAATGGTGGTTCACTGGTAGAGATGTGGTTCTATTTATACAAGAATTTAAAAGGATGCGTACGGTTAAAGAAGCAGAAGTATTTACTGAATTAAAAGAAATGGGAGCCTCTAATATTTCTAAATACATAGATAAATCTATTGGAAATAAAAAGATATGGGTCCTGGATATTAATGAGTTTGCAGAAGAGATTTCCCCATTAGAATTTAAAAACATAGAAGAAGGAAAAGCATGGGAGTAAATATTACTAAATATTTTGGTCCTCCTGGCACTGGTAAGACTACTACTCTAATGAACATCATTGAAGAATATTTAGACAAAGGTACGCCACCAGAGAAAATAGCTTTTATTTCTTTCTCTGTAAAAGCAGCTGAGGAAGGAAAGAACAGAGCTCATTTACGTTTTGGGTTAGGCTTTGATGAAATGCCTTATTTTTGTACAAGTCATGCTTTCTGTAAACGTATCATGGGAATATCTCAGGTACTTAATGGAAGGCACATCTTTGATTTCTTGGAAGAATACAATTTCAATCTTAGTAAGAAATATGGAACTGGAACCAAAGCACTTAGGTCCGTGGTCCAAGATCCCTATTTCGATATTATGGAAAGAGCAAAAACAAACTGTAGATCTTTAAAGGATGAACGCTTGTCCTTAGACAAGGAAGAAAGAAAAGGGGTTGTTTCTCATATGTTAGATCCTATTTCAGAAGCATGGGAGTCCTTTAGATTGTCTAGAGTTCCTCCTGTGTATTCGTTTGCGGATATGATTAACAAGTTTTTAGAGGATGGAACTCCTCCCGATCTAGAGGTTTTAATAGTAGATGAAGCACAAGATTTAGCTGAAATAAATTGGAGGCTTGTTGATAAGTTGGCACAAGTGGCTACACATACTTATATAGCGGGAGATGATGACCAGGCTATTTATGAATGGAATGGAGCTAGGCCACAACGTTTTGTTCAATACGAAGGAAAAAATATTGTTCTAGATCAATCTTTTCGTATTCCATCTAAAGTTCATCCAATTGCAGAAAAAATTTCTAAGCGAATTATTAGTAGAGAGCCTAAGAAATATAAGCCAAGAGAAGAGAAAGGAACTGTCAACAGAGTAAGCTCCCCAGAAATTCTTCCACTTGACAAAGGAAACTGGTTGGTGCTTGCCTCTTGTGATTACATGTTAACAGATGCTTCTAAAGGATATAACATAAGAAAGTATTTAATAGATAATGGCTATCCATTTACTCACAATCACTATAGATATATTCCTCGTAAAATGATGACAGCTCTCGATGTATGGGAAAAACTATCTAATGAAGAAGAAATAAGCGTAGGTGAACTAGATGACTTATATCAGTATCTTGGTAAAAGTGGAGTTAAAAGAGGATTCATTTCACAAGTTAGTCAAGCTCCCAATAAAGCACAAATGGTAAGCCTCCGAGAAATAGTGGATAACTTTGGTTTTAGAGAAGAGTGCATGGGAAAGAATTGGATAGAAGTTTTTGAAAAAACAATAGACGTAGAAAGAAGAAGTTTTATAGAAAGAGCAATTAAGAACGAAGAAGATTTACACGGAGATCCACGCATCGTCATTTCGACAATTCACCAGGCGAAAGGTGGGGAAGCGGAAAACGTAGCTGTATATTTAGATTTATCTAAAGCACAGAAACGTAATTCCATGTTACAACCAGATGGGCTACACCGACAATTCTATGTTGCAGTTACACGTACCATAGATAATTTATATTTAATTCAAGCCCAAGATGATTATTACAGGTATGTTATATGAGCTTTGTTTATAAACCCCCAACGGAATGGATTGCACCTGATACATTCCCAACTGAAAAACTATCTCAAGCAAAAGAGATAGCCATTGATTTAGAAACCAGAGATCCAGGATTAAAAGAAGTGGGTCCAGGTTATATTAGAGGAGATGGAGAAGTAGTAGGTATATCTTTCGCTATTGAAGGTTATGAAAACTATTTTCCATTTGGACACGAAACTGGATTTAACTTTCCTAAAAAGAAAGTTATCGAATTTACTAAAAAAGTCTGTGCTACTAATAGCGACAAGATTTTTCATAATGCTACTTATGATGTGGGGTGGTTAACCAGAGAAGGAGTTAAGGTCAACGGTAGAATTATTGATACTATGATTGTTGCTCCCCTCATAGATGAGAACCAATTCTGGTACACCCTCAATGCACTAGGTAGAGAGTATATAAATGAGGGTAAAACAGAAGCGGAACTAAATGAAGCTGCAGAGGAGTGGGGATTGGATCCCAAGGCTGAAATGTGGCGCTTACCATCAGCATATGTAGGCACTTATGCAACACAGGACGCCGCCCTCACGCTTAAGTTATGGAATCACTTCAAGATTTTACTGGAGGAACAAAACCTCTGGAATGTCTTTGATTTAGAAATGGAAGTGCTCCCAGTCATACTTGCAATGAAACAAAAAGGAGTTCGTGTTGATTTAGAAAGAGCGGAGTCTTTAAAAACTGAACTAATTAAAAGAGAGAAACAAATAATACAAAAGATAAAGAAAGAGTCTGGAGTGAAAGAGGTACAACTATGGGCAGCTAAGTCATTAGCTAAGGTATTTGATTCACTTAAGCTTTCTTACCTACGAACACCTACTGGATTACCTAGTTTTACAAAAGCTTTTTTAGAGAATCATAGTCACCCAATTGCTCAATTGATTAGAGAAGCAAGAGAGGTAAACAAGACTCACAGTACCTTTATTGATTCTATACTTAAGCATGAGCACAATGGAAGAATACATGCAGAAATAAGGCAACTGAAAGGAGAAACAGGTGGAACTGTTACAGGTCGGTTGTCCATGAGCAATCCAAACTTACAGCAAGTCCCTGCACGTAATAAAGAAATTGGACCACTCATACGTTCCTTGTTCTTACCAGAAGAAGGAGAGCAGTGGTGTTCTGCTGATTTCTCTCAGCAAGAACCTAGAATACTAACTCATTATGCAAGTAGATCTAGATATGATGGAGCAGATGCAATTGCAGACGCCTACCATGAAGGTGATGCAGATTTTCACCAGGAGGTAGCAAACTTAGTAGATATAGATAGAAAGACTGCCAAGACTATTGGTCTTGGTATTATGTATGGAATGGGCAAAGGTAAACTAGCCGATCAGCTAGGCGTAACAGTAGATGAAGCTTCTGAGATCTTACAGAAGTTTAATACCTATGCTCCATTTGTTAGGCAACTAGCTGATTCAGTAATGAGAAGCGCTAATCAGAAAGGGTATATTAAAACTATTCTAGGAAGGCGTTGTCACTTTGATATGTGGGAGCCACTTAAATATGGGACTGGAAGGCCCTTAAAACATAAAGAAGCGGTGCATGAATATAATGGCGAGATTAAGAGAGCCTTTGTTTACAAAGCACTTAATAAACTAATTCAAGGGTCAGCAGCAGACATGACCAAACAAGCGATGGTAAATTGCTATAAAGAAGGCTATTTACCTCTTTTACAAGTACACGACGAACTGGTGTTCTCGGTAAAGAGTGAGGAGGATGTTGCAAACATTTGTCGTATTATGGAAGAAGCTGTACCTTTGGATATTCCAAACAAGGTAGATGCCGAACTTGGAAAAAACTGGGGCGACTCTATGGAAACCCCTAAGAAAAATTAGGATATATCCTATGTTATATTGTATAATGAAACCAACAGGAGTAATCAATGGACACTACTAAATGGAAAAGTGTAGCAATAAGAAAAGAAATTGTTGAAATAGCGTCTCAGATTGGAGAACAAACTGAAAGACCTACTAGCAATGTATTTGCTTATGCTATTAAGAGACTGAAAGCAGATCTCGACAGTGGAAGATTAAACGACGTACCCAAGGCATAAGCATGAAGCATAAAATACTATACGAATCTCCGTATGAGTATGGCGTGTTTTCTAGTGAAGATAGAAGGCATGGTAGGTTTTATGATTGTAACGGTCAAAAACTTCCTTCCGTAACTACTGTTTTATCAGGAACCAAAGAAGGAGATTTCCTTAAGAAATGGATCCAAAAAGTAGGTGAGGAGGAAGCGGAGCGTATAAGAATAGAAGCTGCGACAAGAGGAACATACATGCACGACCTCCTGGAGCGCCAACTTAGAGACGGAAATATCTGGGATTACAAGCCAGAAAATGCTCAACAGAAAAGAGCTTATAAAATGGCCTGTACGATTATGGACGAAGGATTCCCTAACATATCTCAAGTTTATGGCTGTGAAATATCACTTTTCTATCCAGATAAATATGCTGGTAAGGCTGATGTTGTTGGAGTACATAATGACGAACTGTCTATTATGGATTTTAAACAAACTAATAGACCTAAACGCAGACAGTGGGTTTGGGATTATTTCCAGCAATTAGCTGCCTATGCTTTAGCTCATAACGAACTCTACGGAACAGACATTAAAAAAGGTGTCATAATGATGTGCTCTGTGGATTGTCTATATCAGGAGTTTATCTTAGAAGGAGATGAATTTAATAGAGCGGCAGATGCTTGGATGGAAAGAGTCGAGAAGTTTAGTCTTCCTACCAGTTCTCCCACTCCTCCCACGGAAGAGGAAGTTCAGGATTCCCTAATAGAGGAATCTTAGCGCTATCTAATATATCGTATTGTGCATCTAACCTATATTCTGGCCATGTTCTTACAATTAAAGCTGGATCTTTTCCATCTCTAATTTGTGCTTGAATCATGTCTAATGTTTCGTCTTCAAAAGATTCTTGATAATAGGGAGGAATCAACCAAGGGGTAAATATTCCTTGTTCAATATTGTCAAGAAATTCTCCTCCTCTGGGGAAGCTTTTTACTAAGCGAGCCATTTGCTTTTCGTATTCTTCTGGATCCACGTCCAAAAGTTGAGCAGCAAGAATAAGGTCATAAAATTCTTGTTGTTTTTTGAACCACGCGTTTTGAGCTTTCTCCCACGCATCCAATATTTCTTCTTCAGTCACTTTACCAGATTTAAAAGCTATGTCGCTTCCCATCATAGGCTTGATTTTTTCAGCATAATAATTTTGAAGCTCACTGACTATAGAAGCTATTGCTCTAGTAGGATCCGTCTTGGTAGGGCTTAACCCAGTTGCCTTACCTAAAGCCTCTAATTCTGAAGTAGTTCTTCCAGTAGAAGAAAATCGTTCTTCCCCTTCTTGAAATGCTTGATATACTCTTGCTCCTTGGTCATATACTCCAGGTGCCACATCTCCCCATACATATCCAAGTATTTCTATAACTTGATCTCCTAAAGGTTTTGCATCGTTATAAACAGGTTTTCCTGTCACTGGATCATAGTTTGCAAGTACAGCAGCCTCTGCTCCAGGAGCTATTGCTATATCTGTATAGGCATCAGTAAATTCTACTATCCACTCCCAAATACCATTCAATACATCTTTGTCCCAACTTTCATCTCCTCTCCTTTCTGCTTCTTTAATATTTTTCAAGATAATTGGCCAAAATTTAGCTATATCAGACCATGGTAGAATATAATTTATATTAATAGCCCAAAAACCTCCGCCATTTTCTGGTGACTCCTTTTTGGAAATAGGCATTATTTCGTCGTTTCTAGCATATGGAGCACTTAGTCTTTTGGATGCTTCTATTTCCTCATCAGATATATCAAAAATAATTTGTCCTATAAGGGGAAGTAAATAGCTTAAACCACCCGTTGCTAAGGTAAATCCCACAGCCTTTTGCATAGGTGCACCTCCCCATCCACCGAAAAGGCGAATGGGTCTGCTTTCCATAACTTCACTCCCATCCTCTTGTTTTATCAATACAGTTTCATTTCTTAGATTATATTCTTCCATTAGTTCAGGCGAAATTTTAAATAGACCTTGTTTCATAGCAATCTGTGGAATATTAAATGTAACTCTTGCCATTTCAGTTGGGAAGGCTATAAAGTTTCCAACAATAGCAATTTGTCGCCATGATCGAGCAAAACGTCCTACGTAGTCATAATTAGGCATTCCATTACGGACATGATATGCAGCTATCTCATCAATCATGTCTTCTAATTTAGTTATATTTCTAACTGTTGTTGCCATATTTTGATTATGAACAACTTTACTTCCTGCCCCAATACTCTTCATTGTCAATGTTTCTGCATATTCTCTAAGAACTTTAAGTTTAAGTATGTCGGGAACACCAGGTTCTGTATTTCTAAGTGCATCGATTTCATTTTCTATTTCAGAAAGACGTAAATTATTACCTATATTCCCAGCTAAATTTTTCTCTTCTTGCAATAATTCAATTTGAGAATTTATTTCTTCTTGAGTTGATGGTGCATTACTATATTGTTCAAGCTTATCTAATGCTTTTATTAGTTTTATTCTTTCGGCACCCCATGCGGACACCTTCCAAAAATCATCTGATCCCGCATAAAAATCTTTCGCTCTTGTAAGAATTGTTTCAGGTACAGCTGTAACAGCCTTACCTATTCCAGTCTGTTTAATCGTATATAAGAAATGAATAAACTGATTATAGGAAGTATATTCGCCACTAGCAGCTCTTGCAAAAATTCCTAAAATATCATTCATTGTTACGCTTGTATTGATTAATTGAAGACGCTGAAGTTTTCTATAGGTTCTTGAGGCCTTTCTTCCCTGTGCAGAAAGTGTTCCATCTGGGAGATATTTTACATTTCCCCACAACTCATTTGATAAGGTTTCCATGGCAACTGGGAATGAACCAAGTTCATAATGACCGTTTCCTAAAAACATGATCGCACCTCCTATGAAGTTCCTTATCTGTGTGGCAGGACTCAAGACAATCTTACCAAATTGAGTAGCGGCTTTAGGAGCGAGAATAATCGTTCTATATAAACTTACAAAATCGCTATCAAAAAATCCGTGTCTCCCCCCTGCTAACTCAAGTTCGTTAGCGAATTCTGGTGTTGTAAATAGTCCTTCCAATGGATTAAGCCCATCGGCTTTAATAGGGACACTATAGTTTCCCTCTTGGATTGGAGAAAAGTGCATTTCCCCAGGCATATCATTAATGTCTAATAGTTTCTGATACAAGGTTGCCATTTCCAAAAGTTTTCCTACTCTGGACACAGAGGTGGCCACGGCTAGAGCTGGATCAGTTTCTTCCCCCATTAATTGTCTTAGAGGACGAGGTATTGTAAAACGCTCACGTAATAAGCCACCTTTGCCTGGTACTAACATGGCTTCGTCTGCTGTTGTTGCTCTTAATATACCTGGAAGTCTTGCTACATCACTAGCTGAAGTATAGACCTGCTGCTTTAGTAAAGCATCTATAAACTTTTGCGCATCTATTTCCTGATCCCAAGTTGGATCATTCCTGTTAATGTAGTTTAAAGAAACAATTGCTCGGTCTATTAACTGTTGTGATTCTTTATTCCACCACCTTGAAAGTCTAGGATTCCAGCCTAAAGAGGGCTCAAAAAGACGAAAAGAACGTGTTATGTATCTTCCTATATTCTCTTCAACTAGGGGGCGTTCCTCTTTTGGGAGCAAGGACTCTGGGAATTGGTCTAATACTTTTTGAGAAAGGGCATCAATAGTTTTACGAGAGCGTAAGGCAATCTCCCGAAGATTGTGAGGTAAAAACTCTAAAGCCATCCTTCTAATATTTGGACCCTCTAACATTATTTCTAACTCTTCTAAGTCTGCCCTTAGATCTTCTTCTACGCCCCTATCTTCTGGTTTTGCCTGGAGCTCTTGTTCCGTTTTAGAAATCTCTCGTTGTACTCGTATTTTTTCTTCTTTAGTTAGCTCTCTACGAGTACCACTTCTTTTTAAGTAAGCCATAATTTGCTTGTCTGCGTCTGCCTTATTTTGAACTGTCCCCTCCCTAATAGCCGCAGCAATAGCCACTTCCAAGGCTTTTGCCAAATCCCTTGCTAAAGTGTCCATTTCTCTTAGAGAAGCTTGCGTTTCTTTGTGAGCGAGTCCAGCTGTTTGACCCATTGCGCCTAGGGGTCGTACTCTAGTAGTTATAAAACCTATAAATTTATTTACAAAATCGTCTTGTTCATGTGGAAGCTGTCCTCTAGGCACACGGACATTTCCAAAACGATACTCAGATTCTGGATGGATAGCCCTAAATTCTCCTAAAGTCATGCCTTCAAAGCCTTCATCTTTTGTTGACAATTCGGCTCCACGTTCGGCTACACGTTCTTCAAATGTAGCCTCACCTGGTAAAAGAGCTCCATATCTTTTAAATGATATAATTCTTGAATTAGGTGTATTAAAGTTTTTTTCTGCATCAGCCAGTTCAACACTTAGTTCGCTGATATTCCCCGTTGTTGAAAGGAGTCTTTCTTGAACATTGGGTGGTATGTCTCTGGTACTTAAATTAAAAACTAAATCTGTTTTTTTATCATTAACACGATGACCTATTTTTTGGTACTGTGCTTCAACAACGGTTTTTTCTTCAGCGAGCCAAGAAGCTAATTGAAACTTGCTCATTTTTTCAGTTTGTGTATCTTCAAATAGCTTTGTAGCTAAGACTTGTTTTTCTAATTCTTCTCTAGTAAATGTGTTGGAAAGATCGTGAACATATTGATTAAAATGAAACATACCTAATATACCTACCGCAGTGTTTCCTTGCGCATGGAGATAAGAAGTAGCCATCTGTTCCGCTATTGCTTCTTTAACTGCGTCTGTATCGGTAGGAGAAATATCATTATTAATCAGCCAATTTGAAAATCCTTCAAGACTACCAAACTGTTCTTCTAAGTAATCTGCCAATTCTACATCTGATTTTTTATCTATTTCTTCTCTGTAGTCTTGTACCAAATCTTCTTTATTTAAGTATGCTCCAACATCTTTATTAACTTCACGCTGTAGGACTTTGCCCCATTGTTCTTCACGTTCCAAAGCATACATCTCTTCTATTATTTCTTGCCTTTTGGCTCCTGGTATGTCGGATAAAATATAACCCTGATCTTCAGCCAATTCTTTTAATTGATTAGTATCTAATTGTTCCAACTCCCCTAATTCTTCCATTTTTAGATTAACTAATGTATCTACTTCTTCTTTGGCTTTAGATCGCCATTCTTCTAACTCTGCAAGTTGTTCTTCAGAGGGAGCTTGTCTGTTTTTAATATTCTGTCCAATTGCTCCACTTGTGGTCCCTCCAACCACACCTCCAACAGCACCTTTTCCAAAAGAGTCTATGATTCGATCTATTTTTTCTTGCGTGGGAAGAGTTACATCCGTTTCATATTCTGCTGCCCAGTCTTCTACAACCGCTTGCGACCCTTCAGTGAAGCCTTCAACTGGTGCGGTCTTTAAAGCATTAACCACAGCAGCTTTAGCAACACTTTCTTTAACTCCTTGTTTGACGATCTGATCTACAATGGCCTCTGCTCCAAATTGCTGGACCGCAGGAAAAATAATTGGTTTTAACATCAATGCTAAGGAAGCCACGTCTAAAGCAGCAATTGGAACACCAGCGGCTAAAGAAGTTCCAGGGGCTTTATAATCTTCTCCAGCCCTCTCCTTTATTTCTAAGTCAACTTCCCCTGTCCCTAAAACATAGGAAGGCATAAATAATCCCACTGCCAAACCGATTCCAGCTCCCCATGGATTTTTAGTCGCCGCAGCGCCTGTTTTAAGTCCTGCCCAACCACTAGCAAAAGAAATAACAAGAGGCGGGACAACATCAGCCGAAGCTTGCCAAAGAAAAGTTCCTATGTCTCCAATTTCTAAGTCTTCATCTTGATTTTGAAATTTCTTAACTAATTCACTTGCTTCAACAACCCTACCTTGTTTTTGCTTTCTTTGTATTTCAGCTTCTTGTTCTTCAACGCCTCGCTGACCAAATTCTCTAAGTCTTTCCCATCCCGTTGCTTCCCCCACTACTCTCGCAAAGGAATATCCCATTTGTTGTGTGGCATCAATAGAGCGTCCAAAAGTCTCTCCCCACGACAAAAGTTCTTCGTTTTCCTGCGGCGTTAAAGAAGAAGCCTGCGATCTTTCGAGGTTATCTAGGTCAAAAACAAAAGGAGTTTCGGTTTCTTGTTCTAAAGGTCCCGACTCTAAATCGAGAAGAGGTTGATTTTGTTGATTTTGTTCTTCTAATTTATCTAGGTCAAAAGTAAACTCATCTGGTGAGATAGACATAAGTACCTCTACGCGTTATTCCATAGTCTAAATATTTTTTTCAATGCGGCAATTTTACGGTTTTCGTAGGTTGACTCAGGTACTTTATCGACATTTTTTAATGCCTGTTTTCTAGTACTAGCATAGAACTCAGGGAAGGTTACAGTTTGACCCTGTATAGTTTTTGTCCCTTGATAAGCTGCTTGGTCGGGAGGCATTTGTTGGTATCTTTCCATGAACATCACATCAACTAGATCTAATTTAGTTGCTGTTCCTGACTTCTTAAGCGCATCAATCATATCCTCATAACTAGCACTTAGATCACCTTTGTTTCCGTATATATCTTCTATTACCCTAGCTGGTAATTTACCCATAGATGAGACGCCACTTCCTCTTGCATTTGATAGTAAAGATTTTTCTGTATTTATTTGGTCTGCTAGGACTTGATCCATGGCTTCTAATTCTGCTCGTTTTCCTGCACTTAAAGCTTTCTGATAGTGCCCAACAGATGAACCTCCATAGGAAGTATAAGAACTACGTGCTGCTTCTCCTATCTCCTTAGCTAACTCCTCTCTTCTCTTAAGAAGACTGTCCAATTTAGTTCTATCACCAACAGAGGACGAAGATACTCCCCTATTTGCAGATAAAATAGTAAAGGCATTTACATATTTGTTCCTTTGTTCTTCTGGTAAATCTAAAAATCGTTGCGCAGACATATTTATACCTAGTTCACCTAATAATTTCTGCGCTTTTATTAGATCTTCTTGACTGTGCACCACACCAGCACCTTGCATACCAGGTATAGTTGGATCAATTAGAGCCGTTAGCTCCTGCATAAATTCTTCTGTTAATAATGTTTCATCAAGTCCTTCAATATTATGTTTGGCCTGTAGTTCTGCTACTTTGTTAGCAAACGCAATTTCAACAGATTTTGCTTGTTCTATCAGTTGTTCAATAGTGCCATTTGCTTCTGCGAGTTTCGCTGCATAACGTCTTAGTAGTTCTTTAAATTGGTTTTTCATCCCTTGCATTTCAACCTGATACTCATCAGATCCTTGGTCCTCCGTCACTGTGACGGTTTCTTCTATTGTCTCTGTTGCTCCTATCGGTGCCGTTGGTCCTACGTCCGATAACGAAGGACTTACTGCACCTGACATCATATTTAAGGCTTGATTAATATCTTGATCTCCTTCTTCAAATAAATCTAATGGAACAATCCCACCTGTTTGCATTTTCGGTACAGGTGCTTGATTTATTTGTGCTAAAGCTTCATGTAGTGTTATTGTGCCCTGTGCAAATTGGTTAATTATGTCATCAGAAAGTGTTCCACCTCTTTTCTCAACCATTCCTCTTAAAATCATGCCACGTGCTTCTACAGGACTAATACCCATTTTAGCCGCTAATGCAGCAACTTGGTCATTGATAGACGAAGGTACAGGTCCTCCCTCTTGATACTCTGGTAAAGGTACAGGTCCTCCGCCTCGCATACCTTCTTGACTAAATAATTGAATGTCCTCTGGGAATCTAAAGGAGGATCCAGGGACCTGTTGTTGTGAGCCATGGCTATGTAACTCAGGGTGAGTATGATAATTATTAGAAAGTTGAGGTAGTACACCTCCGTCTTGATACCCTGGTAAAGGTACAGGTCCTCCGCCTCGCATATTTATAGGAGATAGACCAGACACGATTCCGTGTTCACGGTCGGAGAACATTTGTCTTGTTTTCCAGTTCATACCTATCCTCCCGCGTTCCACCAAGAAGGATTCTCTAGTCCAAACATACTCATAAAGGCTCTCGTTGGGTCAAAGTTACTTCCAACAGGGTTAAAGCTAGTTCGCGAAAGCGTTCTAGGTAACATGCCAAGCATGCTTTGTAATCCCGCCATACGTTGCCATGGTTCCTGTGCCATTTGTCGAGCAGCATCATACTGAGCACCATACATTTGATTCTGTATGTCTCGGCCCATTTGTCCCATTTGATTAAAGGCATTTACTTGATTCATCAAACCTTGCTGGCCTCTCATTCCAAGTTGCCCAAACATTCCTCCCATTTGTCCTAGGCCACCTGCTGCGGTTTGTGCTCCTTGCATAGCTTGTCCAAAGCCTTTAGAACGTAGTCCACCAATACCTTCCATCATGCCACGTCCAAAAGCTCTTTCTCTTTCTTGTTCCATTAACCTTCCACGGGATCCGCCAAAAGCTCCTTGACTAACCTGATTTGCTCTATTTTGCATACTGCTTTGAGCATTCCGTTCTTGCATATCTTGCATAGTTTGTTGTACTACGTCTTGCTCAAACGGATTATAGAATTGTTGTATTCCTTGTGGAGTGTAGTAACCCGCTCCCTGTTGCATCATTTGACCACCTTGTTGAATGTAAGGAGTAAACCCACCAAGGCCTCCTGCTAATTCTCTGGCTCTCATTTCATAAGGGTCAAAACCAGCATACTGTTTTACTGGAATAGGCATTGGAGTGCCTGCTAGACCAAAGGCAGATTCTAAGAATCCACGCCTCATAGCCTCAGCCCAAGGCTGTTCCCAAGTCGTTTCGGTTGATGCTGGGGCATTGCGACCGAGATTATATGATTGTTGCATTTCCATTATGACATCCTCTCTGCTTCTTTCATTAGTTTATATAAATTCTGTGCTCCGATATTCTGGGTAGCTTTTCTTGTCATTACAAATTCGCCTGGCTCTAGTTTTGCTAAAGTAATGTCTCCTGGTCCTTCACTTGATAAACTAGCTATTCCTCCATGTTTCATTCCAGGAGGAGCCTGATTAGCATACCCTACACCAGGCATTAAAGCTGGTTGTAGGTTAAAAATTCTATAGTCTGGTACATTCTCTGAAGCTGCATTTCCCTGAGCAAATGCCTGTTGCCCTATAGGTACGTGTAGGTCACTATCACGTTTATCTTTTAGATATTTGAATAAAAGTAGTTGTCCAAGTGGAGATTCTCCAACTCCTCCTAAAAGTCCTCCTATTCCACCCAGAAGACCAGTGCCTCCTGCTCCCGCAGTACCAGGGCTTCCTAATAATGAACCTAAAAACCCACCCCATTTATTTGCACTATCACCACTGTCGCCACTGTCGCCACTGAAGAAAAAGTCCTTAAGCCTTGGCCCTATTCCTAACCCAAACATTCCTTTATCTTCTGCTGGTTGACCTAGAGAGCTTAGAATTCCATAAGGATCACCTTGATCCGAACCTGTGTCGTAGCTCCAACTATCAAATAGATCAGACATCCAAGAATCGTCTCCAGGATCAAAACTTTGATCGTAGCTCCAATCTGATGGGTCAAATAGGTTAGACATCCAAGACTCATCTTCCATCAAAGAGCCTAGTCCAGCAGTAAGACCATAAGGATCATCTTGGTCCGAACCTGCGTCGTACCCCCAATCATCAAAATTAGGTACTTCCCATTCTTCCCACCAATTACTTTCTGCCATTACTATCTCCTACTTTTCTTTCTTATCTCCGCCATGCGATGCACCAAAATAAAAGGAAATAACCGCAGAGGCTAGTCCACCTAAATAACCAAGAACAAGATTAATTAAAGCTTCGCTATTTTGTTCTGGTGGCTGAAGAGTGACTAAGAATATATATCCTAAAAATCCTCCCAATGTAGCGATACCCATAATTCTAGTGGTCCAGTCTTTACTAAACCTAGTTCTGGCATCTTGTTTGTCTGCTGTTTCTAGTGCATATATGTCTAGATCAAGCTCCTTCATCTTTATTTCAAAGTCGGCTTCTACTTTCTTTATTTCCGCTAATTGCTCAGGTGTGGCTTGTTGCATAGCCTGTTGAATCTTTTTTGGTTCTGGCGAACAGCCAAGCACTTCGGCTATCATATTCGCTGCTGCACCTCCCATTGGTCCGCCTAACGCAGAACCCAATGTAGGAGCTACCGCACCAACTAAATTCTTAATCATTCCGAACTTCATTATGGTCTCCTAAGATTCTTTTTATAATTTGATACTTTACCATTTTTCATGGGCTTTTGTCTTATTTTCCTGACTCTTTTCATGCGTTAACCACCTTATCTTTAAGTCTTTGGGCTCGATTTCCTACTTGTGTGGCCCATTTACTATCTAGCATTTCTTCTCCTGCTTTACTCCAATCCTCCTCTTGCATAGCTGCTAGAAACTTTACAAACTTACTAAGTCTTGGATAACCTAAGTTAAAACACATATTGGCCATTACCCTTTGACGCTCATCATCTAAATTACGCCACCAAGACATATTTCTATCTAATTCAGAACAAACTATATCTATGTCTTTATTCAGATACTCTTTTACTTTATCTTCTGATACAGGGGTACCAACTGGTAGTCCAAACTCTTCATCTCCTTCAACAATTAAGTGACCAACACCTAAAGTGGCATAGCCTAAATGATCGTGATAGACCTCAGTTTTAAGTCCTTCGTCCATGATTAATTCGTCTATTAACTTTTCTCTATCCATCATAGTGATACCGTTATTGCTCCATTGGTTATAACACTCAAAGAACCAACATTTCCTGTCGCTTCTACTCCTACCTCTGTTCTTGTTGATATATCTTGCCATTTTCCTCCAATATATACTTGTAATACTTGTTTACTGGTATTCCAAACTACATCTCCAGCATTGTGTATGGTTTCGTTTAAAGTGCTATCGTTATATTGAGGAGTTGCTGTAGGATCAAAACGCCCTAGGTTCACTTCTAAAATACGCACTAAACGATTATATATACCTGGATCTACTTCACTAATGGCGACAGGTAAACGTGTTTCTAACAACTTAGCCATTATCTTCTACCATTTGGTTTTAGCTCTAAACGAGTTGCACCCAAGCGCCAACCAACTCCATTTCTATTAGCTGTATTATTGTCGTCATCTGACTCTACTCTAAAAGCTATTTGTCTTGCCCTAACACGCGTATCTAATTTTTGAGTAGAGCTAGTAACTGTTTGTGTTGTGTCAGTAGATAAGCTATCTCCAGGATAATCTCTAGATTTCAGGACAAAATTAATGGTTTGGTCTGTCCCACCGCTTCCTGTAAATTTAACATCTGGTATCACTTTCCTAATAAAACTAAAGTATTCTCCTTCGTCTATATCAAAATCACTTGATTCAATATACACATTGTCCATTGGAGAGCCATCTGCATCATTACCTGTTTCATGCTTATATAGATATTGGGTAGAACTAGCCTCACCAGTTGCTCTTGGGTAAGAAGTAATTCCTTCATCTAGCCATGCGTAGCGAGTAAGTTGTCCAATGCTCCAACTTTGCTCTAAATAATTATAGGTCACATATCTGTCTATTTCTGTACTGGAACTTGAACAGTAATACCATCCAACTTCGTTAAACTGTTTATTTACAAAGCCAAATACTTTATAAGCCTGTCCTTCATTAAAGTCACTGAAAACATAGTAATGTACGCTACAAGGCACAGGTGATACAGCACCATCATAAGTATAAAATCCTTTTCGATCCATCCAGAACACTCCACGTGGAGTATTGACTGGGGATTTTGGACTTATTGAGCCTACACCCATATTAATTAAATTGATTCCAAAAGTATAAGGAGGGCCAACATATTGCATGGAATACATAGAAATATCTGTCCAAATCAAAACTTCTTCCCTTGCGCTTATTCCAGCTACAATCTCTGAACCAGAAGAAATTCTAAGAGATCCCGCTGAATTAGTAGGTTTAGGCTCCCATTCTGTAGCACTTTCTTGGTCACTCCAACTAATAAGCATAGGGTCCAAACTACCTGTTCTACTGCTATTTAAAATTGGATCTGCTCCTAAACAAATAACATGTCTATCTTTCTCCGACACAAGAGCTTGTAGCGTCTTAGTAGGAGGGAGATTAGCGCCACTTAAATCTGATAAAGAAGAAGCTCTCGTACTGGTACCAGCTGACTGATCCCAATAATATACACCTCCTAAACGAACTGAAGAAATTAGGTCTTCTCCAAAATTAGTCATGTGCCAGAGACGTAATTGAGTAGTATCATCTAATGAGCCAGCGCTTCCAAAACCACCATTTCCCCAACCAAGAAGTCCCCAACCAGTACCTTCTACATAAGTATCTAGTCCTACATTAATTTGATAAGCTCCTACAACCGAAGAACCTCCATTACCGCTATCACTACTGTTTGCTGTGACTGTAGCTCCAGCAGTATCTTTTGCTTCAATGGTGTAGCTATTTGCATTAACAATTGTAGCTATTTGATATTCCTGATTAAGAACATTGGCTGTGATGTTTCCACCTAAAGTAGCAGCGCCACTAAAAGTAACAAAATCATTCTTAACTGCCCCATGCGCTGTATCTGCAACAGTTATTGTTGCATCCCCATTAGTAGCAGAAAAGGTGACGTCTCCCGCAGATGTTGTTGCCCTTAAAGGAGTTATATCGTGAAAAGTATTTCCAAGTTCAACATACTGTTTAAGTGTTGTTCCTACGCCTAAATACCTAGTTCCAGCTAGATTAATCCAACCATATAGAGTTCTTCCAGTTCCTAAATAAGTATCGGAGGTAGATTTTTCCCAACCCCCAATCTTTTCTGGTAAACCGTTACGAAATCTAACTAAATTAGCGTCATACCATCCGCCTTCGTTACTATAGTCAGTACCTTCACGATTTATTCCTGGTTTGAATATATACTTGGCGTAGGGCATCTCTCATCACTTCTTGAAATTTAAAGCTAGAAAATCAATTGCTTTTTTAATTTTTGATACAAAAGCATCATCTTTAGTATTTTTAGTATGAGGAGCAATTGCTGAGATAACCGAAGCCACAGCAATAATCCATACTATTACATTTATTATTGTCCAAATCATTTTAAAACACCTGTCCTGATAAAATTGTCGCCATTCCCACTACCAATGAGATTAGCGTAGTTAATATTAATAATTCTAAACGCTTGATGCGATAGATAGTTTCACGCCATCTCTCAGCACAAACTGCTTCATGCTTATCGAGATCTGCCGCTACTTCCATGGTAGTTTTTCTAGGCATCTTCCGTACTATTTAATTTAGAATCTTCTTCCAAATCTTCTTCCTCTTTTAGTTCACCATTGGTTAAAGAGGTTTCAGATAATGAAACCTGGTAAGCACTTAATGCAGTTACTCTTATATCTAATTGATATTGAATATTAAGAAGTTGACTTCTAAGTGACTCTATTTCTTGTTGCAGATTTGCCCTATAGAAATCTTTAAGCTCTAAATTAGGCTCAGTTTCCTCAACTATATTCTCTTGTTCCATCATATTTACTCCTATGATTTTTCTACTACATCAAAACAGTTCAAGTTTGCTGCAACTGTTCTTCTTTCACCCTCTCCAAAGAAAGGATATACCATATGCTGTAATCCAGAAGGAAACATATATTGCATGCCTATTTCTGGCTTAATGACACAACTTTGTGGTGGAAATAATCTCTCTGAATCTAATAAACTATTTCTACCGTAATTGAAGGCCAAACATCCGTCACAATGACCAGAGTCATTATATAAACTATACTCTGGAGTCCCAGACGTGGGCTGATCTAGTATCTGTTTAGGAACTTTTGTCCAAGTTGTACAAGAAATACCCATAACAGTTTTCGTGCCATGATCGTGTATAGGATTATAGTCTCCTTCAAAGCTATGAACTGACCAAAGTTCGTCCATTTGAACGTGCTTGTCATGTTTAAAGCTACTTCCTGTCATTCTAGAAAAATGATTAATATAAGTAGCTCCTAAGTTAGTTATATACTCAGAATAGCCTTTCACTCTATCATCTTCATAGGGAGGAATATTTAGTTGTTCACCCTGATGAATTTGACCTACTAGAGTATTTGCTAAAGACTTTCTTTCTTCATCCTGTAACAATTCGTCTAAGTAGTCATTAAGACCTTCTACATACTCATCAGGCATTTTAGCTTTAAGCATAAATACCGCGGGCATCGTATAGATCTCGACTTGATGTTCGTTAGCAATATTTACTTCTGTCATCTTTAACTAGGTACTGCGAATGCTTCGTCAGGTACTGGGTTAGTAGGTGGGTTAGTAATAACCGAATCAACTTGACTAGCAAATACTACATCCCATTTCGATACAGGACACAACGCTACTAAGTCAGCGTTACTAAACGAACTTTTTGCTGCTTTAGTAAAGTTATTTGCTCCTGAATCAGGGTCAACTGCCTCTACGTCTGTAGTAAAAGTGCTAGTATAGTAAGTAGCATCGCCATCGCTATCATTTTCGTATTGCATTGCCAAATGCCATTTTTCCACTTTACTGGATTTGACATAGGGAATGGTTTTTACAAGTTTTTTGCTTACTGCCATTTTTTACTCCTTATTAAGTTTATCTTCTAATTCTTCGACTTTAGCCGAAAGTTCTTGCACTGCTTTAACCATCATTGGCATTAAATTACCAAAGGCTATTTGCTGTGTTCCATCTGGGTCCTCGCTCCAAATATTGTTACCGTCTGCGATTTCATCAGAATGTTTGTCTATTATAGCCTTTACTTCTTGAGCTACAAAACCATGGTTAACTTTTCCAAAACCTTTACATGGCTCCTCTGAATCAGCTTCATATTGAGACATATCTTCTGGAACATCTTTCTTAGCTTTCCATTTATATGTAACAGGTCTTAACTCATTTATAAAAGATAATCCTGCAGTTGAACCTTTTATGTTATCTTTTAATCGTTCATCTGAGGCTGCTGCCCATGAAGTGTCTGATCCGTCTATGCTTAAAGTAGCTGAATTAGTTGATTGTCCAAAACGTACTGTATTTGCTCCACCAGCACTAAAATTATATCCAATAGCTATTTCATTACTTACTGTCGCTCCACTGCCTCTAACAGCAGAACCTATGCACACATTATACTGTCCTGTCGTCATTGATACAGTGTTCTGAGCCGCCATATACCCTATCACGGTATTTTCTCCGCCTGTAATTGAGTTGCCCGCCTGGAAACCAACCGCTGTGTTACTAGCTCCTGTTACAACAGATCCCAATGCCGCATAGCCTATAGCGGTATTATTATCTACTGTTGTAAGAGCATCTAGTGCGTTATAACCTACAGCTACATTGAAATCTCCTGTAGTGTTTGAAAGCATGGCATTTTTACCTATAGCTGTATTGTTTGCACCTGAAGTATTTGCTTTCAAGGCATCGTGTCCTACGGCTACACAATTACTTGCTGAACTAACTACTAAAGCTTCACTTCCTATGGCTGTATTTCCTGCGCCTGTTGTTGCGTCTCTTAATGCTTCTGAACCAAATGCCGTATTGTCGCTGCCTGTTGTTATATTAGTACCCGCTAAATACCCTACAGCCGTAGTGTATGCAGCAGTAGTTACTGCTTCACCTGCATCTTTACCTACAGCAACATTTGCACTACCTGTGGTATTTGCTGTTAAAGCATTATGACCTACGGCTACATTAGACGAAGCAGTTGTAACTGTAGCTAGAGCATTTGTTCCAACCGCAACATTAACTGTTCCTGTAGTGTTTGCTGTTAAAGCATGATAACCAACTGCGACATTGTTATCTGCTGTTGTGTTTGCTGCTAAAGCTGCTCTACCTATACCCGTGTTAGCTGTACCACTTGTGTTGCTTTCCAATGCCTTACGACCAACAGCAACATTATCTGCTGCTGTATTTGCTGTAAGAGCATCTTCACCAACTGCTACGTTATGATTTCCGTTACCTGCATCTAAAGCTGCAGCACCTACAGCAACATTT
>VTLG01003452.1_pt1 | contig 62706 bp, 100 predicted proteins | sample 4694571 | NCBI WGS metagenome assembly VTLG01 (sample SAMN12604809, study PRJNA352737) | marine metagenome | biome: ENVO:00000447; feature: ENVO:00000209|ENVO:00000569|ENVO:01000036; material: ENVO:00002151; isolation source: viral sequences binned using virsorter ...
TACAAACGAGCAGATCATAGGAGGATTATGCCATTTATAGAACAAGAAGCGAAGAGTGAATATAAAGAAATTGATGGTAAAAAAGTACATGTTATTACCCCTGAAGTAGAGATCACATTAACTAATAGTGAAACAGGTCAGGAGTATATGTCAGATAAAGAAGCTGACGACGACGTAGATAACCCTGAAACAGACACTAAAAGAGAGCATCTCAAAAGAGATGTGCATATAAAAGTAGCAGCCGTTAAACTAGGCGCTGATACAGGTAAGGTATAAGATATTGACGATGAACAAAAAAACAAGTAAACTGCTAAGTTCAGGTATAATCCCTGCGATTTTAATATATAATCACACATCATTAAGGAATTAGAATTATGGGACTAAACATTCTCGATTGGGTTACAGAAGCTGCTAATAAAGCCACTAAATATAAAGACTTAATTAAGCTTGGTATAGGTGCTAGTAAAGCATATTTAGATTACAAGGACGCAAAAAGAAAAGGCGAGCTACAAGAAGCTGCCTATGAAGATTATATGGCTCAAGCTGCAGCCGCTGGTGAAGAGGCACAAGCAGCTGTTGACATAGGGCTTACTCCTATGACTGTAACCAATGTTCCAGAAACTAAAGCTGATGTTTCTAGTTTCACTGCAGTTGCAGCTAAAGGTGGACTAATGTCTATACCGAACAAACAAAGAAAGAGATATTTTTCAGGTACTGATGAAGATGACTTTGAAGTAGAAGAAATGGACGAAGAAGTAATTACTCCTGAATATTTAATGAAAGAAGAAGGAGTCAACATAGGTCCGATGGCTTCAGGTAAATATAATGACGAAGAACTAGAAGCATACGAACAATACAAGTATGAAATGAATGAACAAATGCCTGGAATGCCTATAATGGAAATAGATGAGTTTTTAAGATTTTGGTATAGTGCTGTTAAAGGAGAGGACAGAAAAATAGCTTCATCGATTGGTGCACAACAAGCAGCTAACGGTGGAAGAATTAGGTATTCTGAAGGTACTTGGGAAGACGAATGGGAGCAGATTTATCAGAATTATAAAGCCAAACAAATTGAATTAGGTCAAGAGTTTGTATCTAAAGAAGAATTTATAGAGCAGTATCAAAACAACATGGCTACGGGAGGTGTCGCAGGTTTAAAAAAAGGTGGCAGAGTTAAATATGCTCAAGGATCTGGCATCATGAATCTAGGAGGATTAGAAAAAGATTATAGATTCTCTGGTGGCTTTGTTCCAATTGGAGAATATGAAAAAAAAGATGATGTCCCAGCGAGATTATCTAAAAACGAATTTGTATTCACAGCTGATGCAGTAAGAGCTGCAGGCGGTGGAAGTATTAATAAAGGTGCACAAAGAATGTATGACACAATGAAACATTTAGAAGCGCAACCTACAGCTAAAAGGATGACAGCGTAATGGCACAAACTTATTCAATGACGGGTGAGGGGTTATTACCCAGCGCTACATTACAACCCTACGGTAAAAATGTTCTTAAATATGGTATCGGGCAACTAGGAAAACCTATTGATGTAGGTAAGATGACTGCCAAAGTGGCAGGTCCTACAGGATTTCAACAAAAAGCACACCAACAATTAGCAGACATGTATGGCTTAGGTGCCATTCAAAGAGATGCTACAGGTATGGTTACAGGTTTTACGGGTGGTACAGGTGTTGCAAGTTATCAACCATACTTAGATCAAATATCTCAAGAACAATTATTAGATCCAGCTAAAGGCTATCAAGCGTTTATGTCTCCTTACCAAAAGGAAATCATAGACACAACAATGCAAGAGTATGACATTCAAGCTGGAAGAGGAAGACAAGCTATTAGAGATCAAGCTTACCAGGCAGGAGCTTTTGGTGGTGGAAGAGAAGGAATTGCAATGCAAACTTATCAAACAGAATCAGATAGAAATAGAGCTGCAATGTTAGCAGGTTTATATGGTGAGGGATACAACCAAGCACTACAAAGACAAAATCAACAACTAGCTAACCTACAAGGTATGGCTACCTTTGAACCTGGATTACAGGCACAAGGTGTTGCATCATTAGAAGCGGTGGGTGCACAAGATCAAGCTTTAGAGCAACAAAAATTAAATCAAATCGCAGAAGCTCAAAGACTAGGATACCAGTTACCAATGGATAGAATTACCGATGTTTCAAATATTTATGGTACGGTTGCAGGAGCAATGCCTGGATCACCAACACAGAAATTTGCACCTAATCCAATCATTCAAGGAATTGGTGGCTTTGCTAATATGTATTCAACTTTAGGAGGCTGGACTGGTGGAGGTATACCACAAGGTGGAGGAGGTTATAGTCAAGCCGCTGTTGATAGAGGAGTTTTAGCTAACCTGCACGATAGATAATTATGTACAATAGAATTTTAAAAAGACCGATGTTCAAGCGAGGAGGAATGGGGTACTCGCCTCAAGGGACTGGAATCACTTCAGGTTTAGATACACCTAGAAGAGGACTGGTACAACACCCAGGTGGTTACGCTGGAGAAAGAACTTTAGAAGAGATAAATATAGACAAAGAAGCAATCTTTGCACCTAAACCTTATGAAAACATTAATGATATAATTTCATCTTTTGGTGTTTATGCTGATGCATACGATGATAGGGGTGAAGCTAAGACAACCGGAGAGCAGGGTTGGGAACAAGCTAAAATGATAAAGAAAATAAGAGATGAGAGACAAGAGAAAAGAGACTTGGCTGCCTTATCAGGTCTCGAGTCTGAAGAAGCTGCTCTTATAAAAAAACAAGAACGAGATTTTGAGATGGATAAATTAGCTAAGGAACAAGATTTTGAGATGGATAAATTAGCTAAGGGCCTTGAATATGATACATTTTTAAAAAATCTAGATCAAGAAGGAACAATGGCACTTGCACAATATCAAGGTGATGTTCAAATTAAAATAGCAGAACTTGCAAAACAAAATACAGCTACAGGAAGAAGACTACAAGCCAATGATGAAATGTTAGAACAAGAACTAGCAGCTGCAGGACAACTGTTAAACCCTAGTGAAGCGAGAGCAGCAGAAGATGCAGCTAGAGCTAAACATAAACGGAATAAAGATAATATTATAAGTGGTTCCAATTTAATGAACGAAGCTTTAAAAATTGCAGGTAGTCTATCGAAAGATTCTATGAAAAAGCCTGAAGATATTCTTACAGATATTTTACTGATAATCCGGGGACTTCAAATGCGATTGGAAGGAGCTAAAGGTGGTAGAGTAGGATACCAAATGGGTACTCCTAATACAGGAGCTATGCCTATTCAACCTGTTCAAGCTAGTGTTACCGAAACAATCGACACTCCTGGTGAAGATATGATGATGACTGAAACAGTCACTGGTGGACAACAACCAACTGTTGAAATGCCTTATCAAGAATTTAGAGCAGCGATACCAGCCGAAGTAAATGATGAGATCGTTCAATTAATTTATTATAACCAAGATGCCTTCGCTGACTTTGCTCAGATATCTACTCAAGCAGATGTCTACGCTTTCAATAACAAATACGGAGTGAGTCTTGTGTTGCCGATGGACACGGAGACAACATAGGATGAATGGCAGATCCAAACGCATTTTCAAATAAAGAAATAGAAGATCTTAATTTAAAAATTAAGAAAGAGATTGAGATAATTAAAAAAAATCTTAATGTTGATCAACTAAAAAAAGATATTCAAGCAGACGTTGAAACAATAAAAAAAGATTTAGTTTCAGAGGGACTCCTTAAAGGAGATCTTTTAAGTAGTGAAAATAGAAGTTATGTTGATACTTTACCCTCTGATTATAAAGATAAAGCCTTACGTTATTTAGACATCTTTAGAGATAACCCGGACCTAGTAAGTGAGTATCTTGAGATTCTTAAAAAACATGGCTCAGAAAAAGCTGCTAAAGAAGCAGGTACGACTAACGTTTTATTTTATCCTAGTAAAATTTTAAAACACCTTAGTAATAATCCAGAAATTTTTGACGAAGAAACTGTTAAAAGACAAACAGCTTTTGATTTACAAGGCGGATCTATTTATGACATCGCCTACAGAGAAGATGAGATTGGTAAAAAGAAACAAGAAGAATACTATGGTAAATATTCTACAAAGATTTTAGGAGGTATATCTGAAGCTGGTTATAATACTATGCGGACTATCGCCGACATTGTTGCCAAAGTTACTGATGCAGTTGGACCAGAAAATGCTACGAGCGCTGTTGAGTATGTACAAAGTAAGTTACCACACTCAGATGATGTAACTTATCCCAACAAAACTAAACCTTGGGATCAGGATAGTGCTATTCAAGAACTAACAAAAGAACTATCACAATTTGGAATAGATGTATTTCTTGGAGGAAGACTTATAAAAATATTAAAAGGAGGTGCTACAAAAGTTGCACCCGGTCAAGTTAAAAAAATTACAGACTATGTAACTAAAGGGAAACCTTTAAAAACTAAAGCTGGAAAAGAAATAGCAGATAGTTTTGGTAATATAAAATATGCTTCAAGCATTGCCCAAAAGATGGGTGGATGGGGCTTACCTATTGCGGTGAAGTATGGATTAGGAAGAACTATTACCTCTGAAACAGACCCTACAAAACCAGCTAGTACAACTTTTTCTGAAGGCTTTGGGTGGATGCCTACTCTTACTAGAGAACAATATGAGAAGATGACCAGTAAAGACAAGGCCATTTATAGTTTAAAAAAGAAATTAATACATGGAGCAGAAGGAACTGTTTTAATTGGGGGACTAACTAAAGCAATTGGAGTTGGTGGAAAAGTTTTATGGGGTGGAACTAAATGGGCTGGAAGAGCAGTCTCTGGTCCTGCTGAAACATTAATTTTCAATCCAATATCCGGTATTATAAAGAGTAGAAAAACAGGTATCCCGCAACTGGCAAAAGGAATTAGAAATGCTGGAGGATTTATCGGAAGTAAAGTTTTAAGAATTCCTCCTTATAAAAACTGGGCATACTTTTCTACAACACAAGGACCTTTAAAAGAAAGAATCCTAGGATTTGTAGAATCAAAAATTCTTCCACCTTTAAGAGTAAGAGGACCTTACACTAAAGAAGCTAAAGAAATAATCCTTAAAGGTGAACAAATGGTAAGAGGATATAAAAAACAAGCAGGTCTTTTAATTACTCAAATTGATAGAGCCATTTATGATATGCTTGGCAAAGGGTTTGGTAATAGGGCTTTTACTACCTCTAGCGTAGGCGCAGGACGTCAACACTGGGACGATGTGATTGCTTACTTAAGAGGTGAAGTTAAACTTGATGCACTTCCTGCAGTTTTGAAACAACCCGCTAAAGATATTCAACAACTTATAGAAAAATTAAGTAAACAAATTAAACCTTATGTAAAAAGTGATGAGATAAAAAAAGAAATTATAGATGGTATGGGAAAATATTTAACAACTTCATACCGTATCTTTCAAGGTAGTTTTAAACCTGGTAAAAAAGAATACGCTGCCGCTCAAGAATATTTTGTAAACTTACTTAAAAAACAAGATAAAAAATTTAAAAATGTCAAGGCAGGTCATGCTTTATGGCCGGAATTAAACCGAAGAGCTTCTCTAAAAGTAGATGAGATATTACAGTATGGAAAAGAAGGAAGCAGTCCTGGAAAAAGACTTCAATCTATTCAGTCTGCAATAGGTTCAGGAGCAACTGGAATTCTGAAAAAGAAACAAAACCTTCCAAAAGTTATAGAAGATTTAATGGGTAAAGTAGACGACCCTACCGCTATCATTATGGATACCGTTGCAGGACAAGCAGAATTACTTTCACATTTATTTACTCACAAAAGTATTTTAAGAGAAGGATTAAAGTCGGGTTGGATTACAACTGATCCTGCTAAATTTGCAGTAGAAGGGGTTCAAAAATGGGTAGCTAAAAGTCTAGTACCTATAAAAGAAATTATGAGAACTTCGAATATAGATATAGCAAAAATTTACACACCTAGTGCTCGTAAAAAAGCTGGAAACTTTTGGACTACTCCTGAAGTTGCTGAAGCTCTGAAACAAGATGCTTTATGGACAGACTTTTTATTACAACAAAGTTGGTACAAACCTATTCTTGCCGCTAAGACTACGGCTCAACTTAGTAAAACAGTTTTATCTTTAATGACACAAGCCAGAAACTTTGAAACAGCAATGTTCTTTTCTATTATGCAAGGTCACGTTGGTTCTCACGCAAGTGTTATGGAAGCAATGAAATTTGTATTCGGAGATGTCATAGGTAAAGGAAGAATTAATCCCATTGCCATGAATAAAAAATTAAAAGAGTGGGCCGATGTTGGAATTCTAGATACATCAATTGTAGGGGGAGAAGTCAAAGCAGTGATAGGAGACCTCGCAAAAGGTAAGTGGAGTTCTACTGATCAATTCTTTAAAGCGTTGATGAACAACCCTATCTTTAGAAAAGCTACAGAATTTTATCAAGGTTCAGACAGTGTGTGGAAAGCATATGGATATGAGTTTACAAAATCTCAATTAGTAGCAGCAATTCCTATAAGAGGTATAACACTACAACAAGCTAAACGTATGGGTTATGTTATAGAACCAGGAAGAAAAACAGCCTACACGTGGCAAGACTTAGTTGGAAAACAATTCGATGAAGTCTTTGGTATGAAGTGGGATCCTTTAAATATAGATGGTGTGGCAAAAACTTACGGCGATGCTTTAAAACAAATTGCAGGAAAATATATTAGAGATGTTTATCCTAACTATAATATTGTTCCTAACTTGGTTGCAGGTTGGAGACGTTTACCAATGGGGAACTTCATCGCGTTTAGATCAGAAAACATCAGAAATGTTTTTAATACGATGGTCTATAGTATGAGAGAATTAAGCTCGAGTAATCCATTCTTAAGACAAATGGGTGCTAAAAGAATGATAGGTTTATCAGCAACTCTATACGGAATCGAAGAAGGTTTACGTGCCTTTACTGGAGCCCTAACTAATATTGATGAAGACTGGATGAAAAAATATCAACGATGGTTCTCTCCTTATTATGATAAAACATCCACTTTGTTCCCAGTTAGTAAGGTAGATTCTGAAACTAAAAAATTCTGGACTCTTAACTGGACAAGAGAGCAACCTTATGAAGGTGTTCAAGATGCCTTTGCTCAAATGTTTAGTGAATTATTTAATCCTATTCAGGACGACCAAACTATGGGGAAAAGATTTTTTAATGCTTTCTTTCATAATTTTGACGAGGACAAACCAGGAGGTATCTATTTACTATTTGAACCTTTTATTACTCCTGCCCTATTGCTTGAAAGAATACAGGACATAGCTCCATCGTCATGGACTGGGGGACTAGGAAATGATGGAGTAACTAGAGATGGAAAAATTGTCTATGATATAAGAAATGATAGTGTTGGAGAAATACTGGCTAAGATGTTTGGTCATTTACTTTTAGATATTAATCCAGCAACCATTAAAAATGCTAAACAAGTAATTGATGCTAATGAAGGACGACTAACTAAATCAGGCGTTGAATTAAATACCATGAACCAAATCACTAAACTTCTTTTAGGGATCGGTTTAGAAGAACAGAACCCTCTAAAAGGTATTACATATCAAGTAGGAGAATTTACGGGGAGATTCAAAAAGAACCAAGATGATTTTAGAAGGGACGCTAACGATGTACAACAATTAATTGAGAATCCTTTCTTATTAATAGATGAGTTTGAAAACCTACAAGCAAATAGATATCGAGAAATGAATAGAGTCTATGAGTTTGTAATGTTTTTAAAGAATGATCTCAACATGTCTGACCGAGATATTATAATGCAGTTTAGAGACAGAAGTGGATTTGGAAAAAAAACTATTGCCATGATGTTACAGGGAAAATTTGATCCAACTAATATACCTCCTTATGATTACACATCTGAGTATCCTAAAAAGCTAAGAGTAATAAATAACACAGATAAATATAAAAATAATCCGTTAGAATTAATTGATATATATGACCCTAGAAAATTAAATATAATTAAGAAAAAATGGTATGGAGTTCCATTAGGATTAAACGATGCAGAACTAGAAGAATATTTTCTTACAGGTGAAGATCCGAGATTAAAAGAAGAGAAAAAAATAGAGCCACTGTCTATGGTACTTCCTAAAGAAGAAAAGAGGACACAATTAACTAAACTAATAACCCCACCAAACAATCAACCTGTTAACACTGCAAATGTTTCTCGAGAAGTCGTTAAAACTGCAGCATTACCAAGCAATATTAATCAAGATACGGGCTTGACAAGCATTGAAGAGGCGCTATTGTCCAACGAAGAAAAATCTATGCGTAAAAGACAAAGGAATATAACCGTTTAAGGAAGGGTGTATGCAACTATCAAAACATTTTAAACTCGAAGAGTTTACTAAATCAATGACCGCTACTCGTAAGGGTATCGATAACTCACCTGGAGCAGGTGATATTAAAAACTTGGAGAACGTATGTTATGAAATTTTGGAACCGGTTCGCGCGCACTTTGATAAACCCATTACTATTACCTCTGGCTACCGCTCAGAGGCGCTGTGTGAGGCGATCGGCAGCAAAAAAACGTCGCAACATGCAAAGGGCCAGGCGGTTGACTTTGAAATAGGGGGCGTTCCAAATATTAAGATAGCTTACTGGCTACAAAACAACGTAGACTTTGATCAATTAATTTTAGAATTTTATAATAAAGATGATCCAGCAGGTGGCTGGGTACACGTAAGCTACAATGAAGCTGGTGCTAACAGAAAACAGGTTTTGACTTACGATGGTAAATCTTACGAAAACGGTTTGCCGGACATGGCCTGGAAAGATGGAAAAGTCGTAGGATAAAAATTCCAGCGCGCCACGCGTACGAGTCCTACATTTTCTGAGATAAATCAATACAAAGTTTACCATCCATGTGATCTAATTCATGTTGAATCACTTGAGCATGTAAATTATAAAAAGTTTTTTCATGTTCTTCTTCATGTTCACACCAATAGTTTACTTTAATCCTAATATGTCTTTTAACATCCCCGAATTTACCAGGAGCTGATAAACATCCTTCATTCATAGTTAAGGTTTCTTCTGATTTGCTTTTAACAATGGGATTGATCATTACAATGGGGTTAGCTCTAGAAGATGTAATATCAAGCACGCAAATTCTTTTTTGCCACCCTATTTGAATGGCAGCGAGTCCTATTCCATTTTCTTTATACATAGTCATCCGCATGTCTTCTATTAACTCCCTGTCTTGATCCGTAAGTGGTAAAACTACAGGTTTAGATATTTCTCTTAAAAAAGGATCAGGGTATTTTAGTACTTTTATATCCATTCTTTCAACTCTTCTCCCATTATCTCTGTAGCTATATTAATCTTCTTTCTTAAAGCTTTAACTATTCGTTCATCTACCGTATCTTCACATATTATGTCTATATAGGTCATAGGTTTTTCTTGCCCTATTCGGTCAATTCTTGCTTCTGACTGTTGACGCTTTTCTAGGTCATATCCGTTAGAATAGTAAATCATGGTGCTAGCAGCCGTCAAAGTAAGGCCATAGCCGCCCGTAGAGGGCGTTCCAACAAGAAACCGGCACCTAGGGTCGGACTGAAATTTTTGGATATTATCTTGTCTTTCTTCATTTGGTGTTTTACCGTAATAGTCAACAACAGCCTCTTCACCATATTCTTTTTTAATTGCATCTAAAATAGTTTGAACGTCATATTGGTAATGAGCCCATATAATAGCTTTTCCTTCTACTTCCTCTAATAACTCACTTAGCTCATTTAACCTATTATTCTTAAGGACCTGAGTTGAGCCATCATTAGCTTTAAAATGGCCACATGTAATTTGGTGAAGTCTCATCAATTGAGATAAAGCATTGGCGGTAGTTAATAACTTACCATTTAACTGGGCTAAAGCCATTTGCTTCATTTGTTTGTAAACTTTTTCTTGTTCAGCACTTAAAGTAATAACTCTTTTCATAAAAGTCTTCTTAGGTAGGTCTAAACAATCATCTTTTAATACTCTATAAGAGAAAGGTTTTAACTTATCTGATAGTTCACCCAGATTTTTATATCCTACTACAATTTCTACTGATCTCCCATTAAAATTAGCCTTACGCATAACAGCATACCTAGTTCTAAAGGTATAATAAGAAGAGTGATCCAATAAATACTCATCTAAAAATTCACATTGTTTATATAGATCTAATGGACTTTTTGTTACAGGAGAACCTGTCATTATTCTACGGTATTTTGCATACTTACCCAGAGCCACTATATTCTTTGTTCTTTTAGCACCAGGATTTTTAATAGTTGTGGATTCATCAATAACCATAAATGTATTATGTGAATTTAAAAATCTTGCCGCAAAATCAACACCTTTCTTAGTACTAAATGCTTCGACATTCATAACTAGAATGTGAAAGTCAAGTCCTGGTTCAAATAGAGTGTCTAATAATTTTTGTTGTTTTTGATTAATTAAAGCTTGCCATAAAACTGTTTTAGGTTTTATATGTGTAGCTAAATGGTCGGGTATTTCTTGAGAATACCAGTTTTTATATACACCTTTAGGGGCTATAATTAAGGCTCCATTAATTTTGCCATTATCATAAAGCATAGCCATATTATCAATAGCAACTTTAGTTTTACCAGTTCCCATTTCCATAAAGTATGCAAATACTTTTTTGTTCCACGATTTTTCCAACGCAGTAATTTGATGCGCGTATGGCTTAGTCTTAAATTTATAATTCATAATTTTTTCTACTTTCTAGTTGACAATATATACATTCAATACTATATTGTCAAGCATGAAAGACAAAGCGATAGTATATGTTATTCAAGAAATCCCAGGCACCCGAGAAGGTCGGCCTAAAATTAATATAATGGGCGCTCAAAAATATGGCGAGATTAAGGTCTTGTTAAAAGAGGACTCCCAAATTATTTTTAGTCCTGGTCCTATAATTTTTTCTTTAAGACAAAAGTTAAAAAATTTTAAAGAGGAAGATTATTTACTACTTACAGGTGATCCAGCAATTATTGGTGTTGCGTGTTCTGTAGTATCGGATATAACCAGCGGTAAATACAATTTACTGAAATGGGATCGACAAGAAAGAATGTATTATCCAATTAAAATCAATCTATATGAGAAAGGAGAAATTGATGAGTAATGAAAATCTACAAAAGATGTTCGTTGAGGATGCACCTCAACAAGTAAATGAACTAGAAAATGTTAGAAGTCTTTCTAACTACGTAATTGATCTTCAGAAATTAGAAGGAGAAATTGAGAAAGAAGAGGCTCTTTTAAAACAAAAGAAGGAGAGAGCTGATAAAATTTCTTCCGAAGTTATTCCTGAAATTATGGAATCAATGAAACTAAAAACTCTTAAACTTCAAGATGGTTCTTCCATAGAAGTGAAAGAAGTTTATAGCGCAACAATTCCTGTAGCAAACAGGGAAGGCGCTTACCAATGGCTTCGAGAAAACGACCTAGGTGATCTTATTAAAAATGAGGTTACTGTTTCCTTTGGTCGAGGCGAAGACGACAAGGCAAGTGAGTACACTAGCCTTGCAGAGAGTAAAGGATATCAACCTTCACAAAAACTGAAAGTAGAACCTATGACTCTTAAAGCACTGTACAGAGAGCGAGTTGAAGCAAAGCAAGACCTGCCTTCTGAACATTTTAATCTGTTTAAGGGAAACAAAACAAAAATAACAAGGAGCAAATAACATGTCACAAGAGACAAGAGACGTTACTGTAAAAGAAGAAGGTAACTTACCAGCAGAATTGAACTTTGTTCAAGATGCTGGAGCAGGACTTGAGAATATAGATAAAGACGATTTGGCTTTACCATTTCTTAAGTTATTACAATCTGGTTCGGATGAAACTAAAAAGAAGCATGCGAACTATGTTGAAGGAGCAGAAGCTGGAATGTTTTATAATACAGTTACAAAAAAACTGTATGATGGTGAAAAAGGTATTGAAGTAATACCTTGCTACTATAAATTAACATTCCCTGAATGGGCACCTTTTGAGAGAAAAGAAGGTAGACCAGTTAGCCCTGATAGAGGTCCGGAAATTTTAGCTAAAACTAAAAAGGACTCTTCAGGAAAAGATGTTTTAGATAATGGTAATCAAATTATTAAAACAGCTAATCATTTTGTAATCATCAATGGAGATAAACCAGAAAAAGCTTTAATGGCTATGAAATCTACTCAATTAAAAGTGAGTAGAGGATGGAACTCGTTGATGCAAGATCAATTTGAAACTGATCCTAAAACAAATAAAAATGTACCTGCACCCATGTTTTCAAGAATTTATAAATTAAATTCTGTTGAAAACTCTGGAAGTTTTACTTGGCACGGATACAGAGTATCTTTGGCGAGAAAAGTGGATAACGCATCGCTATATCAAATGGCGAAAGAATTCCATAATTCTTTAAAGAATAGTAACGCTGCAGCCGAAACAAAAGAAGAATCTAATTACTAAGATTCCTCTTTGGAGGATAGGGGCAGTGAAGCGAGAGTGGAGCTGCCCCGACCCGGGATCATTATGGAAAATGAATTTATAGAATTATTTAAAGGATATGAAGGTGATTTTGGCATGGCAGACATGTCAAAGACAGAAATAGACTCTGAAAAAAATAAAATTAAACCTAATTATGAATGGGCAGGTAGACCTGTCAACAATGAAGACTACAAAAACCACCTACAAGGAAAAAAATCAATTGGGATTCAACCATGCCGAATAGATAAAACTGCACAGTTTGGTTGTATAGATATTGATCCACCAGATTATGGATCATTTAAAGTCGAACATTACTTAGCACTATTTCAACAATACAAACTACCTTTAATACCTATTTTATCTAAAAGCGGTGGTCTTCACTGTTATATATTTTTAAAAGAACCAATTCCCACAATAGATTTAATAGAGGCACTAAAAGCTTTTCTGCTACCTCTTGGATTAAAACCAACTACCGAGGTTTTTCCTAAACAGAAAGAATTACAGAAGGATGCCAAAGGAGATATAAAACCAGGAAACTTTATCAACCTTCCTTATTACAATAATGGAGAATCCAAACGCTACGCTATAGATAAGAATAATTCTAAACTATCTGTAGAGCAATTTATAAAATTCGCTAACGAGTCCAAAGTAGATAAAGAAACACTACAAAAATTAGTAGAAGAGACCCACAGAAATATTTTATTAGGAACTAATCCTGAGTTTGATGATGGACCACCCTGTCTAGCGCTGTGTTCTAAGGCTAAACTAGACGATGGTAGAGATAGGTTTATGTATAACTACATGGTTTTTGCTAAAAAGAAATATAAGGATAAATGGCCTGACCAAGTATCCGCAGCAAACTATAGTTATCTAACAAGTCCGTGGGATAAAGCAAAACTAGATTCAAAAATAAAAGCATGGAAGGGAGAAACTGCAGGACACACCTGCTATGAAGATCCTATTAAAGATAAATGTATGCGAGGTCTTTGTTATAAAAGACCGTTCGGAGTTAAGTCCGATAGTATTTCTGTATTTCCTGAAATTCAAGATTTTGAAATGATAGCTTATGCAGAACCAGAATATAGATTCAATGTCATTATGCCTAATGATGACAAGGTTCAAGTCATAATAAGTAATACAAAACTAATGACAACACAGAAAGAAGTTTTAAATTTAGTTTGGCAACAGACAGGAGTTTATTTTGAACCACTTAAACCAAAAGACTTTAGAGCAAAATTAAATGAGTGGCGTAAAGGGGGCCAGAAAATTACACCACCTAAAGGAACTCAGGTAGAAGATAGATTAGAGGAGGAATTATTTCAATACTGTATTAATGGTCCACAGGCACAGCAAAGAGCTCAAATACATAACGGTTCTTGTTTTACTGAGGAAGGGTTTCACTATTTTAGATTTAATTCTTTTATTGAACATCTAGGAAATGGATGGAAGATTCCTGAAGAAAAGATTGCCCAAAAATTAAAAGATAAATGTAAAGTTGAATTTGATCATTCCTTAAATGTTGATGGGAAAACTCTTAAAGTATGTAAGGTTAAACAACTTCATGTTGATAAAATAGAATACAAACCAGTTGAGAGAAAAGGAACTAATTATTAATGGCAAGATATAAAGTAGTAGGACCTCCAGGCACCGGGAAAACTAGAAGGCTTCTAAACCAGGTTCATAAGTATGTCCAACAAGGTATTACCTTAGATCAGATAGGTTACTTTGCTTTTACTCGTAAAGCTGCAGGAGAAGCAAGAGATAGATTTCTAGCCAAAAATGAAGATTTAACTAAAAAGGATATTAAATATTTTCAAACTCTTCACTCATTAGCTTTTAATAATTTAGGTCTGAAAGAAGAAAACGTAATGCAAGAAGGAAACTATTTAGCAATTGGAGAGAGTTGTGGCATTCAAATAAAATATGCAACTTATGAAACCAATAACTTTAATGGAATCTTTTCTTCCAACAGTGAGTATTTAAGTCTTATTAATTTAGCTAGAGTCAAACAAATTTCTGCTACAGAACAGTTTAATTTAAATGAACATTTAACGTGGATTACGAAGGATAAACTGATAGCAATTGAAAAAGAAATAGATAACTACAAAAAAACTTTTGGCCTAATTGATTTTACCGATATGATTTCTAAATTTTTAGACCAACATCCATTAAAACTTCCTAAATTTAAAGTAATATTTGTAGATGAAGCTCAAGATTTGTCTTTAATTCAGTGGGCAATGATTAAAAAAATAGAAAAAGATACCGAATGCGATGTATGGGTTGCGGGCGATGATGACCAAGCTATCTTTGGCTGGGCTGGAGCTGATGTTGATTCATTTATTAAATGGGAGTCTAGAGAAATTTTATTAGATCAATCTAAAAGAGTGCCAAGTTTAATTCAAACTAAAGCTTTAAATGTTATTAATCGTATTAGTTACAATAGAATACCAAAAAATTATTTACCGAAAGACATTCCTGGAAGTATTTATCAACGTTATAAATTAAATGATATTGATTTAACTGAAGGGGACTGGTTAATTTTAACGAGAACTAAATCTTTATTGAAGGCAGTCCCTCCTTTTCTAAAAAGAAAAGGGCTCTATTTTAATACGGCTCAAGGTAATAGTATAGGAAAAACTTTATACGAAGACATAATAAATTGGGAAAAAATAAAAAAAGGAGAAAAAATTCCAGAAATTTCTTACCAGAGAGTTATGGAAAATATAAAAAGTAAAGAAATAAATTTTCAGGGGGATTGGTACGATGTTTTTAATAATGTTGCCATTACAAAAAGAGAATATATGCGAGCCATGTTGCTTAACAAAGAAGATTTACACAAAGAACCTAGAATAAAAGTATCAACGATTCATGGAGCTAAGGGTGGTGAAGCTACTAATGTAGTTTTATTTTTAAATCAAACGGCGAATACTATCAAAGGAGCAAAGAAATCTCAAGCGAAACAAGAAGAAGAATTTAGAGTTTGGTATGTAGGTATAACTCGAACAATGGAAAATTTATTTTTAATAAAATGTAAAAACAAATTAAAGGAATTTAAAATATGAAAGATCCATATGATAAACAAATCGGCGGAACACATTATCAGAATTTTAAAATTCAGCCAAGTAAATTTGTAATTGAAAATGAGTTGCTATATCCTGAAGGATGCGCTATAAAATATATATTGAGACATCGCTTGAAAGGAAAAAGACAAGATTTAGAAAAAGCAATTCACTTTATTGAAATGATTATTGAAAGAGACTACTCAAATAAAAAAGAAAATAAACAAACCACTAACTCATGGGGGATAGTAAAAAATGTTTGAAGCACAAACTGAATGGGTTAAGCCCGAAGAATTTCCAGACTTAAGGCAAGCAGATACAATTGCCATAGATTTAGAAACACATGATCCAGATTTAAAATCAATGGGATCAGGTTCTGTAACTGGTAAAGGTAAAGTTGTAGGAATTGCTGTAGCCGTTGATGGTTACTCAGGATACTTTCCCTTCGATCATGAAGGTGGTGGTAACCTTGAAAAAAGTAAAGTAATTCAATGGTTTACAGACATTTGTCAATCCCCTTCAGATAAAATTTTTCACAATGCAATGTATGATGTGTGTTGGATTCGATCGATGGGAATAAAAATAAATGGAAATATTTATGACACCATGATTGCAGCGTCACTCGTAAATGAAAATAGATTTCGATATGATCTTAATAGTTTAGGTTGGGACTATGTTGGTAAAGGTAAAAACGAAACAGAATTAAAAGCTGCAGCTAATGAATGGGGAGTTGATCCTAAAGCAGATATGTGGAAGTTACCATCAATGTATGTTGGTAATTATGCAGAACGTGATGCAGAACTAACTTTATCTTTATGGAAAGTCTTGCAGAAAGAATTAAGCGACCAGGATCTAGGAGCTATTTTTGAATTGGAAACTGATCTTTTTCCTTGTCTAGTTGACATGCGTTTTCTTGGGGTGAAAGTAGATGTGAGCAGAGCTCATGAACTGAAGCGACAGCTAACATTACAAGAAGAAATGCTACTCCACAAAATAAAAAAAGACACAGGCATAGATACTCAAATATGGGCAGCAAGATCGATTGCCAAAGTTTTTGAAAAATTAAATTTACCTTTCGAACGAACTGCGAAAACTCAAGCGCCATCATTTACAAAAAATTTCCTTTCCTCTCATGAACATCCTTTAGTTAAGATGATAGCAGAAGCGAGAGAAATTAACAAGGCTCATACTACATTTATTGATACCATTATTAGATATGAACATTGTGGTAGAATCCATGCAGATATTAATCAAATTAGATCAGATAATGGAGGAACAGTGACAGGAAGATTTTCTTATTCTAACCCAAATTTACAACAAATTCCCGCTCGTAATAAAGACTTAGGTCCTTTGATTCGATCCCTCTTTCTTCCAGAATCAGATTGCGAGTGGGGATGCTTTGACTATAATCAACAAGAGCCACGATTAGTAGTTCACTATGCATCCCTTGATCAAGACGCAAGCGTCTTTAATGTACAAAATGCCTATAAGGAAGGAGACGCAGACTTTCACACTATTGTTGCCAAAATGGCAGACATTCCCAGAAATCAAGCTAAAACAATTAATTTAGGTTTATTCTATGGAATGGGTAAAGCAAAACTTCAAGCGGAACTTGGAGTAAGTAAAGAAAAAGCAGAGGAACTTTTTTCTATTTATCATAATAGAGTACCATTTGTTAAAACTCTTATGAAAGGAGTTTCAAACAGAGCACAACAAAGAGGACAGATTAGAACTTTACTTGGTCGACTTTGTCGTTTCCATTTATGGGAACCTAATAGTTTTGGTATGCATAAAGCATTACCATTTGAACAAGCAGTCCAAGAACACGGGCCAGGTATTAGAAGAGCTTATACATACAAAGCTTTAAATAAATTAATTCAAGGATCCGCTGCAGACATGACTAAAAAATCTATGTTAGAGCTATATAAAGAAGGAATTGTTCCTCATATACAGATACATGATGAACTGGATATTTCTGTAGAAAGTGATAAACAAGCAAAACAAATAACTGAAATTATGGAATCTGCAGTTGACTTGGAGATACCTAACAAGGTAGACTATGAATCCGGTAAAAACTGGGGTGACATACATTAAGGAGATAATTATGAAAAAAGTAAAAGAACTTTGGACATTAGCACAAGCGCATCCAAAAGTATCTATCGCAGTAGTGGTAGTTATTGTTGCTATATATTTTTTAGTAAACTAGAATCCATATGACCTATGGCTTATCTGAATGCAAATATTCCTGTGACTTATGCACAGATCAGGAGAGAATATCTTTACGATCTTAAGGATCATCATGGAGAAGTTGAAGACTGCATTATATTTGGCCTGGCATCAATTACAGGACGGCCTATACTCTTTCATGCTATTATGGAGAACGGTGCTGTTTTTTATCGTCTCCCCATTTCAGCCTTTATTCAACGAGGTTACAAACCCGAAGAAGTGCCAAAGATGCGACTGGATGAGTTGGAGCTTTGGAATTGTTTTAGTTATTATCCTGCTGTTACTTCTTACGATATTTTAGACGGACAATCAGGAAAATATTTTGGAAAAGATAAGAAATTACATCCTGGGGCGTACCTTTTTACAGTTGACTGGGCGCACCCAGAGAGTAATATAGTAGATACAGATCATTCTGAAATTTCGCATGAACATAAGTGCGCTCACATAATGGCCTTGGAAGATGGTAATTATGCGGCTCAGCCAAACAATCGTATACTTTGGGATATACCTTCATTTACAGTTAAGAATGAAACTCCTGACTGGAAAGTGCAAACTTCTGAGTGGAACGTAGAAGACACTCGTAGATGGAGAACAGAAGACACAGATAAATTCTTCTACAATATTGAGGAAAATAAAAATGATAAAATGGATTAAATCTTTATGTAAAAAACTCTTCAGTAAAAAAGAAGAAGTTATTGTAAAATTGGATCATTGCCCAACCCATTCAAGATTTAAAAAATCTTGTCCAGCGTGCAAGATGATTGCATATGCCTGAAAAATTTTGTAAAAAATGTAATAAGATGTGTCACTGTACAAACGCCGAGAGCGGTGAGTGTACTAACTGTGACTGTGGAAATAGAGAAGAAGATTTTACTTATGAAAATAACGGAGGATTAGTTATTGACGACACGGGAGAATGCGAAAGCTGCCAATGATAAATGACAAAATCATCACAGCATTACTCGCATGTCTTCTTGCACTCGGCGGGTGGACTCTCAGTCGTACATTCTCACTCTCACAGGACATGGTTCTCATCAAAGAAAAAGTATCGAGGATTGAAAATGAACTTCAAGACTTTAAAATTGCTAAAAAGAAAAAGAGAGGCAAGAAAAAGAATAAGAACAACTGAAAAAGCGGTTCAGGCTTTGATAATTGGCCTAGCCTTGGTCTTAGTTCTTTTAGTTGGATGTAGCTACAATATGGTTCCCCATGAGACAAAAATAGAGTATGGTACTACAGAAACAGATTCTAAAAATGATAAGCTGCAGCAAAAACAGTCTATTACTCAAATCTGGAAATGGAAACAACAATGATGGAAAAAGTTTTAACGTTGTTAGTGGGACTCCTAATTGCATTAGGAGGCTGGTCGCTATCTAGAACATTTGAATTATCTACAACTCAAGCAGTACTTGAAAATCAAATTGATCAATTAGAATTTAGAGTACAAATGTTAGATGAGAAGATGGACAAGATGATGGACTCTGACGAAGAGATTATGGAACAACACGAAGAATTATTTAAAAAATTACAACAAGGAAACACGGGGTATAGTTATAACTAATGGCTAAACAACAACCACTTTCTATCTCAGACGAGGCACGCGTGCAGATGCCGATGAAAACGGTTGCCAGTTTGATTTGTATGGTCGCGATCGGCACCTGGGCATATTTTGGAATCATTGAGACGCAAAACAAACTTAGCACGCAAGTAGAGTTAATGACGAAAGACTTGACTGAGAATACAGAGTTTAGAATCAAATGGCCACGTGGACAACTAGGTTCATTGCCCGCCGATTCTGAGCAGTTCATGATGATTGAAGATCTTTATAAGTCCACCGATAAGTTAAATGCACACATAGAATCTATGGCTTTAAACAAAGTTAATATAGAATTTTTAAGAAAACAAATGGATAAAGTTTTAGAAGATATAGAAAAACTAAAAGATGCAAATAGAGACATGAAATATACAAATGGAGGTCATCAATGATAGAAACTGTTTTTGCCTTACTTATGTTTTACAATGGAGAAATTAAGGAGCACCTTATCCAGGACTCGATGGCGATGTGCCTTCGCGGGAAGCGCGAAGCGGAGAGACAGTACAGTGAATCTGTATCTTATAAATGCTATAAGGGTAAAGCTGAGACCGAGATCTATCAAGGTAGAAAAAATATTAGAGCTTTAATCCTTAAATAATCATGACAAAACAAAACGCATTACAACGAATAGATTCACACGAAAAGTTGTGCAGAATTATGCAGAAACAAACACACGAAAGAATTTCTAGAATAAAAAAACAAATTGATAGGATTGAAAGTATTTTATTAGTATCTGTAGGAGCATTGATTACAGGTATGTCATATGTTATATTTACTTTAGTAACTAAATAATGAACAAAAAAGCATACGCTTTTTTTCTTAAGAAAAATAGACCTAGAAACAGAATAGCTCAAGAATTAAGTGATGGACGTTATCAACCACGTGTGGTAAAAGATAAAACGAAATACTCAAGGAAGGATAAACATGGTAAAACCGATAGATATAACTGGGACAGTAATAGTTCCTAAACCTCAACAATATCAAACTAAATTAAATTCTTTTTTTATTGGAAGAGCACCTATCGACGACGAAGATGAGGATACTATTGAAGTAGCGGCTGAACCTAAAGACAAAATTAAACAACCTCATTTAGATAATTCACAAGTTCAAGACACAGAATGGAAGGATCTTTACTAATGTCTAAAGATAAAAAAGGTAGACGTTGGGATGGAAGATCGAGAATACCAACACAACAATACAAGGATAATTATAATGAAATATTTAAAAAAGATAAAACAGTTTCTAAAGACAATAAAAAGTCCACTAACACATCTAAGAAATCTAACGTCAGCACGAATCTTCAAGTTAACGCGGAAGTAGTTAATGGTACGTGTCCATACTGTACCTATAAAACAGTCTTAGTATCTTTATGGACTAATTCTATTTATAGATGTATGACATGCGGCAACGATATTGAACAAAAAGTAAATGGTAAAATTAGTTATATTCCCCATATCGACGATCCAGACAAATTTGAATATAAAATGAAAATAGACACTAATGGCTAAAGCCCCTAAGTTTGGAGTCAGTTATTATAGAGGCACCACTCCCAAAAAAAGACCCGGCCGCCATAAGAAAAAATTAAATAAACATGAGAAACGTAGTTTCAAGCCATACGTGGGCCAAGGAAGAAATTAAGACTTCCTGCCTCTTAAGAATAAAGAGGCAGAAAGAAGAAGGTGTGAATATACTGTGACATTTATACCACAGTATTAGTAAAGTCAATACTCTACGTAGGTTCCCCTTCAGGTAAAAGTACATAAGGCTGACATCCAAATTTAATAAATATACGGTGTTTATTAATATCTTCAGGACCCATTTCTTTCATTTTTTTTATAGCTTCATTATAACCAGCCATCATACAATCATATCCATTGGTATATACTTCAGGCATTGGATAAGGAGGGAGACAAGTCCCCGCAACCTGAGAACAAATTAACATACTTAAAATAAATTTCATTTTACCCTTGACTTCTATATTATCCCATATTATATTAGAACCAATTATAAGGAGAATATAATATGACAGACATAACTAAATTTAAAAACGTTTCACTATCAAAAAAAACTTATAGTGATGTCGGAGTTTTAAGTAAAGAAATATTTGATGTGCCTTTGTCACTATCAAAGACCATTGAATACCTAGTTGAAAAAGAAATGAAGAAAGTAAATAAAGGTAAACCTAATGGCAAAGGAAACAAAGACTAAAAAAATTATATGCCCACGATGTCGTGGTAATGGATTTTTTAAAGTTAAAGAGAGTGTAGAGAACCCAAAGGACAAAATTGTGCAATGTCCAATGTGTAACTCTCAGGGAGAAGTAGATGAAACTAAAGATGATACTATTATTGTTGATGCTGATGGTCTTCATCGGGTGCACTAAAATAACAGAAGGGGTTGATCCCTTCACAACAGTAGGAAAGTATATAATAACTAATGGCAAAAAAGTTAACAATAACCTCTAATAGTATTACACCAAAACAGTGGTCGTTATTATTAATAGAGCTAAACATGATTAAAGAATCGTGGAGACCTTTTGCAAAGTTTGAGATTAAAACTCCAGGCTTTGATAAAATTATTAAGTGGGGAAAGAAAAGACATGATGACCCTAAAGAAGATTGATGATGTTGCTGATCTTTGGAATAAAACTAAAGATCCAAAATATAGAGACCTTTGGTATAAATATATAAAGGAATGGTGTGATGGAAATAATAATTCTAACAGACGGATTGTACCATTTAGTCCCCGTAACCAAAGACATGTTAAAGGGATTAAGTTTGATAAAAGAAGTTGGTATAACTTGTTATGATATGTGCGATATAGTTAGATTAAAGTTAACAACATATGCAGACTACCCTATCAACGCTCATGTAATGAATGATGGTAGTGGTGATTTTTTTGGATGTATATGCAGATAGATTTGAAAAGGACCGGCGTCCATATAATGCCTCGCGCTATTCCCTGTACGTCAAGCGATGACCTCGGCACTTACCGGGGTAGCCTCGGAGCCTTTGCTCCTGCAGGAGTACGTGCACGGAAACTGTGGGGGTTGTATGAATAAACCTTCGATACATATAGCGATGCCTTGTTATGACATGGTTAAAATAAATACCATGATCTCCATGTTAAAATTAGTTAAAGAAATTACGAAAGCAGGAATCAGTTTTGAACTGAATACTATGAAGTCACCTTATGTGGCTTATGCTAGAAATGTTTTATCTTCTAGATTCTTAATACGTAAAGAAGATTATTTATTATTTGTTGATGCAGATTTAGAATTTGAACCCGAGTGCGTTATTAAAATGTTACTCGCCCAGAAAGATATTATCTGTACACCTTATAGAGCGAAGACTAATGATCCTAATTATATTCGTTACACTGTGAATCTTCCTGATCCAAAGAATGTAAATGTAGTCAATGGTGTTGTTGAAATTTTAAATGGTCCTGCAGGGATGATGTTAATTAAAAGAAATGTTTTTGAAAAGATTATAGAAAAACATCCTGAGTTATTAATTAAACAAGATCCAGGAGTGCAAACTTTTCCTGAGGATATTAAGGTCTATAATTTTTTTCATTGTAATTTTACAGATAATCAATGGACCGGAGAAGACATGTCTTTCTGTGATCTAGCAAGATCGGTTGGTTTTAAAGTGTATGCTCATATAGATTCAACTTTAGTCCATCACGGGAGCTATGGTTATAAAGGAAAATACAAAGATATATTTAAGGAGACCAATGACAAATAATCAAGATATATACCATAACTTGGCTAATTATGCCTATATTGCTGGCCTTTTTGATGGTGAAGGGTGTGTCCAGTATAAACAATATTTAGATACCAAACGAAAAAACAGACCACGAAGATATAAAGTTTGGCGAATCTCTATGGAGATGTCTATGACTGATGAAATGGTTATCCGCTGGGTGCATGATATTTTAAAAGTAGGAACTGTAAGTTTAAATATAAAAAACAAATCTCCTAGTTCTAAATCTCATTGGAAGGATCAATGGCGCTGGAGATGTAGTCACCGAGATGCGTATAAGGTTGCTAAAATTTTATGGCCTTTTACTCAAGTGAAACAACATAAGATAGAACAGATTATAGATCATTATGAACCGGAATTTAAAGATGACAATGTAGTCAGCCTGGAGGCGTATAAAAATGAACGATAAAGATAAAGTAACTTTAATTTGGAAGGGAAACAAACTCCCCTGTGACGACTGTAAAGTTGTTTTTAAGAATAAATTTGGAAAAGAATTTAATGTTGAACTAAGCCGATTGATTCGAGTATTTAATAATAATATCTGGCAGAATAAGAAGAGTGTTAAATGAATAAAGTATTTATAATGATTTTTACCTTTCTAGGTTTGATGACTTTGTTAAGTTTATATATGTTAGTGGTGGTTCTATGAATAAATTAAAAGAAAAATTTAAAGTATGGTCTTTGTATTATAGACAAGAGATTATCTGGTTTACAATTGGATTTATACTGGGGGCTATATGTCTTTAAAATGGAATAAACTCTATCATTACCCACCGAGTACCCGGTCGACGACTGATGGCTTAAGAACTTATGATGTTGGTAATGAAAAGTTACCAAGTGTTACAACGATACTGTCTGCGACTCAGAGTACCGAGAAGAAGGAATCTTTGGCCAGGTGGAAGGCGTCTGTGGGCGAGGAGCAAGCGACAAGGATCAAGGAACAAGCGGCTGCGCGCGGAACTGACATGCATACGCACTTAGAACATCATATCTTGGGACAAGGCTATTTAGATTTACGGCCGGAAGGACGAATTGCAAAGGACATGTCGGAGACGATAATTGCTAAAGGATTCAATGATTTACAAGAAATTTGGGGAAGTGAAGTGGTTGTTTACTACCCAGGTTTGTATGCCGGAGCGACAGACCTTGTTGGGATCTATGATTACGAGGATAGTATAATAGATTTTAAACAAAGTAATAAACCAAAACGTAGAGAGTGGATTGAAGACTATTTCATGCAGCTAGGCGCATATGCGATGGCTCATAACTATGTGTATAGAACTGAGATTACTCAAGGAGTTATTTTGATGTGTACTCCTGATAATTATTTTCAAAAATTTCAAGTGAAAGGAAAAGAGTTTATTAAATATCAACATCAATTTTTAGAAAGGGTTAATAAATATTATGAACAAAAAAACAATCAAAGCAGTTAGTAGAAGGATTCTACAAACTATGAAGGCAGATGAAGATCAATTGCGGTTATTATTAAATACTGAGACTGAAGGGGTACCGGAAAGACAGTTGGATGGCTTAATAGTTAAGATCGAGCAACAATTGGGCAGGATTATGGTGAACCAGAATAAACTTATATTGCTACAAGATATTACAGACGAGTAAGTGTGACATATATGTCACAGTCAAGGTGCCTTATTCTTGCCACAAGTGACAAGGATCAAGCGACTGGGATTTTATAAGAAGTGAGGTTTTATGCGGTTGATCACGAATCTATAGGTTTTTAAAAAGTATGAAATTGCTGAAACAGCACTTTGAGTTTACACGTGATCTCGTGATTTCGTGATCAGCAAGGAATACCAATGGTTCTAGAAGGTGTGACAATTTGTGCTTAAATAAGCATTGGTATAAGCCATTCATTTTATAATAGGGGCCGCGCGGAACTTTTGGATTGGCAAAAGTAGAAAAAATATTTTTGAAATGCTATAGGGGTAAAAATATGATAGGAAGAAACAAGAACTGGACGGGTCCTTCCGACTGGATCAATGAGTTTAATAAGGTACACAACCCAGATTATTATTATGGCAAAAACAAAAAGAAAACCAAAGAGAAGAAAACCTCGAAGAAGAAAACAAGTAGTGCCGACTCAACCGAACGATATCCCGTATTCAAAGTACAGGATTGAATGGGTTGATGCGTTATCTGATTCTGGTTGGGCTGACGACAGAGAGTTCACTAAAATGAAATTAGCTAAACCAATTAATGAAGGTTGGGTATTTTCTAAAGATAAAGATTCAGTAAAGATATTTGCGTCTTATGATTTAGATCCTATGACAAAAGAAATAACTTTTGGGGATAGAACAATGATACCTACGTCGTGGGTTATTAAGATGACTAAGATAGTATAGGTTTTGGTTTTTTATCTTTAGGTTCTTTTTTAGCCTCAGTCTTTTCCATTAATAGTGCGTGGTCTTCCCTGATTGTGGCTATTCGTTTATTTAATTCTTCTTCAGATAAGTCTTCTATTTTACCAGTTCTGATAATTTTTTGTTCAATATATAATCCACCCACAGTCCCTCTTGCTTTCTCTGCGTTGGTTGCTGCCGAAAAAGATTTAGCTTTAATGGCTTCATCTCTAATTTTAGCTAGTTCTGTTAAGTGACCACCGAAAGATATGTTGTGCTTCTTGTAGTTCTCTTCTCGTAGTTCTCCTATATGTTTAACTACTATAGGATAAAGCTTTGGATCCTGAAGTTGACTAGCTTTAACTCTTAGTGTGGCGTTGTCCCCTTCGTATCCTGCTTCCTTAGCACATTCGTAGGCAAACTTATGTCCTTCACTGAATACTAATATTTCAGCAAATCTACGTTGCATCGGCGTGAGTCTAGCTGGTAGTCCTGGTTTCTTTTGTGGTATTATTTTCATATTTTTTTAGTTTTTTAATTAATATTTTATTATGGGCTCGTATGTCCTCTAATTTATGTTCTAATTCCGCTTTTTGTTTTATCAACCTTGCGTACCAGTTAACACCTAATTTATATCCCATACACCATTGACAGTATACCTATAATATCTTATATTGTAAATATGAAAGATGACAGGGGAAATCTAGATTTAACTAAGCAAATTGATGATTTAAAAGCTGAAGTGGAGAAATTAAAAGCACAATTAGCTCGTGCTAAAGAGGATCATCAATATGATAATTTAGTTCATCAAAAGGAAGTGGAAACCTTAAAAAATCCAGTTAAACATTTAAGAGATAAAGGATTAATATAATGCTTAAAGGTAGAGATTTAATTATGGTCTTCGAGAGATTCGTAGGTCCAAAGAAAGGTAGTAGTGTTGCCCAAGATGCACGTGTTCAGGTGAGGACACCTGATGGTAGACATTATGATGTTATGAGTGTGAATTTAGTTGAAAATAAACTTATCGGTGCTAGAGAGACTCATAGAATAGTGATTACAACTCACGAAGAAGTGGCTCCAATGGCTCCTCCTAAACTAATTGTGTAAGCGTCTGTTATCGTCATTATTTTGATGAAACCCGAAACAAAATTATGGCATGAGCTTAAGAGAGTTACAACAAAAATTACATGGACAAGAGTTGAAAATACTAGCCTTCTTGGTACTCCTGATCTATTGGGGTATAATACTTCTGGCCACTTTTTTACCGTAGAGTTAAAAATAACTTCTAATAATAAAATTCGATTTTCTCCACACCAAATTTCATTCCATTTACAACATCCAAAGAACACATTTATACTTGCCAAGAAGCCCAGTCAGGGCTCCTGCAAATTGTTTCCAGGTACCAGTATCTTGGCACTTGTTAAAGAGGGATACAAGAATCAAGATGCTTGTTGCTTGTCCCTTGTAGATTTAGAATCTTTCTTCGAATCGCTTGTGGCTTGATGCTTGTGGCTTGTCGCTTGTAGCTTGGTGCTTGCAACTTCAGGTTGTAGCCGCTTGTCGCTTGCTGCTTGTAGCTTCCGTAACCTCCGGAGCTCTGCGTAATACTTCGGGTGATACCAGATCATTAGTGTTTGCCGTAACTAACATTACTATAGTCTCTATTCCAGCATTGTCTACAGTCTCTGCATTCGTTGCCTTGAGTAGCAGCTGGGCAGGTATGATAGCCTTTATCGATTACTGTAGAAGTCCAGGGCCAGCTCTTCACTGGCCCCTGGTTTATCATATGCGAGGACACACGAATAATTAAATTTTTTGGTACAACTTCAGGTTGTATGCCTTTGAGCATTTTTACTTCCCGCGTTGGCATCCAGTGCTGGACCTGTGGTGTACGTATACATACTTCAAATATGTTCTTGAGATGCTGAGCCCCCTGCAGGTCGCCTGAGTCGTGCCACCTGAACCATGGAACCTTCCTGCTGTACCAGGTGACCAGCGTGGTCATTGCTTCCACCCATTGCGGATGGCCCAGTGACTGTTGTCTCCGCTCCAGGGCTTCCTTAACATTCCTGAACCTGTACCGGCCCTTCATGGCGTAACAGCCTGCGCAAACAGATCCGGCTACGGCTTGCAGCTTCACCCCTGTGATACACTTCCATGCAGGCAGGTTGTAGGCGTATCCAGGCATCTTGCTGGGAGAGCTTAGGCCCCCTGTAATTTCTTTTGCTTCTTTTAATTTCATAATTTCCTCGCTTTCTAAATCTTATATAATCTTATAATCCTGGCTTGTCAAGCGCTTGTTGCTTGTGGCTTGCCGCTTTATAATTTAGAATGCTTTTTAGAATCATTCTAAACTGGCCCCACATGCTTGTAGCTTGCCGCTTATCCAGGCACCGGCTGCAATGGCAGGCCGGATGGTAAACGTATTGGCCCGGCGGCATTGCTGCCGCCAGATCCTGGTTTTTATTCTTCTTCATCTGCATATGCTGTTATGTAGTCTCCGAGATTCATTTTAACCTGCATCATTGCTTCATTGCAGGCTTCTTCTTCATCCTCTGCATCAAAAACTAAATCAAAGTTTTTAACCCATTCCTCATCTACCTCTATTGATACTCTGTATTTTTTAGTCATTAGTTTGCTTTCTTGGCACTTCCACCTTGGACTACAACATCATCATCGTTGAACCCAGCACCCTTCAACATGTCTCCAATCTTAGAGATCATCTTAACTTCAGTGTGCTTTTCGTGTTTATCTTTGTATTTAATATATTCCTTGTTCAGGCTCACTGGCTCAAACTTGGTATAATAACAAAAACTCCCATGATCGTAACCATCTTTAGTCTTATATGATTTTTGAGTTGATACATGCCATCTATTATCTTTAAAGATATAAATATATTCTATAAATACATCTCCTTTCATAGCGTCCATGTACATCCACTCATCTCTAAAGGTTCTGGCTGGATCTTCTTTCCTGTCCCAATCACGACTATAAAAACTACACTCATCTAGAGTGTCGCCCAGGTAACTGGCATCTCCATGCTCGAAGAGCTTAGCTGCCAGCTGTCTATTGTTGTAATTATCCACCAGGCATTTACCAACGCCATAAGGATAACCATCACTATGGACATAGATAACTTTTACTTTTTTAGTCTTCGGGTCTTCTATTGCTATATTACTTCTTGTACTCATGTTTCCTCTTTCTGTTGTTTGAGATATCTTATAATATCCCAGATCAATTGTCAAGCATTATTTTTAGGCTTGTTGCTTGTCGCTTGTAGCTTGGATCAGCACTGGAGTTTTTTAAAGATTAGCATTCTAGAACGCTCTCCAGCCCATCGCTGTTGCTGATCCCAGGCTACCGTCAAGCTCAACTGCGTACACCGGTCACATGAGGGTAGCCAGGGATCAGTTGTTGTCCTGTGTAGGCGGAGTTTCCGGTTTGCAACCCTACTCACTCATCCCGCCAGGGATCGCGACCTAAACTATAGCGGTTAAAATCCCGCAGTGATCAACATCTGATCCCAGATCCAACAGCGTCTCTCTTCCTATTTCTAGTAGCAGATTCCGTAGAATCTATACTATTGGATCAGGGATCAGTTCTGGTGTGGAATTGCAATGTAGGACTAAAGCCCTTTTGACACCACAACCAGAAGTTGTCCCAATTAATTAATGTAGGTCTTAAGCTAAATAATTAATTAAACCTATTATATAAGATTTTATAAGAGAAGTCAATAGACAGATTGTCGCACCCTGCGACAAAATAGTTCTTGACAACTCCCATATTATCTTATATAATAGGGGTGGGTGGTCGGGATATATAGAGAGGTGTGTTCAACTATAGGTTGAAACTTTTTTAAAAAAGTATTTGACATTTAATCCCAGATAGTATAAGATGTCATTATAAATATGAAAGAGGTATATTATGAATAGACTAAAATTATCAATCATCAAAAGAGTTTTGATGTTAGATACAGAAAAAGAACTCCAAAAAGTAGAGGTCAATGTTCTCGACGCAATTAGTCGTGAATTGGCGAGTGAAGATAAAGAGAAAGAGGAGTTTGAAAAATGGAAAAAAGAGAAAGAGGTAGCATGAGTAGAATAAGACTAAATCAAGAGTACAGAAACAAGATTGCTAATCGCATGAGAGTACATCTTGAACAAGAAGATACGCAAGAAAAGAAAAAGTATGATGAACTCAAAGGCGAACAAATTGGGTTAAATGATAAGGCATGGGATTTGGCAGAACAAATTGTCAGAAAACATTATACACCAGAAGATGTCAAAATGGCCTATCATCTTCAAAACAAATTTGAAAATGTTTCAACTATTGCAAAAGATAGTTGTTTTCATTTTCATTATTTAGGTCAAGTTGAAAGTAGAGATTATGACAATAATCCTATTATGAAAGAAGATACCATTGAGGAACATTTTGACTTTAAACTAAATGGCGAGTTTGAGGGTAATGGTAGTGATAGTTATGACAGCAACAAAGCTTATGGTTATGCTCTATATCGTGATGAACTCAAAGCACAAGATAATTGCAACCCAGATATTTTGATTGAACAAGAGGGAAAAGATCAAAACCCACATAGAACAAAATATACAGACGCAAACAATAAATATCTTGGTAATGACGACAATGGATATGGCAAACAATGGAATGAAAAATATAAACTTGACTTAATTGGTCGGGATTATTGTCGAGATCGTTCTATTGCTTGTAATGAACAACAATTTCTTATGCTTAAACAATGGAAACAAGCTAAAGGTCAATTTGTTCTAGCACATAGAAATTGGATTAAATCTATTTTAGACCAGATGAAAGAAGTTAAAATTGGTTTAAAAGGTTATAAATATCTTGACGAGGCCATTGAGTTATCAACCGAACTTGGTTTAAATATTTCAGACGCAGAAATAATTAGAACAAACTCAACTGGCTTGACAATATATAATCCTAAAAATCTTGCTGATAGGATTAAAGGCATGAAAAACAAAAACACAACTAGAGAGGATAAAATAAAAGCAAGACTACTATACGAGCAAAAACAAAGAGAAAATAGTTTAAATTAACTATTGACATTAATGGGAGTTTATGGTAAACTCCCATTAATAAATAAGAAAGCGAGGAACAATGAAAGACATAAACAACATGCCAAAAGAGTTTTACATAACCTATTTTGCTAGAACTCACAATGGCGAGCCAATTAAAAATGGTGGTAAAATAATAACAAGACGAGCAAGTAAAGAAAAACCAAATGGAGTACTTGGTAAAATCTTTACAGACAAGAATGGTACTGATAGATTTATTTACTGGGATAAAGACGCAGAAAATAAATCAGGTGGATTTGGCGACTGGCGACATGCAACGGGCGAGTGGACAATAAAGGCAGTAGCATAATGGAAACCGATACAATTTGGATTTTATTATTTATAGGGTATGCAATCGGATTAATTCCGATTGCATATTTTGGTATTGTTGGAACTACTGATATTATTAACTCTAAAAACGAACAATATAGACAAGAGCAATTGAGCAAGTCTTTTGAGAAAGCGAAAAAAAATGACAGACTTTAGTAAATACAGAAATATATCTTTAGACCATGACACCTATAAGAAGTTAGAAAAGCTATCTAAATCAGTTGCGCCTATTCCAATGAGTATGAGTAAAACTTTATTAATATTAATTAACTTACTTAAAAAAAGAGGTAAAATAAAATGAGTGATTATAACTGGTGTCATAATCCAGATTGTCATACGATTGAAACACAATCAAGGATAAGAGGAACTGGCGACAATAAAGTATTAAGAACTGTTAGAATAAAAGTAGGCAGATATAATTATATGAGAGATAACACACCAAATATATATGATTATTTTTGTAATCAAAATTGCTTACATCAATTCTTGCACAAATTTTGTGTTGAGATTGCCAACACATATTCAGTTAAACAACCGAGTGAAACACCAATAAAAGTTAAAACAGAAAAATACGATAATTATAGATATAGGTGGACAGAAAATGGTGGAAGTGAAAGAGTACCATTTACTTCAACAAGAAAAATAATTGAAAATAAGTCTTGACTTTTATTTTGTTATAGGATATAATAGGATTTAGAAAGCGAGGAAACTATGAAGATACAAATAAATGATACAATAACAGATGAAAGAGGGAGAACTGGCAAGATTATAAATATTGGAATTGCAACCGATAAGAATGATGTTGCTGGCGAAAATGGAATTGACGCAAAAGAATATGATACTGATTTAAATTATACTGGCGCAATTACATTTTGCAACGAGGAAAACAATTCAACCTATTGGTGTTATTTTATGGATATCAGAGAAGTAAATAAAAAAGCAGTTAAAATTGATTTGACTGATTGGATTGGGGTTTAATATGATACCGAGAGGAGTACTAAAGACAATAATCAAATTAAGAAATATGACACCTCAAGAAATAAGAGCATATTTTGAGGAACGAGCAACGAGAATAAAGTCAAGAGGTTGGAGTGCAAAACAACATGCAGAAGATCAAGAGAAGTGGCATGGTTTAAAACATGAAAGAACTTACTCAAAACATTTTGACAATGTTGCATAAATTAACTATTGACTTTTATTTTATTATGGGATATAATAGGATATAACAAAGCGAGGAAAATATGAAAAAAGAAAGAACAGAAAAAAGAGTGAATAGATTCAATGGTGAATCTGTTATGCTAACTAAAGAAGAGGCGAAGATTCATGATGAGATATTTATTCATGAAGTTAATGCAACACTAGAAGATTACAAGCTAGGCACAGGTGCGAGTAAGCATTGGCAAAAGATGAGAGATAAACTTTCATGGTTCATGGAACACAATGCTAAAGCTTATATGGTATTACTAGATTAACAATCAATCATAGGTTGTGGCGCTAACGCGCCACACCTCGCCTATCTCATAGAGGTACCAACCCCAACCCTAAAAAAGTAAATTTAGCTTGTACCTAATCCCTTCTAATAAAAAGGGATCCTACTGCTTTCTGCTTTATTCCTTGATTTAGATAGTTATTCAGGTTAAAAATCGTTTTGACACCCATAAGAGTACTTATGCAAGATATTGATATAAAAAAATTATTACAACAAGATTTAGAAAACCTTCCCCCAGAAACCAGACGCGAGTACAAGCGGTACCTGGTCCAACTAGACAGAAAACAAAAACATAAAAAGATACGGACAGACTTTATGACTTTCGTCAAAGCCATGTGGCCGGATTTCATTGAGGGGTACCATCATAAAATTATTGCAGAAAAATTTAATAAAATAAAATCTGGAGAAATTAGGAGACTCATTGTGAATATGCCTCCAAGGCATACGAAATCTGAGTTTGCATCTTTCTTGCTTCCTGCGTGGATGATAGGAGGTCAACCAAAATTAAAAATTATTCAAGCAACTCACACAGCTGAACTTGCTGTAAGGTTTGGTCGTAAGGCTAAACACTTAATGGATAGTGAAGAGTATAAAGAAGTTTTTCCAACTAGACTTATGGAAGATAGCAAAGCCGCTGGTCGCTGGGAAACAGAACAAGGCGGCGAGTATTTCGCAGTTGGGGTTGAAGGTGCCGTAACCGGAAGGGGTGCGGACCTATTAATAATTGATGACCCACACTCTGAGCAAGATGCTATGTCCAAGAAAGCATTAGATAGAGCTTACGAATGGTACACCACAGGACCACGACAAAGACTTCAGCCTGGTGGAAGAATAGTTCTCGTTATGACTCGTTGGAATAAAGGAGATCTAACAGGACTCTTACAGAATGCTCAGAAAGAACCTAAAGCGGATCAATGGGAAGTAGTAGAGTTTCCTGCGATCATGCCATCCGGTAAACCTGTTTGGCCTGAGTACTGGGAACTAGAGCAATTAGAATCAGTTAAAGCTTCTGTTGCGCTTCCTAAATGGAATGCGCAGTATATGCAGAATCCAACTTCTGAAGAAGGAGCTTTGATTAAAAGGGAGTGGTGGAAGAAGTGGCCAGAAGATAGAGGCATTCCACATTGTGACTATGTTATACAATCTTACGATACCGCGTACTTGAAAAAAGAAACCGCTGACTTTAGTGCTATAACTACTTGGGGAGTTTTCCGCGAAAATGAAGACGCTAAACCGAGTATGATTTTACTCGATGCGGTTAAAGACAGATTCGAGTTTCCTGAACTAAGACGAGAGGCACTAAAATTATATAAATACTGGGAGCCTGAGATAGTTTTAATTGAAGCGAAAGCTGCTGGACTACCTCTGACATACGAATTGAGAAATATGGGTATCCCTGTTATTTCGTTTACACCTAGTCGTGGAAATGATAAACATAGTAGAGTTAATGCAGTTTCGCCGATGTTTGAAGCTGGACAGATTTGGGCTCCGACCCATCTGCAATTTGCACAAGAAGTCATGGAGGAATGTGCATCTTTTCCCTATGGCGAACATGACGACCTTGTGGATAGTACAACACAAGCCGTTATGAGATTTAGACAAGGAGGATTTCTGGGACACCCAGAAGATTACAAAGAAACTCCTCGTCCAACAGATTTTAAGGAGTACTATTAAACTATGAGTGAAATAAGAAAACAACTGACTATGAAAGCTGCTTCAGAGATTTTTAAACTCGCAGCTAAACTCAATATTAAGCCTAAAGATATTCTTGGCATGGGTGGAGATATGGTGAAAATGGGTAAAAGCTTATTCACTGAAAAAGTAAATCCGAAATTATTAAATTTTGTTGAAAAAAGGGGGGATGTCCCTCCAAAGATTCTTGAGGAAATTAAAATTCATATCAGATCCTTGAAGAATGCTTCTGATAACCAGATAGAATTATTTAAATTAAATTTGAAAGATATCGTAAACGCAAAAGGATTAAACACTATTCAAACAACGCCCGGTATGGGAGATTTATGGCCTAGACAAATTAAAAAAGTAGTTGAAAAAGTAGAGAAAGATTTTGCTTTAAAAAGATTTATAGACGCCGCACAAAAATCCAAGTCGCCAGTTGCTAGTGTCAAGCAACCAGCGACTAGCGTCAAGGATGCAGCTAAAGCTTTTAAAGGCTGGAAACCTACGGTTATAAAAGGCGGTAAAGAACCAAAATTTAATGACGGTGGAGTTGCTAAACTCAATGCAGAATTAAACCAGCTTCCAGAATACTACTTGCCTATGGCAAATGGTGGTATAGCTGATCACTTCAGGAAAAAATAATGTACACACCTTGGTGGCAAAGATTAAGTAAGCCTACGCTCGCTGAGCGTTTTGAGTTACAGAAATTTAATGTAGGTGGAAGAGTTGGGTTTGCTGATGGTCCTCCTGGAAAAATAGGAGCACCTATTACAGGCGAAACTATTTCTAAATCTGAATTTAACAGAATTAAAAAATTATTAGCAGATAGACCAGGTATTGGAATATATCCAACTCAAAGAGACGGAGCATATACTATTAAAGTTAAAGTAGAAAAAGGTGGAACTATTATTCAAGAAGACTTGCTTTATAGCAAAGATAATTTAGACACTATGTTAAAGAAGTGGCAAAGTGCAAGAAATCAATTATTTCCTAATCAAATAACAGACGCAAAATTTAAAGAACTAAGGTTATTAAATTCTAATTTAACTGATGGCCAATTTGCAGATTTTTTAAATGAAAATAAATATTTAACAAGTAAGGGAAATACTTTTACTGAAGCAAGTGCTTTTAATTGGAAAAAAAGATTAGATCTTGGATCATTAGGACCTAGAGAGTTTAGAACTTTAGATGAAGCTAAAAAAGTTCTTAAAGAAAAATTTGGTAAAGACTGGAACAAATTATTTAAAACAGACAAAGAAATTTTTGCTAAAGCAACTCAAATAATAAATGATGTAGGAAAATATAAAGGTAATTTTCCACGAGGACCTGGTGCAGAAAATTTTTTATGGCATTCTTTTGATAGAGCAGCTTCAAAAGGATCAAAACAAATTACCTATGATTTATCTGCCTTAGGTCATGAACTTCCTATGGAAGACGGAAAATTAAATTGGAATAAAAAAATAAATGGAGTTCCTGCATGGAAATTAGTTAAATTTAAAGATAATGCTGCAAATAAAACTTTTAGTTATGGAAATCTTAAAAACCAGGTAAACACAGCTTATAATAATACTAATAAATTTAATGATGCTGTAAAAGGTTATTATGAACAAGCAGGAATAAGTCAAAAATTTAAAGATGCAGTAAGAGATAAGTTCCTAATAAAAGAACTAGAAACAAAGCTAGGAAGAAAAATAACAAAAGCAGATGATGACTTAGTTAAAAAATGGTTAACAAACAGAAGACCTGGATTTAGTTTAACACAAGTGCACCACCCTGAAGGAGTTACAAAAAATGTTTACAATACTCAAAACGTTTTTAGTGCTGCTAATTTAAAAGAAAGAGACCTAATAAAAACCTACAACAAAGAAGTTAAAACTTTAGGTGAAACACAAGCTAAAGAAAATTATAAGAAAAATTTACAAATGGTTTCTGATGAGTTTGGTGGTATTCAAACTAAATTTGAAGGAGAGAAAACATACACAGGGAAAAAACCAACAGAAAAATCTATTACGAACTATATCAATAAAGTTTTAAATAATTCCGGAATAAAGTTATCCAAAGATCAGAAAGTAAAAGCTCAATCTTTTTTAAGAAACGCTTTGAATAAAGGACAAAATATTTTTAAATTTGTACCTAATAAAGTTGTTAGAAAAGGTGGAGGCGCTGCTCTTGCTGTATTAGATTATTCTTTATTTCATCATTTGTTTGGTGTGCCTCAAACAGAAGCACTTATTGCAGCTGGAGGATGGTTGACTAAAAATGACTTGCTAGGAAAACAAATTGTAGCAACATCAGGAACTGTTGGAATGATGGAAGAGGATAACCCTACAAATTTAAGCGAATTGATTGGGTTACCTGGACCTTATAAAGAAGATGATACGTTTATGGTTGAGAGAATGAAGGACGGAGATGAATGGATGAATTGGGCCATGAAAATTAAAAAAGATAAAGAATCTGGAAAAACATATGAAGAAGGTTCAGAAATAGATAAGGGCATAGAATTAGAGAAAAAAGGTAAAGAATTAGCAGAAACAATGTCTGACACGGAGATAGAGTTAAGATCACAATATCCAACAGCTTCAGATGAAGAAATTAAAGAAATGTTAAGAAAGTCAAACGCAAAGGGAGGATTCGTATCTAGGTTGCCTGGTGTTGATCAATATTTAATAAACCGATACAAATGAAAAACCCGACTTTAGTTAAAAACATGAAAGATGTTAAATGGAAAGCAATACCCCCATTAAAGGGCCCTGATCCTAGAGGCTTGATTAAAGATAAAAAACAGGATAAACCTATAATTTTGGAGAAAACAAATGGCAGAAATAGATAAGGGCTTACCTAACGTAAGACAATCAGTTCGAATACCCTCAGAACAAGAACAAGTAGAAGTAGCAACAGAATTAAAGGACTCTTTACCGTCTCCTGAAAACACGGAGATGATTGAAAATGAAGATGGTTCAGTAGATATTAGTTTTGACCCTGGTGGCGTGGCTCCTGAAGGAGGAGACGAGCATTTTGGAAATTTAGCTAATTTACTTCCAGATTCTATTTTAGATCCAGTAGGTTCAGAATTATATGGTAACTATACTGATTACAAAGAATCTAGAAAAGAATGGGAAAGATCGTACTCACAAGGGTTAGAATTATTAGGTTTTAAATTCGAACAAAGAACAAGACCTTTTCAAGGAGCTTCAGGGGCTACTCACCCAGTTTTAGCTGAAGCCGTTACACAGTTTCAAGCGCAAGCTTATAAAGAATTATTACCGGCTGATGGTCCGGTAAGATGTCAGGTCTTAGGAAGACCAAGCAGAGAAAAACAAGATCAATCGATGAGAGTTAAAAATTTCATGAACTATCAATTGATGGATGTCATGAAAGAGTTTGAACCAGAGTTTGATCAAATGTTATTCTATTTACCATTAGCCGGTTCAACTTTTAAAAAAGTTTATTATGACGATTTACTGGGACGAGCTGTATCGAAGTTCGTCACTGCCGATGACTTAGTGGTTCCGTACTCTGCTACCTCATTAGAAGATACGGAGGCCATCTGTCATGTTTTAAAAATTTCAGCAAATGATTTACGTAAGCAACAAGTTTCAGGATTTTATAGAGATATAGAATTAGGAACACCTTACTATGAAGAAACTGAATTGAAGAAAAAAGAACGAGAGCTGGAAGGAACTAGATCAACAGGATTTCAAAAAAATAATCCTATTTATACTTTAATAGAGTGTCATGTTAATTTAGATCTTGAAGGTTTTGAAGATAGGGGTGAAGATGGAATCCCTACAGGTATAAAAATTCCATACATTGTTACAATCGACAATGGAACGCGAAAAGTATTGTCTATTAGAAGAAACTACAGACTAGACGATCCGAAGAAAAGTAAAATTGAATATTTTGTCCACTTTAAATTTCTGCCTGGACTAGGGTTTTACGGCTTTGGACTAATCCATATGATTGGCGGTCTAACAAGAGCAGCAACTTCTGCTCTTCGTCAACTCATAGATGCAGGTACACTCTCCAATTTACCTTCTGGATTTAAACAGAGGGGTATCAGAGTTAGAGACGATGCCCAATCTCTACAACCAGGGGAATGGCGTGATGTAGACGCTCCTGGTGGAAATCTAAGAGATGCTTTTATGAATTTGCCATACAAGGAACCATCACAGACTTTATTACAGTTGATGGGGATTTGTGTAGATGCAGGTCAAAGATTCGCGTCCATTGCTGACATGCAGGTCGGTGACGGGAACCAACAGGCTGCTGTTGGAACGACCGTAGCCCTATTAGAGCGCGGCTCTAGGGTAATGTCAGCAATCCATAAGCGATTGTATGCTTCAATGAAACACGAGTTTGTTTTATTATCTGATGTATTTTCAACTTACTTACCGCCGGTTTATCCGTATGATGTAGTGGGTGGTGAACGTGAAATTAAACAGACAGACTTTGATGACAAAATTGACATACTCCCAGTTGCAGATCCAAATATATTTTCTATGACTCAAAGGATTGCAACAGCTCAAACAGAATTACAATTAGCTCAGTCTAATCCTCAGATGCATAATATGTATGAAGCTTATAGAGACATGTATGAAGCAATGGGTGTTAAGAATATTGATCAAGTATTACCCCCTCCTCCACCGCCACAACCTAAAAATCCGGCGTTGGAACACATAGATGCAATGGCGGGTAAACCTTTCCAAGCATTTACAGGACAGGATCACCAAGCGCATATAGCAGCGCACATAGCTTTTATGGCAACATCGATGGCTAAAAATAATCCCATGATAACTTCTTCATTAGAAAAAAACATTTTTGAACATATTTCTTTAATGGCTGATGAACAGGTACAAATGGAGATGAGAGATAAATTAATTAAACTTCAAGAGCTACAGCAATTGATGCAGACGAATCCACAAGTTGCACAGAATCCAGAAGTTCAACAAGAGATGGAAAGAATTCAGTTAGAGATTGAATCTAGAAAAGCAATTCTGATTGCTGAAATGATGGAAGATTTCTTACAAGAAGAGAAAAAAGTTAGCGGAGACTTTGGTAATGACCCAATTGCTAAATTAAGAGCTAGAGAACTTGATCTTAAAGCACAAGATAATATGAGAAAAGAAAAAGAAGATGAAGCTCGAATTAATTTAGATAAAACTAAAATGTTAATGAATAGAGATATCCAAGAAGACAAAATGGATCAGAATGAAGATCTTGCACATTTAAGAGCAAGAACTTCTATTGAAAAACAAAGAATGTCAAATCGTGCAAAAGCAAGATCTGATGCAACTAAAAGATTTGATGTAAAAAAACTTAAGGGCCCGAGGAGCTAATGCCTTTTCAATCTGAAAAGCAGAGAAGATTTTTACACGCCAACCATCCTGAAATTGCAAAGCGTTGGGAAAAAGAATACGCGAATGGGGGATATGCTATGCAAGGAGGGGTTAAGAACTATTTAGGAAATCAAGAAATGGTTCATGCTCCTAAACACTGGAAGTCAGCGCCCGATCACCCCAAGACAGAACTAACTTATATTACTGAACCAGAAAAAGAACTACTTATTAAGGCTGACTTACATGATTCTTTAAATGGAAATGTAAATCGAGGGCCACAAGGAATAGCGAGTTTAAATGGAGGGGAAATATATGATGTAAAAAGTTCTTCTTCAAGCACCAATACTGGTGGCGGTCCAGACAATAGAGAAAAATATATTGCCACTCAATATAATAAACCTAAAAAGAAAAAAGTAGTAGCTCCCCCAGGAGAAAAAGGTGGCCCAGGATATGTTGAAAAACCTAAAAAGAAAAAAGTAGTAAAAACTAAAGATAAAGAACCTATTGTTTTATCTCCTATTTTAAAGAAAAAGAAAAAGAAAGATGTGGTTGATAAAACTCTCGAGACAGTGGATCTGGTGGATAAAGTTTATAAGTTTAGCACCACCGGTAACCCTCTACAGTTCTATAAAACTAATCCCTATATTCTAGGAGGAAGTCTTCTTAAAGGTTGGTATGATAAAAATAAAAAAAAGAAGAAAAAATCTGTTGATGATCAAGTTTCATTAATTGATGAAAATATAGTAGATATAGATGTAGATACCTTGTCAGGAGATACTGATTACACGGACATTGAAGGACTATTAGCTTTTGAATCAGGTTCAAAAAAAGATAAGCAATTAAAATCATTACATAAGGAAAGAGAATTAACCAAAGACTTAGGTATTCCATTTCCTGCAAAAAAGGAAAAAAAATATCAAAAATTATTAAAAGAAGATCAGGAACAAACTGAGTATCCTAAATCAGAGCTACTAACCGCTGCTTCAGGTGGTATCGCAAATCATTTTAAAAGAAAAAAATTTAATACTGGAAGTGAACCGGTAATAGGGGACGCTCTTTTTAGAGGAAATTGGAACGACTATAGTAATGAACAATTGCAAATGATGTTTCCTGATTGGGACCCTGAAATAGAAAGTATTGATGAACATATTAAAAAGAAACAGTCTATGAATGTTGACTTTGCTGCTGTCACAGAAGGTAATGGAATTTTAGATTTAACTGAAGGAGAAGAAACTACAGATGTTGCTGAAGCAGATACTGATGAAGTGATTCCTTCTTTAGTTCCTTCTTTAGATCAAGAAATAACTTTGGTGGCTAACGGTGGTAGAATCTTACCTAAGGGTCCATCTGGAATTACTAGTTTAAATGGTTGGGGAGATGCTGGAGATTTTGATAGATCTAACGATAGGTCCAATGATAGCGATCGGGGTCCTAGTAATAATGTCAGCCCTATGCAGTCTATGGCTATGACAGGAACACCTGATTTAGCTGGAATGACTCAGAAACAAGCACAAACTGAAGTAGATAGAAGAAATGATAGAGATCAATCATATCCAGATCCAGATCCAGTATCAGACACAGTACCAGGAGATGATCCCGATAATTTAACAATAAAGAGAGACTGGGGCACTGAGGGATTAGAAGATGAAAAAGTTGACTGGGTGGAAATTCCAAAACATAAATCTCCTTTAGGACCAAAAGGAGATAGACCTAAAATGATAGTAACCTTAGAGAAAAAAAGACAGTTGGAAAAGATAGATCAATATGTACATGATACAATTGTTAAAAAAACTATAACCGACAAAGACGGAAATTTAAAACCAAATTGGAGAGCGATAAAATATGAAACCGAAAAAACAATAGCTAAGGTGATGAAAGGTTTAATACCTGCGCCTTTGAGTTGGTTTATTCCGGAGCATTTTCCTAAGGTTAATATTCACGGGGATATAATTGATGACCATGTAACCGGTTCTGATTTAGGATGGTTTCAAGATACTGATTGGGCAGGTGTAGATCCAGAATTTGAAAAAGACTGGGATCATTTATGGGACCCTGGACCTAAAAAGGATGATGATGGAGATGGTCCAGAAGTTCCATTAGCTCCAACCATACAACTTCTTGAGGACGAAATGTATGCCTCTAGAGATGGTATGACAGCTTTGGAAAAAATTAGAGCTAATCAAGCCAAAAGAGCCATGTTAGTTGACAAAGGCATTATACAAGATAATATTATTGCGGATGAAAACCCTATAACAGACATAACTCTACGAATGAGTGCAAATAGTGGTGGACTTGCAAACTTATTTAGAGTAAAAAATCAATAATAGGAGAAAACTTATGAGAAACGATTTTGGATCAAGACCTTATTCTTCTAGATTTCCATACGACAAAGGTGGAAAATCTGGGGCTAAGAAACAAGGTTACAATGCAAGATTAGATGAATCTCTAGGCGCAAGAAGAGGTGCTGAGTCTACTAAGTCTCAAAGCTTCAAAGCAAGAAGAGATGAATCTAAAGGCATGGAGAAAGCTTCAGGAAAAAGAGCTTACTCTGCTGTCGGAACAATGGATAAATAATTATGGCAAATACTAGAAGAGAAAATCGACTAGAAGAACTAGGTCGTGTGGATGCTGAAAAAGCATATACTAAAAAAGGTAAAAGAAATCTTAGAGACGAAAAAAGCAGAATTCGTGGCGAACTTAAAGGCGGCGGAATTGCTAAAAGAGGAATGGGTAAAGCATTCAGAGGTGGAGGCTTAGCTTAATGTCTAAAGATTGGCAAAAAGGATCTGGCTACGTTGCAGAACCTAAAGTTACAGGCATCGTTGGAAAAAACAAAGATGGCTATGGTGATGCTGAAATAATTCAAGCAACTGATCCAACAGAATCTCAAACAGTTACTGTAAGAGGAACAAAAGCTTTAAGAAAAGACAAGAAGCCAGTTAAAGCTACTTGGTATTAATTTATGTGGTTAAGTGCTATTAAGTTAGCCGTTTCTGCTGGTAGTAAAATTTACGCTAACAAACAAAGAGCAAAAGTTGCAATGTCTGATGCACAGCTATTGCACGCCGAGCGACAAGCTCGTGGTGAGGAAGCTTACCAGGGAAAACTCTTAGAAGCCCGTCAAACAGATTATAAGGACGAGGTAATTTTGGCGATTCTCACGTTGCCCATTTTGGTGCTCGCATATGGAGTCTGGTCGGAAGATCCGGCTGCGATGGACAAAATAAAAATTTTCTTCGAACATTTCCAGTCATTGCCGACATGGTTTACAAATTTATGGATTCTTGTCGTGGCGAGCGTTTTTGGAATTAAGGGAACACAAATTTTTAGGAACGGTAAAAAATAATGTCTAAAGATTGGATTCAAGGCGCAATTAAAAGACCAGGAGCATTTACAAAAAAAGCTAAAGCTGCAGGAATGTCTGTTGGTAAATATGCAAATAAAGTTTTAAAGAAAGGAAGCGACGCTTCAACTAGAACCAAAAGACAAGCCAACCTTGCAAAAACATTAAGAAGTTTTCATGCAGATGGTGGTTTGACTAAAGTATCTGGCTACAAGCCAGTTTTAGGAAATAATAAATTTGGTTACCCTAGTGGAGGAGTATCAGTTAAAAGTTTTAGAGGCGGGGGAGCCGCAGTTAAAGGACTGGGAAGAGCGTTTACAAAAAAATAATGGATGGAATCCAGTTAGTTTATAAACTAAAAAAACAAATTGAAGAAACACAGAAATCTGTGCAAACCTATGTTCTAAATGGACAGGTTGACAATCACGAAAAATATCAATATATGGTAGGACAACTTCGTGCATATGAAGCAATTTTACAGGAAATCTCTACCCTGCTAACAAATAAGGAGCCAGAAGATAATGAAAACACAGGAACAGTCATCGATCTCTCAAGTAAAAAAACCTAAACTTGAGATTCCCAGAACAGAATTAGTTGGCGTTAAAAAAGAAGAAAAAGTTACCAACGAAAAAACAAAATTACCTCAACCCACAGGTTGGAGAATATTAATTTTACCTTTTAAGATGAAGGAAAAAACAAAAGGTGGAATTATTATGGGACAAGATACATTAGAGAAACAACAGGTTGCTTCTCAATGTGGAAATGTCCTAGCAGTAGGACCCCATGCCTATCAAGATAAGGAAAGATTTCCTAACGGGCCATGGTGTAAAGTAGGAGACTGGATAATGTTTGCACGTTATGCAGGCTCTAGAATAAAAATAGAAGGCGGTGAAGTTCGTCTGCTAAACGACGATGAAGTTTTAGCAACCATCAAGAATCCAGAGGATATCTTGCATGAATATTAATCATAGGGAGGAACTATGCCAGAAGATAAAGAACCTAAAGTAATAGATCTGCCATCAGATGGACCTGATACAGAAGTTACTTTACCAGAAGAAACGGTTAAAGAAGGAGCTCAAGAAATTGATGTTCCAGAAAAAAAACCAGAAGGAGAAGTTGAAGTAAAAGAAGAAGCACCTAAACAAGAAACACAAGAAAAAGAACTTATACAAGAAGAAAAGAAACCAGAAGAAGAAAAAGAAAAAGAATTAGATGAGTATGGTGAAGGCGTTAAAAAACGAATCGCTAAACTTACTAAACGTATGCGTGAATCTGAACGTCAAAGAGACGAAGCTACACGTTATGCACGTTCTGTTATTACAGAGCAAAAATCTTTAAAAGAAAGATTAGCTAAATTGGATACAGGTTATGTATCTGAAATGGAAAATCGTATCACTTCAGGTCTTGAAGCAGCTAAGGGAAGATTAACTAGCGCTAGAGAAACTGGAAACATAGCAGACGAAGTTGAAGCACAAAAAGAGATTGCTAAACTAGGCTATGAAGAAGCAAGATTGGCTGAAATGAAACTTAATCAAGAAGCTAAATCTAAAGAGAAGAGTGAATTAAATCAACAACAACCTATTCAACAAGAACGACCTCAACCGCCAAAACCAGATGCAAGAGCAACTGAATGGGCATCAAGAAACGCGTGGTTTGGCACAGATAATGCCATGACTTACACGGCTTTTGATATGCACAGAAAATTGGTAGAAGAGGAAGGTTACGACCCTCAATCTGAGGATTATTATGGAGAATTAGATAGAAGAATAAAGCTTGAATTCCCCCATAAATTTGGTAATGTAACAGAACAAACGACTAAACCTACACAAACTGTAGCTTCGGCTACGCGAAACGTTAAAAGAGGTACTGGTCGCAAAACTGTGAAACTCACATCGTCACAAGTAGCAATTGCTAAAAAACTGAATGTGCCACTTGAAGAATATGCTAAACAATTAAACGTAGAGGAGTAATGCATATGAAAAAAACTAAAACTGAAACTAAAAAAGTTACAGAAGAGGTTAAAAAAGACTCACGCGCGTCCGAGACAAGAGAAGCTACTAAGCGTCCTGTTGAATGGACACCACCCTCATCTTTAGATGCACCGCCTGCGCCGGATGGATTTCGACACAGATGGGTAAGAGCTGAAAGTTTGGGTTTTGATGACACTAAAAATATCGCTGGTAAATTAAGATCAGGATACACATTAGTTATGGCATCAGAATACAAAGACTCAGGTTATCCAGTCGTCCAAGATGGCAAACATAAGGGGGTCATTGGAGTTGGAGGTCTGTTGCTGGCCAGAATACCAGAGGAGATCGCCAAAGCACGTCAAAAGTACTATAGCGAGAGAGCTAAAGAACGAGACGATGCTGTCAAATCCGATCTACTGAAGGATCAGCACCCGAGCATGCCTATCACAGTTGATAGACGCTCTAGCAAATCTTTCGGTGGTAAGTAAGAGTTTTTTAACAAATACTATCAACGAATTTAAATTAACCGTGACTGGAGGTCCGCAAGGACAGGTCACAAACGGAGGAAACAACTATGGCTAATCAAGATGCCGCTTTCGGTCTTAGACCGTTAAAGTCAGTTGGTCAAGCAGACGACTCCACAGGAATGAGTTCACACTTTATAGATGCTGGTGATACTAGCGCAATCTATCAAGGTTCACCAGTTATCGCAGCAGCAGGATATGTAGATATCGCTACTGCAGGTGCTGTACCGAACATGGGCGCTTTCTGGGGATGTTTCTACACAGATCCAACTACACTAAAACCTACGTTTAAAAACTACTATCCAGGGAGCATAACACCGCCTTCAAGTAAAGATATTGAAGCTTTTGTTTATGACAACCCAAATCAAATGTTTGAGGTTCAATCAGATAACGCAAGTGCATCAGCATTAGCAGATGTATTTTCTAATGCAGATTGGGTATCAGCAACTATTGGTAATGGTAGTACTTTAAATGGGGTGAGCGCAGCTGAATTAGATGACAGTACAATTGCTGCTTCTAGTGACGCCGCTGCTCAAATGTTAATCCTCGGGATCTCTCGTGATCCAAAAAATAATGATGTAACAGCCGCTAATGTAAATTGGCGTGTTCTTATTAATCAACATTTATTTGGACATGGAGTTGGAACCGTAGGAGCAGGATAAGGAGAATAAATTATGGCAATATCACGACAACAACTCGTAAAAGAGCTTGAGCCAGGTTTAAACGCCTTGTTCGGCCTAGAGTATAAAAGATACGACCAGGAGCATAAAGAAATTTATACTACTGAGTCTTCTGACAGAGCTTTTGAAGAAGAAGTAATGTTATCTGGCTTTGCTAATGCATATGTTAAACCTGAGGGTTCAGCAGTTGCGTATGACAATGCACAAGAAACATTCACTGCAAGATATACTAATGAAACAGTAGCTCTTGCATTTGCTTTAACTGAAGAAGCAATGGAAGATAACCTGTATGACAGACTTTCGTCTCGTTATACAAAAGCGCTAGCGAGATCTATGTCTAATGCGAAACAGATCAAAGCAGCTAATCCACTAAATCAAGGGTTGCCTACTACAGACAACTTTGATTCTGGTGATGCAGTTTCTTTGTTCAACACGCAGCACCCGACAATCGCTGGAACTTTCTCAAACACGCTTACTACACAAGCAGACCTTAACGAAACATCGTTAGAGCAAGCAATGATTGACATTGCTGCAATAACTGATGAGAGAGGTCTTAAAATCGCAGCTAGAGGAATGAAAATGATCGTTCCTTCTGAAAACCAATTCAACGCTGAGAGATTGTTAAAATCTCAAGGTAGAGTTGGTACAGCTGATAACGATATCAACGCTCTTAAGAATATGGGAATGGTCCCTGAAGGATACAGAGTAAATCACTATCTAACAGATACTGATTCTTGGTATATTATCACTGACGTGCCTAATGGTATGAAGTACTTTGAAAGATTACCTATCCAGACTAAAATGGAAGGTGATTTCTCAACAGGAAACGTAAGATACAAAGCTAGAGAAAGATACTCGTTTGGAGTATCCGACCCTAGAGGTATCTATGGTGTTGAAGGTGCTTAATAACTAACAAAACTAAGGGGCCGCCTCAAAACGGCCCCTTTTTTATTTATAAGGGTGAATATATGAAAAATTTCCTAGTACACATAAATGCTTACCAATATCGCGCTAAATTTAAAGTTTTAGCAGAGGATAATGTTAAATCCATTGAAGATTCAATAGTTGACAAACTAGGAGATAAGAGTATAAAATGGGAATATCTTGGAGAGATGATGGATCCCAAGATAAACAGAATAACCTATGAGGAGGTTATAGATGGTACAAGACCTGTACAAACAAAAGAGGTCCTTGGAGTTGAGGTGGCAACTGGAGTATGAGCAAGAAGGTAAATATACTTTGGATATGGTCAGAATTGATAGCGCAATTAGAGACGTTATTAATCAGATTAAACTCGAAGAATCTAAAATTGCAAATAGAGAAAATGCAATTATTGATGCTGCCCCCGAAGTTTCTGTGGCTACTTAGATAAACGCCACATCGCTGAAATCGTACATTTCTGTTAGGATCGCTTGCACTCTACTAAAATCTACTATATAAAATAATCACTATACAATTAATCAGAACATAGACGCGTATAGTCGACGGCCTAGAGACTATGTTCGGAAACTAGGAGGATTTAATTATGGCAACAACTACATTTTCGGGACCGATTAAAGCGGGAACGATTGCAAACACAACTGGAACTACCGTTGGAACTAATGTTACAAACGTTGGTTTTGTAAAAATGGCTCAAACTGCAATTTGGAGTCAATCGACTACAGCTGCAGATACTGGAATAGTAATTCCAGCTAATAGTCAAATCACTGAGATCATTGTAAATATTACAACTGCATGTGATGCAGCTAATATTTCTATGGGTACTACATCTACATCAACTTCGTTGTTTACTGCTTTAGCAGCAGGAACAGCGGCTAATGTATTTAAGTATGGATCTACAGGTACAATTACAGATGGTGATACTTGGGCTGATATAGGTTCAAGCGATTTACCAATTTACATTGACTTTTCTGCTGGAACAAGTGGAGCAGGATATGTAACAGTTGAATATATTCAAAATATAAACAACGCGTAATAAATAATTAAAGTGCTCCTTCGGGAGCACTTTTAATAGGAGAAAATATGTCGACAACTTTTACAAGTGACCAAACGACCATTAACATGACTACTGTAGGTAGTAATCAACTTGCCAGAACTGGAAGATGTAGAATTACATCTATTCAAGGTGAAGGTATAGCAGGTTCTACTATTGTCTTTTATGATTCTACAAGTACAGTATCACCTGGAACTGCCATAGCAACATACAATTATAATACTGAAGGATTAGAAGTTTATGTTCCTGGTTCTGGTATTTTATGTAAAGATGGGATTGTTTATAACTTAGCAGGAGCTGGTGGAAGCGTTACAATAACAATCACTGGCGCGTAGGAGGCTAAATGGCTAACACTACATCCGGAACAGCAACGTTCGGGAAGACGTTCGCAATAGATGATATTATTGAGGAAGCTTTTGAGAGATGTGGTATTAGGGGCGTTGCTGGTTATCAGTTAAGAACAGCTAGACGCTCTTTAAATATCATGTTTCAAGAGTGGGCGAATAGAGGAATTCATCTCTGGGAAATTGGAGATGGTTACTTGACTCTTGTTGATGGTACTAAGGAATATATTGGCTATCGATCAAGTGGTGATGGAACTTCAACTTTATTAAACAGTGCGGGTGCCGCTTTATATGGTACGGATGATGTTTTTGAAGCTTCATATAGAAGTAGTGCTGGTACTACTAGTCAATCAGATAGTCCCTTAACAAAAATTTCACGATCAACTTATTCAGCTTTATCAAATAAATTAGCCAAAGGGCAGCCCTCACAATATTGGGTTCAAAGATTTATAGATAGAGTTACAATTACTTTATATACTACACCTGGTTCAAGTCAGGCAGGAAATAGAATTCAATTTTATTACATGAAAAGAATAGAAGACGCTGGCGCATATACGAATGCAACAGATGTTCCATATTATTATATTCCTGCAATGTGTGCCGGTTTAGCTTATTATGTAAGTATGAAATATAATCCTGAAAGAACACAAAATTTAAAAATGTTATACGAAGATGAATTATTAAGAGCGGAGGCAGCGGATGGGTCTAGTAACAGTACATATGTTACACCTAAGACTTACTATCCAAGTGTTTAATTATGGCAAGATATGCACAGGGAAAATTTGCTTTAGCCATATCAGACATTAGTGGTCAAGCATTTCCATGGAATGAAATGGTTACTCAATGGAATGGATTGTTTGTACATTATTCTGAGTTTGAATCTAAGCAACCACAATTAGATCCTAAACCAAGTGCAGCTGATCCAACTGCTTTACCTAAAACAAGACCACAACAACCACCACCTGATACATTAAGATTTTTAGAATTTAATCCATTAGTGACTTATGCGGCTGCTTCAGGAATTATAAGTGTGAAGTCTTTAGACCATCAAAGAAGTTATGGAGATACCGTAAGATTTAGAGGACCTCCTACAACCTCTCCAGGTACAGGGTCTCCCGATACAATTGGTGATGATGGGCCCGTTGCAGGGAATCCTGTTGTTGCATTTGCAAACATTGCAAACGTAGATGGAATTTCTGGAGCAACAATTTGTAGAGCTGCAGGGTGGACAATATATCCAGGAAAATATACAGGTACAACTACAACTTTAAATGGCACAATTGATTCTTCAACAACAACTGTTGTATTAACAAGTGGAACAAATTTTACAGGTGTTTCAACAGGAGTAGTAGAGCCTACAAGCACCAATAAAAGTGGCACTCCGACCTGGGGGATTTTGGTAGATACAGAAATTATTAGTTATACTGGAGTTAGTACTCATACTTTAACAGGTGTAACTCGTGGAGCATTTGGTTCCACAGCTGCGTCGCATACAACTGGTGCTACAATTAGACTATTACACACACCAGCTAATTGGTATCATTTTAATAGTGGTGGAACAGCTACTACAGGTGGTATAAAAGGTGGGGGATGGAATATATCTTCTGGACCAGTAACATTAAAAACGATAGGACCTCAATAATATGGCATATCTTTTAGCAAATTTACAAGACGATATTAAAAATTACACTGAAGTAGGGAGTAATGTTTTCACTTCTGATGTAATGAATAAATTTATTCAAAATGCAGAGATGAGAATATATAGAGCTTTTGATGCTGATTTAGAAAGATTTTATGCAACATCTACTTGTATCATAGGAAATAGGTACGTATCTATTCCCTCTGACCTTAGGGTTATTAGATATGTTCAATTAAAAGATGACGATGGAAATCAAACTTATTTAGAGCAAAGAGATCCTAGTTTTATGGCAGAATATTATGCGACACCCGGTTCTGCTTCTACTAGTATTCCTAAATACTATGGAAATTGGGACGAAGAGTATTGGGTTATAGCTCCTACACCAGATACAGCTTATGAAATTACCATGGCCTATAATAAAGAGCCAACTAGTTTAACAAGTACTACATTACCTGCTGCCGCTCCCGCAGCCACAAATGGTACGTATTTGTCAAATAAATATCAGGATTTACTTTTATATGCATCTTTGGTAAATGCATATGGGTACTTGAAAGGCCCGATGGATATGTTACAATACTATGATAAAGCTTATACAGAAGCTTTAGAAACGTACGCGAGAGAACAACTTGGTCGTAGACGCAGAAACGAATATCAAGATGGGGTTATTCGTCTTCCAATTAAATCGGAATCACCATCAACTTATTAAGGAGATAAAAAAATATGGCAAACGTAATACCTTTTGCATTTCGTGGAGAGTTATTCACTGGGACGCATAATTTTGCTTCTGGCGGAGACAGTTTTAAACTAGCTTTGTACACTTCCAATCCTTACGACACATCTAGTACGGTTTATGTTACTACCAACGAGGTTAGTTCTTCTGGAACTAATTATACTGCAGCTGGAAACGCTTTAACTGGAAATGCCGTTGTAGCAGCTACAGCTGTGGCAAGTTGTGATTTTGCAGATTCGTCGTGGACTTCAGCTACAATTACTGCAACGCATGCAGCACTTTATAATGATGATCAAAGTGATAAATTATGTGTAATATTAGATTTTGGTGGAAGTTTTACTTGTACAAATGGTACATTTAAAGTTTCATTCCCTAATCCAAGTACAGCGTCAAATGCAATTATAAGCATGGCGTAATAGGAGATAAAAAATGGCTTTAGTTTTAAATGACAGGGTTAGAGAAACCAGTACTACTTCAGGAACTGGGACTTTAAGCCTAGCAGGCGCAGTAACAGGTTGGGAAACTTTTGTTGCTGGAGTTGGAACAACAAATACAACTTATTATGCAATTCATGAAGAAGGAACAGCTAATTGGGAAGTCGGAACTGGAACAGTAACCGATGCTTCTACAGACACTCTTTCTAGAACGGCGATTACAAGTTCTAACTCAGACGCATTAGTTAATTTTAGTGGTGGTACATTAAATGTATTCTGTACTTTACCAGCATCTAAGACTATGGACATGACGCTGACAACAGCAGGAGATATTTTATATGCTTCAGCAAATAATACTCCAGCAAGATTAGCAAAAGGAGCAGCAGCTGAAGTTTTAACAATGAATACAGGAGCAACGGCACCCGAATGGGCGGCAGCAAGCGGAGCAACTTCAGGCTTCGTGATTGCAATGTCGATTGCCTTATAGTATAAAAAATTATGGCACAGAATTTTAAAAATTACATTAAAAGATTAACCGGAACAACACCAGTAGATGCTTTAGGTGCAGCTACTGATAGTATTGACTGTTTAATTAGTGTGAGAATGGCAAATGTTTTAACAACAACAATCACAGTAGAAGCTTATATCGAAAGAGGTGGAAGCAATTACTACTTAATTAAAAATGCGCCGATAGTAAGTGGCGGATCATTAGAATTAATTGACGGAGGAAGTAAGATTGTACTTGCATCTGGCGATCAACTTTATGTAAAAAGTGATACGGCTTCATCTTTAGATACAGTAGTAGGCGCAGTAGATGATATAAGTACATAGGAGAACTCATGGCGTATTTAGGAAATAGACCAAAAAATAATTTATTGACCATGAACTCTTCGCAGTATAGTGGTGATAATTCTAATACAACTTTTACACTTTCACAATCCGTAGGAAACGTTAACGAAATTGAAGTTTACGTTGGAAACGTCCGTCAGGATCCGTTTTCAGCTTATTCAGTAACAGGTGGAACTAGTTTAGTTTTTACCGCAGCTCCTCCTTTAGGAACTAATAACGTTTATGTAGTATACCAAGGTAAAGCTGTAGGTACGACTACACCTGGAGAAAACTCAATTGAATTCGGAATGATAAAATCAATCAACGGTGGCTATGAAAACAAAGCAACTGTATCAACAGCACTAACTATTGATGCAACAGATAACATGATGCTTTGTGGTCCAGTAAGTTTTACAGGAACAGTCATAGTAAATGGAACATTAACGGTAGTATAATATGGCAACTTTATTTGTAGATAAATTAGACCCGCAATCAGGAACAGCTTTAGAGATAGGAACTTCAGGAGATACAGTTACAGTTCCAACAGGAGTTGGTTTAACTGCAACTGATGAAGTAAAATCAAACAAATTATCTCCGGCTACAGGCACGGCTCTTCAAATTGGAGATTCTGGAGATACTATTACTATTCCATCGGGAGCAACCATTACTAATAATGGTACTCAAACAGGTTTTGGTGGAGCTAATACTCCTTTTTTTCATGCTAAATTAGGCTCTTCTCAAACTGTAAGTAATAATACAGCCACAAAAGTTACAATAGACACCGAGGTTGTGGATACGGGGGGATGCTTTGATCCCACGACTAACTACAGGTTCACCCCGACGACGGCAGGGAAATACTTCATCTATGGTTCAATCAGTTCTACAGCTTGGGGTACATCATTATTAAATACCAGTGAAGCTTTTATTTATAAAAATGGATCTAATATTCAAAAAGCTCGATTTACTCATGCTCTTAATTATTCTTATTTAGATACTCCTTACGTATCGACAATTGTTGATATGAATGGATCGTCAGATTATGTGGAATTATGGGGTACAACAGAAGTACAGTCTGGTACTCCAACAATAGCAAACTCCAATACAACTTATTTTGGGGGATATAAACTTATAGAGTAATATTATGGGAACACTTAAAACAACAAACATACAATCGATATCTGGATCAGGAACAGTGACTCTTGGTACATCGGGAGAGACAATAGCAATTCCTTCAGGAGTTACTATTGCAAACTCTGGCACGGCTACGGGGTTTGATGGACTATCTGATGTTTCTCAATGGAGATTAAATGCAACTACTAATAGTGGTTCTAATGCTGTTGTAGCTTCTAATTGGGAAGAAGTTGATTATGCTAATTATGAAAGAATTGGAAGTGCTTTAACACAATCTTCGGGCGTTTTCACATTCCCGAGTACAGGTAAATGGTTTATATTAAGTTCTTTTTATTTAATAACAGGAACAGGAGATAATTCAGCAAATGTAAAACTAGAATATACTTTAAACAATGGTGGTGCTTATACTGATGCTCATTATGCTGCAACTGGAATGTCATCAGGAACAGGTAGAGGATCTGTGGTTAATACAGTTCTTTTTGATTGTACAGATGTATCAAATGATAAAGTAAGATTTTCAACAACAAGTTTTGCAACAGGTACAAATCTTTATGGAGAAACAGATGCAAGTTATTCAGTGGTAACATTTATGAAATTAGGAGCTACATAAAATGAGTGATACATCTTTTAAATTACAAATGGCTTTATTAGAATTTAATAAAGATAAACCTAATTGGTGGAATTGGAAAAAAATAGATAGTAATGGAAATAAAATTCCTAATGATCAAAGAATGACTTATGCTAATATAATTCTTCAAGATAAAACAGCAACTCTTCCTAGTGAAGCTGAAGTTGATGCAAAGATTCAAGAATTAAAAGATGCAGATACTGCAAAAGCAAATGCAAAAACATCAGGTAAAGCTAAACTAGAAACAGGTGAAGCTCTTACTAACGCAGAAGTGGAGGCATTGTTCGGATAATGGGATCAATTATTAAAGTAAACGAATATAAAGATTTTGGCAACAACGCTATCATGACGAGTGATGGTGCTGGGGTTATAACTCCTAATGCAACTGGAATTAAAAACACTCCAGCTTTTCTTGCTTATAGTGGTAGTACTAGAAATCCAAGTGACGCAACAACGACAGACCTTCAAATAGATACTGAAGTATTTGATACAGCAGGTTGTTTTGATACCAGCACCTACACTTTTACTCCAAATGTAGATGGAAAATATTTATTATTTGCTGCAATTAGAGTTGGAAGTGATACTTCAAGACCAGCATTTATTGAAATGCAAGCTAGAATTAGAAAAAATGGTGGAAACTGTGCTAATCAACTTTTAAGTTCTTATTCAGCATCAAATTTAGACGCATTTAATATTCCAATAACTACTGTTGTTGAGGCAAATGGATCATCAGATGCTTTTAAAATTGACACTTATTTAGATGTAGATGCTGGAACAATAACAATCACAGCGGGTCAACATCAAACTTATTTTGGTGGATACAAATTAATAGGAGTATAGATTATGGCATTAAGTAAAATAGACGGAACAAATTTAATAGCACCAACGATTCCAGTAGCTTCTGGAGGGACAGGTTCTGCTACTTTAGCGGGCGCTGGACTAGCTAACACTCCATATTTTCAAGCTGCAATGTCAACAGCATCTCAAGCTCTTTCTGATAATACTCAGGCAAAAGTTGCTTTTAATGTTGCAACTTACGATAGTGGCTCAACATACAGTACCACTGATTATCGTTGGACTCCTGGGGTTGCTGGGAAGTATTTTGTTTCGACTAGTGTTTATAATTCAGCAGATAGTGATAGTGAAATGTCAACTACTCATTGTACCTTCAAAAAAACTGGAACTATTATTCATTATATTGGCAATTTAGATAGTAGAACTGCTGGATATGGTAGAGGAAAAGTATGTGCTGGTTCAGCGGTAATAGATTTAGGTGCATCTGATTACGTAGAAGTGTTTGCTACGGTTAATACTGTTTCTGGTGGAGCGGCTAGAATAAATGGAGAAACCACTCAAACATGGTTTTGTGGATATAAATTAATAGGAATTTAACTAGAATTTTAGCATGTATGTGCTAAATATAACAACAAAGGAGAACAAACTATGGCATCACTATCAAGCAAGGTCAAAACTTATTGCGCTAATAATGGCGTGGCATCTGTTGACTTTACAAAAGACGTTTTGCTTCAGGATGACTCAAATGGTCAAGGCCCTTACATAAAAAGCTGGAATGTTTCTGGCTTGGCTCAACCAACTGACGATCAACTGAACGCTGTAGATTCAGCTGCTGATCTCGACGAGAGACAAAATGCAGTTAAAGCTACAAGAAGAAACGCCTATGGTGACTGGAATAGCCAGCTCGACATGCAGTACCACGATAATGTAGACGGTACTACTACATGGAAGGACCATGTAGCAAAAGTGAAGACTGACAATCCAATCCCAACTGAGTAAAGGAAGTAACACATGGCATACGTCGGAAAATCGCCCCAGACGGGTGCGTATCAAATTTTGGACGATATATCAGGATCGTTCACCGGATCAACACCAGGACCGTTTAACTTAACGGTTGGCGGGACAGCTGTGTCTCCAGGAAACGAAGCATCGTTAATTATTTCTGTTTCATCTGTGATCCAAGAACCGATTTCAGCCTTTACTATTACGGGAAGCCAAATTACATTCACAGGAAATCCTGCTGCAGCAGATACTTTTTTTGGTGTAGTCTTGGGTGATACATATGACATCGGGACACCGACAGACGCGACGGTGACCGCTGGTTCTTTAGCGTCAACTTTTTTTATGAAAAACGCCCAGACATGGTCGAGTATATCTATGTCGGGTTCTAACAACGGAGCATTGGTTGGTCCAGTTACAGTAAGTGGTACAATCACTATTCCATCAGGGAGCACTTTCGCAATATTATAATGAGTAAATTAGAAACAAATCAGGTTGATCCAGCTACAGGTACTACGCTAACTCTAGGTACAAGTGGAGATACAATAGATATTCCAGCAGGAGTAACTACAACTGTTAATAGACCAGCTTTTAAAGCTACTTTATCAGCAGACCAATCTATAGCTAATTCTTCATTTACTAAAGTTACATTAGACACAGAAAATTTTGATACAGATGGTGCTTTTGCATCAAATAAATTCACAGTTCCAGCTGGACAAGCTGGAAAATATGTTTTTCATTATGGTGGTTACATGTCAAGTTTAGGGGATGATAAAAGATTAATTTTATCTTTGTATAAAAACGGATCAGGAATAACGGGCCCTAAAGCAGAATATCAAATTTATTCAACTGGGGCATCTTCAAATGTATTACAAAAAACTTCTTTTGTAATTGATTTAGCAGTTAGTGATTATATAGAATTATATGTATGGCAAAATCAAGGAGGAGCAAAAGATTTGTATGCTGATAATACATATTTAGCGGGGTATAAACTAGGAGCATAATGGCAGACGGAATTTTAAAAGTAGGAGAAATAACAAACAGCGCAGGATCTGGTAATATTACTATTGGATCAGGTGTAACTGTTAATGTTAATAGACCAGCTTTTTTAGCATCTTGTTCATCAGGAGCGACTATAGCTGCAACAACTTGGACAAAATTAAATTTTACTAGTGAAAGTTTTGACACTAATTCTGCGTATGATGCAACAAATTCTAAATTTACTTGTCCAACAAATCATGCTGGTAAATATATAATGGGTTTTAATGTTAGAACAGATGGTGCAACAAACCAATTAAGAATTATAGCTGGATTAAAAATTAATGGTTTATATGCTTTATATACAGAAGTAATAGACGACAATAATTCACAAGCAACTGCTATGGGATTGCAAGTTTCGGCTGTTGTTGAACTTGCAGTAAATGATTATGTAGAAGCATATTGTTATCAAAATAGTGGGGGTTCTTTAACCCAACAAGCAAATATTGCATCACAAGATCCAGGTGGAGATCAAAGATTTTGGGGATATAAATTAGGAGCATAATATGATAAAGGAATACAATGACTAGTATATTAAAAGCAGACACAATCCAAGATTCTTCAGGTAATAATATTATCAACGAGAGTTCTGATACTATTACTATTGGCGCGAGTGGGGATACTATAACTATTCCTGCAGGTGCAACGATTGCTAATAGTGGAACCGCGACAGGGTTTGGAAAAGTTTTACAAGTAAAACAACAACAAAATGGTTCTCTAGTATCTGACACAACTACTGGCACTTCACATTTTGATATATGTGGTGGCTCAATGTCATTTACTCCAACAAGTTCAAGTTCAAACATACTTTGTATGTTAAGTGCTGGTATGGACACAGCTAGTAATGCTGCTAATTGTGGTTGGTCTTTAAGTTTATCATTATCTCAAAGTGGTGGATTAAGTGTTTCAAATGATTTTAAAACTGAATTTGGATATTATTCTGCTGCTGGTACTTTTGGTGCTCAAAGATATGGACAAAATCTTTCTATGATAGAAAGTTATGCTAATTCCTCAACTAATGCAATTACTATAACTGGACAAGGTTATAATTATAGTGAAGGAAATAGTCAAACAATTAAGTTTCAAAGATCATCTTTAATAGTAATGGAGTGGGTAACATGAGTTTAAATAAAAAAGATTTTTATTGTGAAGCAGTTTCAATATTAACTAATTCTGATGTAACTGTTAGTCAAGATCGTAATACTAAAGATATCCTTACTTATAATATTGCAGATAAAAGTAAAACATTACCGTCTCAATCAGATATAGATGCAAAAGCACAAGAATTATTAGATGCTCATAATTTAAAAATAGAAAATAAACAAAACAACAAAACATCAGGAAAAGCAAAATTAAAAACCGGCGAGGCTCTTACTGACGCAGAAGTGGAGGCATTGTTCGGATAATGGCACTAACAAGATTACCAATTGCAAATGCAGTTTCAGGAACACTTGGTGTTGCTAATGGTGGTACAGGTCTAGCATCTGGAACAACAGATCAATTTTTAAAATTTACGGGTACTACAGCAATTGGTAGTGCAGCTGTTACAAGTGGACTTTCAGGAGCACAAAATTTTAGAACTACTGGTGATACAACTGTTACCTCTGGATCAAATACTTTAATAACAAACTGGGAAGCTACTGATGAAACTTCATCCGGAAGTATTGGAACATCGGTATCTCATTCAGGAGGAACATTTACTATAGGTGCTACTGGAATATGGTTAGTTCAATGTCAATTTGCTTTTAAAATGAGTACAACTAACAGATACTTTAGCGCACAAATACAATTTACTCCTGATGCTTGGTCAAGCACTGAAGATGTTACAAATACAAGTGGTTCAGCTTATAGAGATAGTGGAACTTACTATCAAATGGCTAGTGTTAATTCAGAAATTTTTGATGTTACAGATACAACAAATCATCAAGTTAGATTTCAAGGTTCTTGTGAACAAACAAATGGAGCAGAAGTTACTGGCTCTACTTCATCAACACAAAGTTGGTGCAGTTTTATAAGATTGGGAGACACGTAATATGCCAACTAATAAAGGAAGACCATCTGAATTAAACGACGTTATTGCACGACACCGAATGAATCGTGTATCTTGGTATACTTGGGAAAAATACGATGAGAATGGTAATAAAATTCCTAACAAAGATCGTATGCAATATAAATATTTAAAAGTTATTGATGGTGGAGATAAACCATCAGAAGAAGTTTTAAATAAAATGCTAACAGATGCCCAAGCTAAATGGGACGCTGAAAACGGAGCGTAGACCATGCTCTTAGGAAGTAGTTCTTTTGCTGGGTTACCCTTTGCATCTATTACCAATGAAAACAATGTAACTATTAATGTTACTAAGAATGAATTATCAATTAGTATTGGTAATCCTGGGATTGCAGCCGATTCTATTACAGAAGTACCTGATGGAAGTCAGGTTACCCTAGGAACAGGGACAGTTACTCTTACAGCAGACGCTAATACAAGTCCAACAGGGTCACAAGTTGTCCTAGGAACAGGAACAGTTACAGTTAGCGCAGGCGCTACTGTTTCTCCTAGTGGAAATAGTCTTGTAATTTCAAGTGGAACTGTTACAATAACAGCTGACGCAACTGTTGATCCTACAGGAAGTACTTTTACACTTGCTACTGGAACGGCACAAGCGATAACATGGAGCGAAATTATACCAGGGGCTACTATGGTATGGACACCAATAGACCCAACTTAATATTATGGCATCAACTTATTCAACAAACGCACAATTAGAGTTAATCACAACTGGTGAAAAAGCTGGTTTGTGGGGAACAATAACTAATACAAATTTACAAATCATGGAACAAACATCCACAGGGGTTTTAGATGTGGATCTTTCTGCAGGGAGTTCTACTCTCCTATTAACCGATGGAGCAACTTCTACAGGAAAAAATATATACTACAGACTTTATGGTACTTTAGCAGCTAACCGAACGGTTACTATGCCGGCTACTGCCAAAAGAGTCTGGATCATGAAAGATGAAACGGTTAGAGGAACATCAAATAGAACTTTAGGGGTTTTAACTGCTTCTGGAACTGAACAGCCTATCCCTCCAGGTGCTACTGTTTTATGTAAATCTAATGGCTCCGAAACAGTTGTAACTATTCTTGAAAAAGGATATGCAACTATCACTAATTCCAATAGTCCTTACACTGCTGTTGCAGGCGCACAGATATTGGCGAATACAACTACTTCAACTATTACTATTACTTTACCTTCAGCTGCTTCTGCAGGTGATGAAATAGCTATCACCGATGCAAGAGGTACTTTTCAATCTAATAATGTAACTGTAGACCGAAATGGGTTAAAGATTAATAGTGGGACTTCTAATTTAACCTTAAGTAATAATGGTCAATCTCTTACTTTAGTTTATGTAGATTCTACTAGAGGCTGGGCATACAAAAGTAATTATACTTCATAGGAGCTAAAAGATGTCGCTCTTTGAAATGAAATTTCAGCCGGGTGTCGACAAGCAGGACACTGCTGTCGGAGCAACCGATCGATGGATAGATTCTGACAATGTAAGATGGAGATATAATCTTCCGGAAAAAGTTGGAGGATGGTCTTCTTTATTAACAGACACCATTGTAGGTGTCGCTAGAAAGCAACACGCCTTTGTGGATAACGATGGCAATAAATATGTAGCAATAGGTACCGATAAATTTTTACTTATATATTTCGAAGGAACTCTTTACGATATAACACCTTGGCGTTCTAATAGTGCAGGAGTGCAAATAACTTTTACATCTTCTACTTTAGCAACAGATAGTACGACTGCTAAAACATGTACGATTACTACAGGAGCAGATCATGATCTAGAAGTAGGAGATATTATTGTTTTAGATAGTGTTACCTTACCAGGGGGTACAGGTTTAAATGCAACTGATTTTGAAGATAAAAAATTTCAAGTTTTAAGTGTTCCAACTTCTGTAACTTTTACTATTGACTCTTTAAATCAAGCTTCAGCTGCAGTGTCTACAGGGGGAAGTATGACAGTTCAACCTTATGCAACCGTGGGTCCAGCTGCTCAAACTTATGGATATGGGTTTGGTGTAGGAAATTTTGGAGGAACAATATCTGGGGTTCAAACAGATACATTAGATGGAGCTTTATTGGCTGATACTGCTGGTACTGGGGGATCAGGTACAAGTATAACTCTAGATTCAACAACAGGGTTTCCAACTTCCAACGGAACTATTCTTGTCGATAGCGAATTAATTTCTTATACAGCAGTGTCCTCTAACGATTTAACAACTATTACTAGAGGAGCTTATGGAACAGCTGTCGCTGGTACAACTGGAAGTGCTCATAGCGATGGAGCTACTGTTTATAATGCCACTAATTACACCCAATGGGGAAATGCAGTTAATGCCTCAGACGTTACACTAGAACCAGGTCTCTGGTCGCTAAGTAACTGGGGTGAAGTTTTAGTTGCAACTATTGCTAACGGTAAAACATATACTTGGAACTCAGGTGTAAGTGGATCTGCTAGATTCACAACTAAAGCCTCTAACTTAACTACTAGTTATGTAACAGCTGTTAGTAGTGGGGACGGAAACCCAACAGCTAGTAGAATGACTTTAGTTTCTCCAACTACTCGACACTTAATTCATTGTGGAACAGAAACAACTATTGGGGATACAGGAACACAAGATGATATGTTTATTAGATTCTCTGATCAAGAAGCTATTAATACTTTTGCACCGACTGCTGATAATAGTGCTGGTACGCAACGTCTTCAAGATGGTACTAAAATTATGGGGGCTATTAAAGGAAAAGAAAATATACTTATCTGGACTGATAATGCTTTATATTCAATGAAATTTGTGGGTGCTCCATTCACCTTCGGCTTTGAACAAGTAGGTACCAACTGTGGTCTTCTTGGTCAAAATGCAGTAGTTGAAATTGATGGGGTAGCTTATTGGATGGGAAATAATGGTTTCTTCTCTTTTGATGGTACTGTTAATACTTTATCCTGTGCAGTAGAAGACTATGTGTATAATGATTTTGATACGACTAAAGGACAACAGGTATGCGCAGGTATTAATAACTTGTTTACAGAAGTTATATGGTATTATCCTAGTCAAGGTGCAACCTATAATGACAGATACGTAGTATTTAATTATGGAGAGAGAACTCAACTCCCTACAGGAGTATGGTATACAGGAGTTAATACAAATTCCATTAGAACCACATGGATTGATTCTATTGTTTATCCTAAACCTTACGCAACACAATTTAATAGTTCAGCAACAGGAAGTTATCCTAGTATTATCGGAGAAACAGGACTAGGACAAAGTGTATTTTTCCAACATGAAATAGGGACAGATCAAATTAATCCGGATGGAAGTACCACAGCTTTAACTTCTTCGCTGCAATCTTTTGATTTTGCCATTCAAACCCAACAAGGTATGGGGGAATATTTCGTTGCAATGAGAAGATTTATTCCTGATTTTAAAACATTAACTGGTACAGTTAAAGTGGTAGTAGGTATAAAAGACTACCCATCTAATTCAAGTACCGATAGTACCTTAAGTCCTTTTAGTGTTTTACCAAGTTCTACTAAATTTGATACAAGAGCTCGAGGAAGATATGCTAATATACAAATTGAAAATGAAAACGCTGGAGAAGACTGGAGATACGGAACTTTCCAAGTCGATGTTCAAGCGGATGGGAGAAGATAATGGCAAAAATAGTAGTAAGATTACCAGAACCTAGAAAAGAATATACCGAAGATAACCAAAGACAAATTAACAGAGCTATCAGTTCGGTTATAGAACAATTAAATTCAACCTATATGCAGCCCGATAAAGAGGACCAAGAAAGGTTTAATTTCTTTTTAACATAATGGCTAACGTTTATAAAAATATTCAAGCAAAAATTACCCCGGCGGGTTCATATCATGATATGTATGAAGCACCCACCGAGACCACTTCCTTAATTAAAAGTATTAAATTATTTAATGATCATAGTGGGGCATTAGATGTAGAGATTAAAGTATATGATTCATCAAGCACTACTGATTATGAATGGGATAAGGTTAGTATAAATGCCAGTGGAAGTATTGATTTATTGACCTTTAATAATATAATTATTCTCGAAGCAGGGGATAAAATTAAGATGCAATGTGCCACAGGAAATGTTATAAAAATGACAGCATCTGTGC
>VTLG01013959.1_pt1 | contig 62652 bp, 99 predicted proteins | sample 4694571 | NCBI WGS metagenome assembly VTLG01 (sample SAMN12604809, study PRJNA352737) | marine metagenome | biome: ENVO:00000447; feature: ENVO:00000209|ENVO:00000569|ENVO:01000036; material: ENVO:00002151; isolation source: viral sequences binned using virsorter ...
TACTGAAGAGGTATTAGGTCAGGTCTATTATGAGAATAAGTATAAATCTTAATCATTCTCGCTGCTGCATATCATATTCATGAAAATTTAATGTAATCATATTTTCATCTAAATCACCAGTTCCTATAATGATACTTCCATTTCCACTTATTTGAGAACTAATCCATTTATAAGTTTTTGTAATACCCTCTTCAAGAGTCTGTGAATAATCCCATCCTAACTTCTCTCTTACAAGATCATTATTAGAGTTACGACCACGAACACCAAGTGGTCCATCTATATGTTTCTTCTCTATTATTTTACCAGCAACCTTAGCAGTAGTATCAACTAACTGATTAATAGTAACCATTTCTTCCGATCCAATATTAACTGGTCCTAAGAAATTAGAATCCATTAATCTTCTAGTTGCTTCGATGCATTCATCAATGTACAAGAAGGAACGAGTTTGTAAACCGTCTCCCCACACCTCGATAGATCCACCTTGCTTCTCTGCGAGAGCAACTTTGCGGCAGATTGCAGCTGGTGCCTTCTCTCTTCCACCGTCCCAAGTTCCTTCGGGACCAAAGATATTATGATAACGGGCAATCCTAACAGGAATGCCATGATTACGATTGTAAGCCAAGTACAATCTTTCGGAGAATAATTTTTCCCATCCATATTCTGAATCTGGTGCTGCTGGATATGCTGATTCTTCACGGCAATCAGGGTTATTTGGGTCTAGTTGGTTGTGTTCTGGATACATGCAAGCAGAACCAGAATAGAATATCTTAGTATAGTTAGTTCCTTTCTCTCTATTTAACAACCTTTGCTGTTCTAATACATTCAAATTAATAGTAACTGAATTCTGCATAATCTCTGCATCATTTTCACCAGTAAATACAAATCCTGCACCACCCATGTCAGCAGCAAACTGGTAGATTTCATCAAATCCATGTACATACTTATAAGGTATTTCCTCATAGAATTTGCCACCAGTACCTTTATACTCTAGACACTTACGAACAAATCCTACATCACGCAAGTCTCCTTGGATGAATTCATTTGCTTCCGACTCAGAATATTCTGGATATTTTAAATCTATTCCTCTTACCCAATAACCTTCCTTACGAAGTCTCTTAACCATATGACTTCCAATAAAGCCACCAGCACCTAATACAAGTGCTTTCCTAACATACTTAGTCATGAATAATCAATTTCTATTATTATATATTACAGAGTAATCCAACGATTATTTTCAAGTGTCCATTTAGTTACATCCGCAATTCTCTCACGAACAGACTTAGCAGGAACCCATCCTAACTCTTTCATCTTAGTACCATCTAGGGCATAACGTAAATCATGACCAGGACGTGATGAATGGAAATCAACTAACTCATACTTAAGTTCTTTACCTTGTGCTTCTGCAATAATAGTTGCAAGTTCAAGATTGTTCAATTCTTCTGATCCAACAATATTAAACTTAGGACACTTGGCATTACCCCATGTAGGTTCGAATGTTCCTTCATAATTTAACAAGAATAGAATAGCAGACGAAACATCTTCTGCATGAATATAATGTCTTGAGCCAGGAATTGTCTTAGTTGCATCACTATGAATTGTAACTACGTCTCCATCCCTTGCTTTCTTAATACACATAGGAATATACTTCTCAGGATGTTGTCTCTCCCCGAATACATTCATAGTATGTGTAATGTATATTGGAAGTTTGTATGTGTTCTCATATGCTACTGCTAACTCTTCTGCACCTGCTTTAGTGGCACTATAAGGATTGGTTGAATTATATCTATCATTCTCTTTATACTTAATCCCATCAGGAGCAGGACCGAATACTTCATCAGTACTGAAGTATATAAATCTTTCTAAATTATCTTGTTGTGTTCTGGCAAACTCAAGTATACTAGCAGTACCTACAATATTATCCATAACAAATTCCATTGGATAATCAATACTTCTATCCACATGAGAACCTGCAGCAAGATGTAAAATATAATCTACGTTGCCAACTTCACTACGAACTGACGGATTTAATTCTGCCTTCAAATCATGATGAACAATCTTCACACGCTTCCTTACTTCAGGATCAAAGGAAAGCATAATATCATGAAGACGATTCAGATTTCCACTATAGTCTAATCTATCTAAACTTACTACCTCCCAATCAGTAGTTTCAAGAATCTGGCCAATGAGATGGTGAGCAATGAATCCAGCACCACCAGTAATTAAAACTCTTTTCATATCAATATGATAATTCTGTTTATATAGTTAGGGTGGGAGGTAAGGTTTGAGTATGCTTACAAACACAGGGCATTGCTACTCTTAGTAAATTTACTGCGTTGCATGAGTCCCAACTGGTAAGTCGGTTCTATCCCGAAGGAAAGCGGCCACCACGCCTGACTCATCACCTTAACCAGCGTATTGCCAGCAAGTTTATTCAGTCACTCCCGTATTGAGTCCGTCGATTCAACAAAAGTATTATGGCATAAAAAAAGGAGGATGTCAAGTCCTCCCATAATCATCTTCAAGTCTTACTATGTCATCTTCATAACATTTCCCTCTCTGGACTTCAATAAAGGTAATACCTCTATCACCACCTTCAAGACGATGTATACCACCCTTTGGAATATAGGCATATTCCCCAGTTCTTATTATTGAAGTTAAATCTCCCTGTGTGATTTGACCCATTCCTTCCACTATAGTCCAATGCTCTTCACGATGATTATGATATTGGAGTGAAAATCTTTTGGAAGGTCTCACATAAATTTTCTTAACTTTATAATCTGGTTCATCCAAGAGAACTTCATAAGTTCCCCATGGCCTATATTCTATTGACATAATTAATCATCTTTTACATAACACGGAACACCTTCAGGATCTAACCATTTAGTATATTCAAAATCCTCAATAGCTTGCATTAACTGCATACCATTGTCACAAAGATACATGTCATTATATCTTTTAGTATATTCATTATATTTTTGAATACGACAATCTGGTTTACCATTTAACTCAATAATACCAGATTCAACATAACGGTATGGGAACCGTTCCATTATAACATTCATGCTACCCCCAAAAGATCTTCTGCGATACATTCAATTATAGTTGCATAATCAGCATCTGGATCTTCTCCTGTAAGTACTACTTCATTTTGATAATAACGTTTTACTTTTTTATAAAGTTTTGGATTCTTTACATCCAAGTAAATTTCCTTATTAGCAGCAGCCCGAAGGATACTTATGTCTTTCTTGAACTTTGAGGTAAGCGTCATTGCTTTGTGATAGTTGACAGTAATATTATAAAGAATAGGATTTAAAAAGTCAAGGAGACTCAACCCATCTTGTGACAGTTAATTCAATGGAACCATTATCCATTTCCCATTCTTCTTCTAATTGAAATCCTTCTTCTTTAACAGTATTATGAATAGTCATTCTAGCATATTGCTGTGTAACCTTATCAATATATCTTTCTATAGGAACATTTTTATTCCATGTTTGTCTATCGGCAATTAAATCATAAGTACCAGTTTCTGGGTTTAATCTAAATCCAATATCAGATCCAATAGAAATTTCAACCTCAGTTGTAGGATGTTCTTCAGCATGAGATGGATTAGTAATTACAAGATCAACAACAGACATTCCTAAATCTGAAGGAACATTAGGTCTTTCACCAATTAATTCAAGAGATTCAACTAAAATTTTTTTATCTTTAATTTTTGTTTTGATCGTGCTGAAGTGTGACATTTTTTTGTGTGTTTTGTTGCTGATAAAATTCTGTTTTAGTTTCTACATAAGAAACTTCACCAAGTTTTTCTTCTATAGATTTAGTTATTTCTTGACATTGATTACCAATGACACCTATAACTTCTTCGGTTACATAACCATCTTGTCTAATCGTAAATTTAAGAGTTTGTTTTTGCATGGTTAAAATTGTTTAGGATGGGTTACTACATCACCATGTATCTCACCGATGTCATCTATGTGAGCATGATCAATCTTCTCAATATGCAAATGCTCTAATGCATTAGCAATTCTTTCAAGTGAATTTGCTATTCTAGTGAACTCTTCACTCATAATAAAAAATCTCCAAGTGTGATATTTAGCCCTGCCAAATCATATCTGGCATTGCCTGTTGTCCAGGACGGTTTACTATTAATAGTATACCATACCCTACAAACCATATTATATTAAAAAGCCATGCTTGTCTCCACAAATATTTACGTATTCCCATAGCAATTGTTACATTCTTAACTGCTTTAGGGTCATATTCATTACCTGTTGTCCTAAGTATCTGTTCTATTATCACCGCAATAATAGTACCTATCACTAATGGATAAAATACAAAGTTTGCAAATGACATTATTGAAATTAAAAAAATCATCGTTTTACGTCGTGGGCACATCCATCGCCCGTATAGTTGTCTGAATCATAATACCCTCCTTTACTTCCAAAGTAAAGTGATAATACTACGAAAGGCAATGCAGCCAAAATTAAAAATGTTTCTAAAATCATACCCTTACTACAACATCTCCATCATCGTCATCCTCATCATCATCTCCCTCCAATTCAGATCTTAATTCTGCAATACGATCCTGAAGTTCTTTGTACTCTTCCAAATTACAACTAGGACTATCAAAAGTAACACCCATTAATTCTTCACCAGGTTCAACATCTATCATCTCTGGATGTATTCTTCTTGTTACTTGAGTAGTCCACATACCACGAGGTTTAATAGTGTCTTGTGAAGCGAACCTCCATCCTCTTACTATTGTACGAATAGCCCATACTAAAAGAAGAACCCATGTTATGGAAAATACTATATCAGTTACTGGATTCATTTACTTCTTAGGTGTTCGTTTAAAAGATAAAACCATATTACACCAAGAACTATAATAGCAAACATCCTAATAGAACTAGGAGAAGTGTCAATCATATCCTTGGTATATAACCTTTTGCTTGTTTTAATAGTGGAAGAACTTCCGACTCCACCTTTTCTGCAATCTTATCTACTATACTTATATCTATATCCATAAAAGGTGGAATAATACCAAGCAATCTTAATGTTCCGTCTAAGAATAATGCAAGACAAATAAAACCAAGAACCATGCTGATGATAGTTGCTTTAAAATTATGTTCTGCCATTGAGGCTTCATCAATAGCACGTGCTTCATCAAGAGCAGCAGCAACCATAGCATCAACTTCTTTCTTAGTATAGAAATCTCCTATAAATGGAATGTCGTGTTGGTCCATAATGGTTTGTATGTATATTCATTATAACAGTACTGTCAACTATTACAATTATATATTGTTACATCATCTCATGAACATGGTTTAATGGGCGTTTACCCATCTTCTGCTGTTGTTCTCTTTCCAAATCATATAACTTCTTCATCATCTCTTGCTTCTTTTCAATATCGTCAAGTTTCTTGTGAACATCCTTGAGTTCAGACTCAATAGATCTGTCGGTCATTTGGTTTTAAAATTCTTCTCTCAAACCTCCCTGCTATGTAGAGAATGCAAGTTGTTGATTCGAGTAAAAGTATTTATCTTATTTCAAAATCCATCTTTCTAACTTTACGTTTTCTTCTTGCCTCTTGCCATTCAATATCTTGTTGAGTTAAACCCTCATTCACTCTTTTTGGTTTATTAGAATTTAACATAATAACTTGTGACATGTCAACAGCAGATACAGTATTACCCCTAACAGTCATCATATTTGAACACCCACAAGAATAAGTCTTGCCACTATTTCCTTGCAGTTCCTTCCCACACACACGGCACTGCACTCTTAAATTTTCCATCTTCCAATCTTACTTCATTCACAAAGATCTTTCTTTATATATTATTTTTAACATTGCTTACTAAGATCTTTAGCCATATTACCACCAATTTCTGCTCCTTGATCCATACCTATCATCGTAGCAGCACCAGCAAGCACCCAACCAACAAAAGGAATAGAGGCAATACCAGTAGTAGCAACAGCACCACCAAGAGTACCCCCGACCATTCTACCTGTTCCTTCTCCTGCTCCGATTGCTTTAATACATGCTTCTGATTTAGCGTTGGAACTAATTTCCCGTGAGAGACTTTGTAAGTGCTGAGACCCTTCCATCGTATATTGCTCTTTGACTTTTGATGTGTTGTTACCCAACCCAAGAAAGCCACCTTTTTCTTTTATATCCCGTTCCACATGCATCACCTTAGGATCGTTTGCACGATAATTGATTTTATAACCCTCTTTACCTGCTTCTACTGTATAAGAAGTATAAGGACCAACAGGAAGATTTACCACAGGAAACTTCTGTTGCCTGGAGATCATCCCTATCATTCCTATATGAGATAAGCCTAGGATTCCTCCTAGACTTATTGCTATCCATTTGTTATTCATAACAATTAGTATATCATATTATATATTATTTGCCAATACGTTCAACAGCAGCACGGGACTTCTCAAGGATGTCACCCCTCAATGGCACATAACCTAACACAGATGCCTTCTCTTGATACTCAGTACTGAGTAACTTTGATAGAGTTTCCTTTACTGCTTCAGTCTTACGACCATTACCAGTTTCATAAGCAAGTATCCAAGTCAGTGTAGCAATAGGATATGCACCCTTTGCTTCTGGATTAGGATTAACACCTGCTAGGTTCTCATCTAATGTAATACCATTTAATGCTATAGCACCTGCCTCAACAGATGGTTTAATAAACTCACCACTCTTATTCTGTAGTGCAGCAGCAACTACTTCACCTTTAATATAGGACTGATTTACATATCCAATAGCACCTGGTGTATTTCTAATCACACCAGCAACACCAGCATTACCTTTATTTCCTACACCTGTAGGCCAAGAAACTGATTTAGCAACTCCAAGTTTCCACTTCTTACTAAACTCATTCATTGATCTAGTAAATGATGCTGTAGTACCAGAACCATCAGATCTGTATACCCAAGTCATCTTCTGATCATCACATCCTACCTGTGACCAGTTGTTGATCTCACCAATAGCAACCTGTACTGCTTGCTCTTGTGTTAGTTTTAGATCACAACCAGGCATATTATAACCAAAGGCAATAGTACCTCCAGTCATAGGTATCTGGACTAGACCTCGTTTTGCTTTATCTATATCACTTTGCTTCATTGGATCATCGGATGCTCCGAAGTCCACTGTTTCATCAAGGAATGCTTTTCGACCTGAACCACTACCGATTGCTTGGTAGTTTACTCTGTGACCTCCTGACTTTGCGTAGTCAGAGAACCATCTACTGTATATCTTAGATGGGAATGAAGCACCTGCTCCTGAGAGTCGTGTTCGTGCTTCTGTTTTTTCGGCAGCACCAAGTACTGCAAAAGCAGCAGCAAGTGCTACTGCTATGTTTAATCCGATAAGCCTTTTCATTTGGATCCGCTTATATGGCATAACTATGTAGCGTATTTTACCATAAAAAAAGACCCCTGTGAAGGGGTCTTTATGTTCGTTATCTGATCAGAGATTAGAATGTGAACTTAACTCCTGCTTTAGCACCCCAGTTAACGATACCGTCGCCTGAAGAATCTTCGTCAGTGATACCTGAAAGCTCACCATAGACTCCTAGAGAATCTGTAGCAGCAACGCTGATACCAGCCTTACCAGAGAACTCAGTCTCAGAACCGTCAGTTCCGTCAACTGCAACGAATGCAGGACCGCCCTGTACATAGAAGTCAGCAGACTCACTCAAAGCACCTTCGTAACCGATAGCAAGATCAGTTGTTGCTCCAGAGTAGTCTCCATCAGGATAAGAGATATTGCTCTCAACATTCACATATGGACCAGCAAAAGCTGCACCAGCGAATAGGAATGGAGATGCTGCTACTGCAGCGATTGTTGATTTGATAGACATAATTGTTTGTTAAGTATCTCGCAAGAATAAAAAAAACCTTGCGGATGATAGATTGCCCCGACATGGGCATCTTTATTACATCGACGCAGGGTTACGATTCTTTCGAGTCCTTTGTATGTAAAGTTATTTATACAACTGTCACAGTAGATGTGTGCCAGTTGAGAGTATAATACGACAATTATTCTTGTCCGTCAATGGGGCTTGTGACAGTTGGTGTAGTGTTTACCGTATCCCTTTCCATTTGCTCCTCAAGTTTCTGTTTGGCAGCTTTAACTCCTGCCAATCTTTGCTCAAATGTATCTTCTATACGAGTATACATTTTTAATTGCCACTCACGATATTCTTTAATGGTCTTTCTTGCTTTACAGAACATTGTACTTAATACATCTTAATATTATTTATTAATCAAATATAGAATGTTTTGATGTACCAGCATTATCGTTTGATATATTTCCTATTCCAGTTTCTTCTGTCTCGCAAAGTTCGTAACTCCAATCTTCTATTACAGTATTTGCCAACAACAAATCACTAAGTTTAAATAACTCCTTCTCTGCTGTTTCATAATCTTCTGCTTCAAACCAATAATCAATATGCTTACCAAGTCGTAACAAATTTGATTTAAGTTTAGGAGCCACTCTCTGAGTATTATTCATCACTGCATTACCAGCAGCATCAGATACAGACCCTCTTAATTTTACAGCGATAGTTGCTTTAAATTTCATATCGATAAAAAAATATATCTAATTATACCATATATTATACTGAAAAAAATTCAAGCTAAATAATTGAGCCAACGTGTATAAAATACTCATACATGAAGAAAGCATTATTGCTATTTGGTATGTTATTGATGACGGCACCCCTTACAGCACGTGCCGACCTTACGCACCGTATGACTAGTTCAACTCAGCTTACGGTAAATGGAGCTTATACGGATGCAAGCCGTGTAGGTTCAACCTATACAGTTTCTGGATCCAATATTAAAGTGGCAACTGATGCTCACTTCGGTAAACTAACTGCTGGTACTGCTACTGCTGCAGCAACACTAGACGTAGGTGCATACGATGTAAACACTGCGGGCTCGGCTTTTAGCTTTTCTGAAAGCTGGACTCAAGGAGACGTAGTAAATCCTATCGGTTCTGGTGCTGACGTTGCTAGTGGTGTAGTAGCAGACCTACCAGCATACGGCAACGTTTTAACGATGTCTGGTGGTGTCGCAGGTAGTCTTGCAGGTACTATTACCTCTGCTGGTGTGACGACTCTAACCGCAGGTGGAGCTGGCACTTCGGCTACTGGCCAATTCGTTACTGAAATAGTAATTGAGTAATGGTACATGAAACGGATACATGTAGTTGTTGCTACTGCGATAATTGCACTCATACCGCAGGGTGTGGGTGCTGTTCCCGTTGTGCCAAATTTCACACAGGGCTCAATGACGAGCCGAACGGAGACAACTAGTCAAGTAACAGAAACCATAAATTCGATAAATTATAATACGGGCTACCAATACGTAATTACTGGTACCAATATTTCTCATGATGGTGATACATTATCTGCCCCATCAGTGACAGCAGGATCTAATACTATAGAGGGAGTGACATCAACATGGACAGGAATGGATTTACAAAACAAACCCAACTTCACAATAACAACACCAGGAGCAGGGTTCCAATACACCGAAAGCTATTCTGGACCTGGGCTTGCTACGCAGACAATAATACAAAGAGTTACCGACATGCAAAGTGTGACCGAAACCACTTCAATGTTCAGTCAATAAAGTCAATAACCAAGAAACTACTACTTACTGTTAGTCTTGCAACATGTACACCTACGTATGCTACAGATGTAGGTGGTGTTAATGCTACTGCCAATCCAATTGCGAACTCCTCTGGCTCGGTGACCAATCAAGCCATACAGGTATTACAAGGTCCATACATAACTAATACTTATGGTGGTGGTATTCAATGTCAAGGTCCGACTATGAATATAACTCCCTATGCAACAGGAACAGGTTCATTTCGACGACCATTTGAACACACCTATATGGATCCAGTATACAATAATGCTGATAACGACGACGATAATATACCCGATAATCCTGGCCAAATCTTATATGAGATACCTACAAGAACTGGACAAACAGATAATTATAGTATTTCATTAGGTATGTCTGCTACTTGGTCTAAACCATTAGATAAAGAACTACAAGAACAATGTAAAGAAGCAGCTGCATCAAATATTGCATTAGTACAACAAACAACTGCCAACAAGAGACTAGACTTTGAAATAGCACGTCTCAAAAATTGTGGTGAACTAATGAAGGCTGGTATAATGTTCCATCCAAAGTCTCCTTACTATGCAGTGTGTGCTGACGTAATGTTAGTACAACCACCTGGTGTTATAGCACCACATCAACATAGTCTTAAGACTTCTTCTTCTCCTCAGTCTTCTTCTGAAGTTTCTTCTGACTCTTCGCAAAATTTATCGCAAGAAGACCCTTCTTCTCCCGATACTGATTCGTCCGAATCTCAGAAGAAGTCGGACGGTAAGGAGTCTGACCAAGCATCTTCTGGATCTTCCCGATGGTCTTTTTCACGAGGGGTTTTACCACCTTCAAAAGAAGATCAGCAAGAGGTTTCGCTAACAGTGCCGAAGTCGTGGCCACGACAGCTATCCCTCCCGTAGTAGCAATAACTTGAGGTGCTGGAAGGTACTGTTCAACTATACCAATATCCTCATATAAGACAATACATATTTTTCCATCTTCACTTAACTCAAATCCAGAAACCTTTTCAGTTTTATTCTGTGCCACATCTCCTATTCTAGGAGAGTTAGGACCTGGACATTCTATATCTTCATCTGGTGGAACTACCTCACTTGTATCAGCGGCTGGTGGAGGTGGGGGTGGTTGTCCTCTTTTTGCTACAATAGTAGGTATTCTTCTCTCTGGTTCAAAATTCATTGGATAGAAATATGGCATTGAACCACTAGGACACAAAATTCCAGCACCATCAGGATCATTCTCTACCAGATTTTTATCCCAAGGATCTACTGATGAATAAGACCTTCTATTATCCTGATGCTTCCATACACAACCAGGTATCTCCACAATTGGAAATCCAATATCTAATGTGACGGGTGGATGTATATTAGGAATATTATTAATATAAAGATCATTAGAAGGAATCCTGTATATATTCGATACATACGGAGTTTCAATATTATCAATCTTAGGAATGGGAGGCACTAGTCTTTCCAACCACCTGCTTTTAACCAGTTGTTGTAGTGTGGGTTATTCCAGTTATCACTAATCTCATAAGATGGAATTACAACCTCTTGGATATATCTTCTATTCTCTTCCACAAGTTTAACCTTATGATCTATTTGAGCACCCCACCAAACTGCTGCACCTACTTGTGCTGCTAAGAATGTAAGTAATGGAATTGGTAAATTTTTCATTTTTCTGCTGCGTATAAAGCGAATGTAGAAGTAGTTATAACAGTCATCATGTTAGCAATGTGTTGTTTCACATCTGAATCACATGTCTTACCAGGCATAAAACAACCAAATATAGTTGCTGCTACTATTGCTAACTGAAAGAATATAACAAACCTGATAAGATCAATGACCTTATCCTTACTGTTGTGGGACTTGTTCACGATAATCTCCTGGTGCTGTAGATCTTACAACTCCTCCTGTTGATTTAGGGAACATCTCTGCTATAGCAGAGCGAACCTCTTTTCTTACTATGAGTTGAAGTTCGCTCTGTTTTGCTTTAATTCTTTTATCAGGTCCACCAGTTACTTGATCGATTGCATAATTACCACCTATCACAGTACCAGTACCAACAACTGCTATTGCAGTTCCAGTAGTAGTAATTTTTTGTAAATCCATTACTCTATTAATGTACCATATGATCTACGTATCACACGTAGTGCCTCTAAATCCATATTCTTTGTTCCTCCATCATATGCATGAGCATATCCTTCAGTAATCATTTGCTCATTTAATGATATATCAGAGTCGCCAACATAGAGCCAACCAAGAAGCCTACCATACTTCCCAACGCCACCCTTAAGTTCAGTTCTAATAATGAGTTCTTCATCACCTTTAATAGTCTCTTCTAGTTTTGCTTTTAACCAACCTGTCGCATCTAATCCCAATGCTTTCTCTTCCAAGTTTCTTGTTCTCTTTTCTGGCGTATCGACTCCTGCAACTCTAACTCTTTCTTTCTTGTGTAGATCAAACCCAAGATCAATGGTGACATCAATAGTATCCCCGTCAACAACACGATTAATCTTCGTTACTCGAAAGTTGTAACAACTCTTCCGACTCGGTGGAACCATTGCTCCCATTTTCGTACTCCATAAGTGTATTATTTAGCATCTCATCTATTGAAATACGTTCCTTTCTTGCTTCATAATCTCTAACCTTCTGTATCCATTCACCTGTAGGAAAATCATGTCCCATATGTGCTTCTGCCTTTGGTGCAAAATATCCTGCACCAATAAAAGCAACCGCTATCGATCCCAAGAGACCTATAGCGGCTACTACCTTTTCATTTGCTCTAACTCTTTCAGTTAATTCCTTCTGCTTGTCCAACAATCTCTCTACTTGTATCTCCAAGACTGCTATCTTCACTTCGTTGCTCATTAGGATACCAAGTATCATACATGAATATGTAGTAAATTGCAATCCCCACAGCAACAAGAAGGATACCTAACATTATATTAATTGACCATACTACTTCACTCATTGTACGTGAATAACTCCCTTCATACCAGCACCTTCATGAGGAGCACACTTAAAGTTAAAGTCTCCAGTATCAGCAAACACAATCTCTTGTGTTTCACCAGGAGAAAACATTAATGATTCTCTTGATAGATCTGCTCTACCATCTACAATGATGTTATGAGGAGGTAATGCATTATTAACAAAGGTAACTGTCTCACCTGCATTAACTGTAACTTCATTTGGTTCAAAGACTAAGTTACCATCGTAACCCATTTGTATTTCAGTAGCATATGCAGATGCTGCTAATGAAAATGATAGAAAGAGTGAAGTGAGCATAATAGTTAATCTACTCATCCACCACATAATTTCGTCTTTCATAATTAGTGTCCCATAGGAATTCCAGCTGCCATAAGACGAGAGATGTTATCAATCTCTGAATTATTTTTGCAGTAGTCAATAAAATGAGGATGCTCCTGTAGATAGGAGACATCCTCTTTACTGTGTGCTATTGCTTCATATGAATCTACTGCGTACTCGCAGATTTCATAATGATGTAGTTGATTATCGTGATATCCAACTGTGTAATGATTTTGTTGCGTTAGGGGCATGATTTTTTCAATCCCATACTATCAAATATTTATAGCACAGTATAGTAATTTTTGCCTAGTTTGGTGTGGACTCACGCACACTGTTAGGGTATCAAATTCTATTTTCCGAACCACCAAGTTCATGTATATTTTCAGAACCACCAACAGCAAATGGATTATACTTTGATGTGGCAATATCATATGCTATATGATGTGGTGTTTTTTCAATTTTAGTTTTTTTTTCTGGTTTCGGATTTGTCACTGATGTTGGAACCTCCATAAATTCTGCGGGTGGATCTCTTCTTTCTACTTGAGCTTTCATGAATGCATAATCTGCATCAGATGACCCATACATATCAAACCTATCGTTTGTAGCTATGGGCATAGAGTCGTGGGGATGAGGCATATCAAACCACTCATTTGGATCTACTCCCATATCATTAATCATAATAAAATTGCACCAATAATAAATCCTTTTGCGAATGAAATACAGACTACTTGATAATCAGTAAGTCCAAATTTAGTTTGACACTTTTTAATAAGTGCCTTGTCCCATTCAACTACTTTGTCGAATGCTTTTTGTGCTTTGTCTGGTAATCCCATTAGACGTTCTCCGTTGGTTTCTGAGGTTGAGGTGGTGTAGTAGTAGCAAAGTTGAGAGGTGCTTGTTCAATTCGAATAACTTGAGCAGGTGCAGTTTGCGATGCTTTCTCAATCAACTTTTCTAAATCTCCTTTAGATACTGCAGGTGCAGGTGGTTTCCCTCCATTACCATTATTCTTATTTTTAGCAGTTTGAACCCCGAATGTCGCCAAAACTCCAGTAAAAACACTAGCTATAAAAGTCGGATCTATATTCTTCTGTGGGAAGTTTGGAATAGCAACATAATTTAAAGTCAAAATTCCTCCAGACCACACAAGAATACCAAGGCGAACAAATGTACTAATGATTGCCATTTGTTCGTCGTGATCAGGAACAATAGCATCAGCCATTTTTCCTATTATACCTTTAGGTTTTTCTTCCTTCACCTCTTCCTTAACTTCTTCAGAAGCTTCTGGTGAATCAATTTTTTCTTCTTCTTTTACTTCTTCAGACATAAGAATAGTAGTATCTATTCTTATATAGTATTAAAAAGCACCAGGAGGAGTAGGTATCGATGCTTGTGGGACTGCATCTGAATTAGTTTGTGGTGAAAGATCATTAGATCCTAAAGGAAGTGAGCCTTCACCCAATCCTCCAAGGCCGCCCATAGATCCCATAACTGATTCCATAACTTTAGATTTAACTCCATCAATGATGGATGCCCTATTGACATATACGTATATCCCACTACCAACAACGGCACCAGATACAGCGAAAGACGCAATAGCAAATACATTAATTAATTTTTGCATTTTTATGATTCAAGTGATTTATTTATAAAAGACTGTTTGTAAGCATTATAATAATCAACAACACCTGCACTTATAACATACTTTTCTACCCACTCATCAGCACATTCATATATTGCTTTATTATTATTTTCATGGGAAAATTTATTGAGAAGAATTTTAAGTACTTCTTTTCTCAATTTTAATTGACTTTCAGAATACTTATCACTCATACTTACTTCCCTCACCAATATATTCTAATGAGATTACTTCCTGATCTTCAATTTCTGGATTTACCCATTCATAAAACTCCTGTGCTATAGCATTAGAATCTTCAAATAAATCAAAATCACGATCATGAATTGATCTACTAGACAAAACTTCTATTCTATCAAGTGCCCAATCATGCGTATGTCTAAGTGTTTTCTGCAAAGTTTCCATAGTCCTTTCGCATGTACCTTCCGAGAATGTTGCTATTATAGTATGCTGGTGTCCCATCGTCAAGGGCTTCCATCAACACATTATTAAGAAACAATTGTTTAGTCTCTTCGTAATTTACTTTACCAAGAGTTGCATGAAGACTAATTATTTCTCTTCTGAAAATTGAGCGTCCAAACTTTTTAACGTCGTCTTTAAGTTCTTTAGAACTTCCGTAGTACTTTTTCCAGTCACTCTCAGACGTAACTTTGCGTTTCCCACCTCTAGGCTTTCTACGCTGTGTAAAATACTTTCTTCCGATATATTGTTTGCCTGTCTGAAGATTTGTAATCCTGTAGACGTAACCGAAGAAGTCGCCAATATCAGTAGAAGTGAAAGTTGTACCTTTGTAGTACCAGGGATTTTCATAATCTCCCTCACCATTCGATTCCATTTCATAATTTTTATATCATTCCTCCTATTTATCCACCAGCATAATCATCCCAGTTTTCACAGGGATCTTCTTGATATGCTTGTATACAATCTTCCAAACTATAATTTAAATCCTGTAAAGGAGTCTTTGGTGACATCTTGTTTGATTCCTCCAACAATATAGGATTCGACTTCTGTTTCTTGTGGTGCAACTTGGAGTCCTTTTGAAGAAATCCAATGCTCTGTCCAAGGAAGTGGATTATTTTTTGCAGGTATGTCATAGATTGGTTTAACTCCGATTGATTTCATTCGACGATTGGCAATCCACTCAACATACTGATGAAGTAATTTATCATTAAGACCTATCATAGATCCATCTTTAAAAAGATATTTTGCCCATGCCTTTTCTTCATTTACACATTTTTTAAATGCTTCAATCAACCAAGGTTCTTCTTCCTTAACAATATCAACCATCTCAGGATCATCACCTTTCTTCCAATTATTTAATATGTTTTGGGTTATTGCAAGGTGTTGGTTCTCGTCTCGTGCAATAAGGGATATAATCTTAGCTGACCCTTCCATAAGTTTAAGTTCACCAAATGCAAAACTGCAAGCAAAACTAACATAAAAGCGTATGCCTTCCAAGATGTTAACATTTGCTACTGCCCTGTATAAGTGTTTTTTGAGATCTTTTCTAGTCCATTCTGCAGATGGAGAAGTTGATGAATCTGGTTTCCATTGACTACCACTAGCCCATTCTTGTGCATAGTTAATAAACTTATCATATGCATCAGTAACACTTGCAGCACGTTCTAATATACGTTCATCTCTAAGAATAGTATCAAATACCTCAGAAGGATCTGAATATACATTCTTCATAATATATGTGTATGAACGTGAATGAATCATTTCCATTAATTGCCATATATTCATACATGCTTCCAATTCTGGAAGAGAACAATATGGAGCAAATGCCATACCAGGAGCACGACCTTGTACAGAATCAAGCATCGTTTGATACTTTAAATTAGAAGTAAAGATATGCTTCTGTTCTGGTCGTAAATTTTGATAATCACCACGATCTTTTTGAAGGGATACCTCTTCTGGTCTCCAAAAATATCCTAATTGAGATTTAGTTAAATTTTCAAATGCAGGATACTTATAAGAATCATAACGCTGAACTCCTAAAGGTTGACCAAAAAACATTGGTTGTTTCTTAACATCAACTTCTTGAGTATTAAAAACAGTCATAGAATCAATAGAAGTCACTTTTTTCACTCTTTTTAAATCGAACAACTTTCACAAATTTCTTCTTCAGAAGACATAATATCATCAACTAAAGATTGAAGTTGAGTATGTCCTTGAATACCAACATCTTCCTTAACATTATCATGCCATCCAATTGGATGTGCTGGTTCTATCTCATCAGTCTTAACATCATATGTATTCTGATAATAAGATGTCTTCCAACCGTATTTGTATGTAGTCAATAAATCCTGTGCCATTACACTGGTAGGAACTTCAGAACCTTCATAATGCTCTGGGTTATAAGACCAGTTCCCACTAATCGCTTGATCAAAGAACTTCTGCATAACTGCTACCACATTAATATAACCAGTATTGCTAGGCATATCCCACAATAAAGTATAATCATTTTTAAGACTTCCATATGATGGAACTATCTGTTTAAGTGGTCCTTTCTTAGATTTCTTAACGGACAAATACCCTCTAGGAGGTTCGATTCCATTGGTTGCATTTGACACAACGGAACTGCTCTCCGATGGCATTTGTGCAGACAATGTTGAGTTCCTGATACCATATTCCAATAATTCCTTCCGTAAATCTCCCCAATCAAATGATAGGTCATTTGGAACTAACTCATCTACATCCTTCTTATATGTATCGATAGGAAGGATTCCCTGAGCATACTTAGTTCTATCAGAGTACTCACAAGCACCCTTTTCTTTTGCAAGATTAACTGATGCTTTAATAAGATTATACTGAAATGCTTCAGTTAATTCATGTACTAATTTCCATGCCTTCTGATCATCGTATTTAACACTGTTCTTAGCAAGATAATGTGCTAAACCAATATAACCCACTCCAAGAGATCTACGTGCCCTTGTAGCGATTTCTGCTGCCTTAACAGGGTATCCCTGAAAATCAATGAGCTCATCAAGACTTCTAACACTAAGATCACATAATTCTTCTAAATCATTAATATTCCTAATCTTACCAATATTAACAGCAGAGAGAATACATAATGCAATCTCACCTTCTGGATCATCAATATGTTGAACAGGTTTAGTAGGTAGTGTTATCTCTTGACATAAATTACTCATTTCAACTTTATCTTGAAAAGATGAATGAGAATTACAATGATCTATATTCATAATATAGATTCTACCAGTTTCTGCTCTTTCTTTTAAAAGTTCAAGAATTAATTCCTGACCACCAATTGTAGTTCTAGGAATTGATTCATCCTTTTCGTATTTTACATATAAGTCATCAAAAGCATCTGTACCAAAACTATCATAAAGCCCTGGAACATCATGAGGAGAAAAAAGCGAGACCTCCTCATTGCTAATAAACCTCTCATAAAATAATTTACTTAACTGGATGCTGTAGTCGAGTTTTCTGACTCTGTTGTCTTCGGTTCCTTTGTTGTTTTTGAGGACGAGGATGTCTCTGATTTCTTGGTGCCAGATAGGAAAGTGGACAGTTGCTGATCCACCACGGATCCCGTTTTGAGTACAGCATCGAACAGTGCTCTCAAATTTTTTGAGGAAGGGGACCACACCTGTGTGTTGTACTTCGCCGCCACGGATTCTACTGTTGATCCCTCGGATCCGTCCTGCGTTAATACCGATACCAGCCCTCTGTGCAACGTATTTGCCAATAGCCATATCAGAACTAAAGATACTATCGAGGGTGTCATCAATATCAACGAGAACACAAGAAGCGTATTGACGTAAAGGGGTCCGTACCCCCGCCATGATCGGGGTTGGGATGTTGATTCTGTGCTTGCTGATTGAGTCGTAGTATCTTCTGACATAATCTAACCTCGTTTCTTGTGGATATTTAGAAAAAATTGTTGCTGCTATTAGCAGGTACATGAACTGTGGTGTCTCGTATACTGCTCCAGTACTTCTATCCTGTACCAGATACTTATCAGTTACTTGACGTAATCCTGCATAAGTAAACAAGAAATCACGTTCATGATCTATAAATGATTGTAACTTATTATACTCTTCATCTGAATATAAATCAAGCAATTCAGAATCATACACTCCCTTTTCTACACATTTCGCAACATGATCTTTTACGGTAGGAAATTCACGCATCCTTCCGAATAAACTTTTTCTTAAAGAAAAAAGTAAAAGACGTGCAGCAACAAATTGATAATTGGGGTGTTCCAAATCAATTAGATCACTCGCAGACCTAATCAAAATTTCTTGGATTTCGGCAGTGGTAATACCATCATATATTTGAATTCCTGATTGTATCTCCACCTGACTAGCAGAAACACCTGCTAATCCATTACATGCCTCCTCAACCATTTTGTGCATTTTATCTAACTGAAGAGATTCAACTCCTCTACCATTACGTTTTTTAACGTTGATACTCATACCTTTTTCCAGTTGTTAAATTTAACTTTAGCTTCTAATCCTGAATATGTATTCAATTTTAATATTGACATTATATCATGTCCAGCCAAGACCATATCATTAATGTCTTTCTGGTTTACTTCTCTTGGCCAGATGACCACCCGCTTATTATTTTGGATACATCTTTCAATACGTCCGACAATTTCCTTATTACGGGGTTCATTATCGTAAGTATAGATACAGTCATTGTCTTTAATAAACTCAAAGTCACCATCACTCCCACAAAGAGCGATACTATTTTTGACGAATGTTGAGTCAAAAGGTCCTTCAACCACGTAGACACTTTTTGTTGTGTCGATTCTATCCATTCCATAGACTTTTGGTGCCTCTTCGTTTAACATGACTGTGATATATTTAACAGAATTAGGACCTAGACTCCTACCTTGAAACCCTATTAAATTACGTTCTGTATCATACATGGGAATGATAATCCTAGATTCATCCCTACCTATGGTGGTGAACGTTTGTTTTTGAGTGTTTACCCACTTTTTAAACTTGTGTGCAAAATAAAATTTTGCAGGATCTATCATTCTCTTTTCAAGATATTCCTTAGCAACAGAAACTTCTGATGCCTTAGGCAAATCCAAATCCTTCTTAAAGATTGGTTTCTTAAATTCGAGTTTTGGTTCCTCTACTACAAAATTCTTACCAGTATAACCCTCCTTAAATTTCTCCATAGTATATTGTTTATGGAGTGTTGGGTCTATCTGTTTTATAAAATTATTAAGGGATAAACTAACACCACAATTATGACATTTATAATTAGTATTTGTTTTTACCTGATAAAAATACCCCCGTGCCTTATTCTTGTGCTTCTGAGAATCACCACAAATAGGACAACGGAAGTTATACAGGTCTGCCTTAACCCTTTTAAATTTTTGTAATCTAGAGGAAACTAATCCAATATATTTTGAATCAATTAGATCCATCCACAAGAGTAATCCCTTGAGGTATTATACTTGCTTCTAGTGCTGGTGTCAATGTTGTTCTTAAAACTCTTTGCCCTACTGGACTTACAAGGAAACTTATGATACTCAACGCTCCAAATATGCTCCACATCTTCTTCTCCATCAAACGCAGTCGATCATCTACCTTGCGAATATCTCTCTCACATCCTGCCTTAATCTCCGCAGTCGAACGGCTGACCTCTCGGTGAAGCGATTCCACTTTCTCAAATAATACTGCATCTATCCTATCCTGTTTGTCTAGTTTTTCATCATGGACAGCAAGCATCTGTCCCATTTTAATAGAGTTCTCACTCAGAGTTTCTATTACACGTTCTAATCTTTCTATTAATAAATTATTATTTTCCATTACCCTGCAGATTTTGCATCCATGCTCTTCTAGTTCCGTATCTACCTACTGGTGTTGGCTTTCTTTTTTTCTTCTTTAAATTAACTGGAGGATCATCTCCAGCAGGTTTAGTTCCTGCAATATATCCACCACCAACATTATTTACAGGTGCTTCTTCCTTTATATTCCTAAGACTACGAATAATATCAATTACATTTTCTACGGGAGATTTTTTATTTTGATTATCCATACGATTTACATATTCCTTTGATGCATCTACCATACTATCTATAGAAGGTCCATCACTACTTTTATCTAATTGCAATTTCATAACAGGATAAACTCCTAAAAATTCATCCTTTGCTAATCCAAGTTCAGCAGGAGTTTGATAATCTTGAGTTATTAAATCATCATCAACAGGAAAAAGAAATTTATCATAATTGACTACTGAAGAACCAGTTGCATTAGTTGGTGCTCCTTCATTTATATTCCTAACTTTAGAAATAATTTTAGCGAGCCTATCATCCATTAAACTTCTTGTAATTGAGATAAACAAACAGGATCTTCTTCTATATCATTAATTTCAGTATGAGGATATTCTGGAAGTCTATTTAAAAATAAAAGAAAACTTTTAATATATGGCCAGAGATCCTTTTCTAAATTATAGAATAAAAGAGGAACTGCTGCTTCATCAAATACATTAAAGAGAACAGTTAAATGGTTTAATATAAGGTGTACCTTAAGTTCACCAGTATTCTTATACCGTTTTAACAGTCTCTTTATATACTTAATCCTTTTCAAATCATCTTCAAAATCTTCTCTTGTTACTGATTGAGGATTATTATAAAATTTTATAGCAAAGAGCTGATAATTTCGCTCATTCAATTCATCAAATCTCATATCATACTATTCGAATTTAGTTTTCAGCAGTAGGATAACCAATACCATGTATACCAGTTGAAATACCAGACATCGCAACCATAGTCTCAGATTTAACTCTTAGATTACCGTGCATATCTATGTAAGTTGTAACACCAACCCATCCACCACCTTCGGTTCTATAATTACCACTATCTCCATCATAGAGTGCAGAAGTTGTATTGGAAATACCATAGATTAGTTTATCATATCCACCAGACTTTCTCTGGAAGTATAAAGTATCACCAGTTGAAATACCAGAAGATATTGTAGATGCTAAACTTATTACATCATCACTAGTAAACATAACTCTAACATCTTTGGCAACAGCAGTTGAAATTGTTGTTGCTGCACCAGCACCAGAGAAGTTAACATATGTGGAAGCAACAGAAGTTATAGTAGCACCAGCAACTCCACCAACAGTTACATTAATTGAATTACCAGCTACAACTCCAGGAGGTGCTACAACGAAGATTGTACCATATCCAACAGTAGAAGCAGAAGTTGTTGTAGCATTTGCTGTTCCTACACCAATAACTTCAATACCAGTTCCAGTTTGTGCTCCAGGAGAATCTAAGTAATGATCACCTGCTGATATATCCTTGAGATCATTAGGTCTCCCAATCATAAGGAGATTGGCACTAATATTTAACTCACCAACGGCAGAAGCATCTTCTGCAGGTATAGCTAAATGATTTTTATATGTTGCTGGAGTTCTATGCTTACCACTCCAAGTATGATCCGTAGTCGTCTGCTTAGGAAGTTGACTCAGATAATAAGCTGCTCCTGCTATTGCATCTCCAGAGAGACCCGAAGTAGAACCAATCGTTATTGTCTGTGAATCATCAGCTGCTATCTTCCCAGTGTCAACAATAACTGCTTCACCGTAATATACTCCTCCAGCACCTCTAGTACCCAATCGGATAACATCACCAGTTACACCGAATCCAGTTTGTCCAAAAGTAGTTCCAGAACCAGTAATAGTTAGGGTGCCGTAATTGACGGTTACTATACCACTTGAGACGAGATTATCATCGTTACCCCAAAGAGCCATGTTTTTTTACCCGCAAAAATTCTTTTTCTAAAGATATTTATAAAATTAAGTAATCTCTACTTATAAGTAAGCTTTAGATATGTTAGTAAGGAATCCAATAAGTGTAACACCAGCAGCTAATACAGCAGCAGCACCAATCACCCACTTCTCTACAACCTTTAATCTCTCACGCAATTCTTCCTGCTTCTCTTCAAGACGTTCTATCTTTAATTGCATCACAGTAATACGTGTTTCCTGTGAAGCATCCAATCCTAAGTCAGACATAGTATTAAATTACAACTGACTTATATAGTCAACAATTCCAAGCTCTTAAAGACTTGTTAATTCTACTATCAGGATCATTAGCAGTTTTAGCACTTGTTAATTTTTTCTTCATGCCTTTCATTCTAGCACAAAAAGATGATCTACGCTTATTTCCTACTTCCTTACTAGGTGCTTTTAAATCAGAACCAGGATTCTCACGTTCATAAGACTTCCTACCTTTCTCATTTAAACCACCTTCTTTATTCTTACCCGACTTCTTTGTCCATGCTGCACCTTCCTTTACATAATTAAGTTCATCTCTCCAAGAGTAATGATCTTTCAATTCATCAGGGACAAATGGACTAACTTTTTTCTCATATTCACGTCTTGCTAATTTTCTTTTTGCTCTAGCACCAGCATCCATTGCTTTCTGTGGTTTCTTTTCTTCTTTCTTCTTACTATATCTTTTAACAACATCCATTACACCTTCATCCACATCAAGAGTCTTTGGATAATCTTTATCACCTGGTTTTGCAGGAGATTCACCACGCTTTCTTTTAGCATGTATGTTGTCCCATAAACCTTTTTTCTTTCCTTCATCTACAGTCACAGCTTTATCATGCTTTTCCTTACTACCAATCTTTTTCTTTAATTTTTCGTAAGTAGAAGTTTCTTCTTTCATTTTTTTCTTTTCAGGAAGACCTTTGTGTTTTGTCTTAGCAAATTTCTTAGCATCTTTATCACTGATTTCATCAGCAACTTTTGCTACTTCAGGAGAAGTAGCACCTTCTCCTTTTTGTGCGGCACGAACCATTCCAAAGAAGCGTTGTTGTTTTTTAGATACTGCTGGCATTATGTACCTCTAGTATCCCTCATAGCAGCATCAGCATCTGCTCTTGATTGACGACGTTTTGCTATAGAATCTGCTGGAGTAGTTCTCCTATCACCATACTGAACTCTACCCTTTTCACCTTTAGTCTTCTTACGTTGACCTTCGGGTTTACCAGTTTCCTTACGAATCATATTTCTAACAAAGGTGAGTGCTTTGTCATCTGTACTACCACCTTTTTTGACTGGGGTACCTGCTCTCTTGTTGATAGAACCAGTTGCCTTACCAGTTTCCTTACCATAACGATTCAATTCAGTAACGACCTCTTCCTTTACACCACGCTTTGCTTCGTGATCTGCTCTTCTATCTTTTCTAATACCACCACCTAGTGCATGTGATCCATGTGGATTACCATATCTCTTGTCTCTAGCAGTTGCTCTCTTATACTCAGGTAATTTTTCATCTACCTTTGCTTCACTAACACCACGCTTTGCCTTATGTTCAGCAGCACGGGCTTTCATAGCATCTAAACCAGGAGCACCTTTCTGCCCCTTCTTGTCCATGAACTTTTTAGTTCTGGCAACAACCTTTTCACCTGTTCCTCTGTAATAGTCTTCTTTTTTCAAACTACCAGGAGTAGGTTTGTGTCCTCCTCCAACATAACCACCTTCTACATCTTTAACGTGAGACTTTCTAAAATCTTTCTTACTTTCATCCTTACCTCTAAGACTATAAACAGAAGATTTTCCTAACTTACCAGACTTCTTACCACCTTTTGCTTGGTAGCTTACATTTGGTGAGTATTCTTTTAATTCCTGTTCTTCAACAGAACTTGGTGTTCCATCACCATGCTCTATAACTTTACCAGTAGCATCTTTTTGATGATGCTCCTTAACGCCCAGTTTTTCTTCAACTGGGCCTAGTCCTTTTTTAAAGAAAATCGATCTAAGGCATCTACTGCAGATTGAACTATAGATTCATACTGAGGATGTCCTTTCACTTTGTCTGCTCCACCATGCTTTTTAGCAAGAGCCTTTTTCTTCTTAGCATAATCAGGTGACTTGGTGTTATCATATTCCTCCTTTACCTTTTTCGCTGCTGCTGCTTTTTTCATTGCAGCATTCTGTCTCATGATTTCTCCAATGTCATCAGAGATACCAGTAAATCCAGCCTTAGAAGGATCAGTTTGCTTAGAACGCTTTCTCTCTTTCCCCTGTTGTTCAGGATCTCTTTGATATCCTTCATTCTTAGAATAGTAAGAATTTAAAGAATCTACTGCAGATTGAACTGATGGATCAAGTGTTTCTTTCATAGATTTTTTAATATCAGATGCTACAGTTCCTTTGGTTTTTACACCTCTTCTTGCCTTGTGCTCTGACCTTCTCTGCTCCTGTGCTCTATCAGAGTGTACATTTCCTGCCCAATGGGGTTTTTGTGGACCGTAATCAGGTTTAGAATCAGTTCCAGTTTGACTTAACTTTCTACTCGTAACTTTACCCTTTGTAGCATCAGTCTTCTTACTATAACCAGATTTAGGATTTAAAACTTTAACTTTTTTAAAAGACTGTTTTCCTTTATCAAGAGTACCATGTTCTCTTTCTACAGGTTTAGTTTCAAATCTGTTGATGTTTCTTTTACCAGTCTTTGCTTTCTGTTTGCTCCAATCACCTTTCTTTGCTGCTCTTTTACCTTGACCAGCATCTACTCTTTCAGCTTTGTTAAGTTCATCAAGTTGCTCACCTTCTGGTACGTGAGACATGTTTAATCCACGTGCTCTCAACTTAGTCTTCATAAGATTAACGATTGTTGGAATCTCCCTCTCATCACCTACAGGTTCAATAGATGCTCCTCCATCAAAAACTACACTATTCTGAGGTAGTTTCTTTTCACTATCCTTTTCTTTATCTTTGGGATTTAAAGATTTACCATCCTTATCATATCCATACTGGGCATCTTCCTTTACCTTCACACAGTCATCAACTGTCTTACCACCTTTCTTTTTGGTTCCAGCAAGTTTATATCCATCCCAACATTCCTTACCATCAAGACCTTTTTTCTTTTCTTTTTCAGAAATTACTTCACCTTCTAATTCAGTGTGTGCAACAATATCAGCACCAGCACCACCTCTGACAGCTTGCATCTTCTTCTGAAGAATCTGTCTCTTCATAATAGCAACTCTCTTTTGCTTTGCATCAATACCAGCATCAGGTTTTTTATCCCCAACAGGAGAATCAACAGCCTCAGTTTGAGTAGGATTAATGGTAATTTTATTCTTACCTTTCATCACATCAACTTTCTTAGAATTAGCATCAGGATTGTCACTCTCAACATCCTTTACTTCACCTATAAATTCTTCTTTTCTAGTATCTTTTCCATCAGGAATACCACCCTTCTTACGTTGGATAGCATTATGAACTACACCAGCATGTTCTTTACTAGATGATTCCTTCTTACCATCACCATCAAAATCCTTACCTGATTTTACTGCAGCAGTTTGTTCACCTTTTTTCTTCTCACCTTCATATGGAGTACCATATCCAGTCATTTCTACAGAAGAAATATTAGGATTCTTTCTTAATTCAGAAATCTTGTCACGATCAGCATACCTTGTATATGACTTACCAGTCTTCTTATCAGTAACTCTTATCTTATATTTCTTTTCCCCACCAGATTCTTGCATGAAATCAACAACTTCGTATGCAGGGTTTCCTTCTGCATCATCAAGTTTAGTTGTTTTTACAAAAACTTTTTTAACAGCATCAGCAACAGCATTACTTGCAGTTTCTGCAATGTCTATAAAGTCATAAGATTCACCAATAAGCATCTTCTTAGCAAGTTGCCTTACAGGACCTGGTGCAGGTGACTTACCAAGTTGAGACATATATGCTCTCTTTAAAGAAGCAGGATCAGCTTTTTGACCTTCCTTAAATCCTTGCTTTACTTTATAGCGAACATCATAAGCTAACTGTCTTGCTTGTTTTCTAACCTTATCAGCTGCACCCCCAGAAGGTTGTGGTGCATTAGGGTTTTCTTCAACTATATTTTTACTCATTTGTTGGAAACCGTCAATTAGTTACTTTTTTCTATACTTATTTATGAATTGTCTTCCCCAGTCACTTCCAGGCACCAGTTTCTCTACATATTTTCTATGTGCATCGGTTCCAATTTCTCTCTGACTAGCAGGAACTCCACTAATTTTAGTAACATTATTATATCTCTTTGATTCCATTACATCTTTAATCCATGACTTGAACATAATATTATCCTCAGTGACACAAATTAAATGATTAGCACCTCTTCTTATAATACGTCCAACTAATCCTGTATTAAGATTTTCAACTAAATCACCAACTTTATATATTTTTTTACCAACAAAAAGTTCACGTAAACTTTCCCAATCAAAACGAGGGGCAATCTCCCACAAGTTCCATCCTTCTTTAATATTCATACCTACACGAATATTATTAAAGAGTTCTCTGGCAACCTTCTTATTCATTGCTGTTGGAACACCCTTCAAGAAATTTTCAAAATCATTCTCTGCAGCATACTTTCTCTGCTTTGATGCAGACATACCTGTTATATCATCGGCATCAGGATCTCTATCACCAGCAGAACGAACTTCTACTGTATCAAAATCATACTTCAATCCATTATAATTGTTAACCAACTTATCAAATTCTTTCTGTCTATCAGCACCACCTACAATTCTTACTCCAGCATAACCATCATTATGTGCCTTTTTTAATACATCAAAGATAGTTCTATTACCAGGATCATTAACAATCTTCTCACTATGATTAGGGAACATTGCTCTCATTACACCAACTTTAGTATCAGCATCTAAAGGATTCTTTTTCTTATCCTGACTACGTGACGGCACAATAATATAATCACCATCATCTGATGATGTAGCAACATTATCTAAAAGTTTTTCATGACCTGTTGTTGGTGGATTAAATCTACCAAATGCAACAGTAAGAGTTCCTTTTGTTTTCTTGACTGCTGGTGGTGTTAAATCTTCTGGTGATGCAGGTGCATCTGGATCATCCTCTTGTGCTACAGGTTGTTGTGCTTGTTGTGCTGCCTGTTGAGGTGCTGCTCCTTTTGGTTCTGCCTGTGGTTGTTGTGCAGGTGCAGATGTTGTATGTGATAATCTTTTTTCTTTATCAGACTGTGCTGGATCTTGCTGACCCATCTTCTGTCTTTTATTATAAAACTTTAATACACCCTTCTCTGTCTTTGCTACAAACTCACCATCTTTGTACCATCCACCATGACCATCACCAGTCAATCCCATACGGGCAGCCTGCTGAACTGCTGTAGATTCAGATAAAAATTGGAAAAATGATTTCATTTGGACAATTCTGCAGTTATCTCTACCTTATGTGCAAGGATATATTTGATTAGGACTTCCCTATCAAATTCTTTAAACTTATAATTATTTATCATTTTGTCAAGAGAGTAATTACAGTAGTATAAAAATTCCGCATACCTCTCTTTAGGTTTCTTTGAATCAGGTTCAAAACCTTTTATAAGTGCTAATATTTCTGGGTTCATTAGTATATCTTTCCAAAAGGACCAAACTGATCCATTTTCTTAAATGCTTTCTTCTGTGCTAGAAAAACCATGTCTGTTACAAACTCATTTCTTTCTTCATCACTTAATTTAAATACTTGATAAAAAAAATCTAATCCCATTAATTTACATCTAGTATTGGTTGTTCTATCTTTAGGACTACCATAAGAAGTTGAAATAGCCTCAAGTACCTTTTCAACAGTTGTTTCATCAGAAGTCATATCTCCTAACAAATCTGGTAATACTATAGTTTCAAAATATCTTTTACCCTTTCCTTTATAATTGTCATTAAATTGAAAAAGATTCTTAGGATATAAATTATAATCATTAACAAATACAGCATTACCTTTCATATCTTTAAGCAATTTAACTACCAGATCGACAGGTGCTTTTCCTAATCTAGCAAGACTAGCACCTTTTGCTGTTGGTTCAAACTTTAAGTTACTTCCTGTAGTAGAGTCTGAACTATTTGCTTTAATTTGGAATGTAAAATCTTTTGATTCTTTTGCTTGAGCATCTACCTTTATTAAAACATCTTGAGTAAACATTCCATCCTTTACTATAGCGAACTTAGCCTCAAAATCACTTTTCTTAACATCATAATTATAATTTTTTGTATCAGGAATAAATCCATCCATATTAACTTCTTCATAATAAGCAGTCCTTCCAGTTTTTTTCAATGATATACCCATAACCATTTTATCTTTATACATGCCTCTTAATGTTGCATTAAGTTCATGTATGGTTTGAGTACCTTTAGGTCCTTTTGCTGTATCTTCTATTTTGTTTACTAATACTTGATGTGGTCCTCTTACAACCCATATATCAGCAGGATTCCATGTATCTTTTTGTTTGATATCAAACTTTCTTTTAATATAATTTGAAATATAATCCATGAATCCACCATCACGATTGAACTCACTGAATCGTGCTGGTTTAACTTGCTCAAGTAATACATGCTGTTGTGCAAAATAACTTTCTAGCCATGATTGGGGAACATCTCCACCAAAAATGTCAACCAACTGAGGAAAAGTCTTATCATCTTCTACAATATCTTCCCAACTATCCCATGCTGCATTTTCATTAAGTGCTCTTCGAAATATAAGAGCACTGCCTCTTTCTTGTTCTGCTGTTCCTGCTTTTGATTCTTCTACCCTACCACTCTTCCTCATTCTTATATTTACAAACCGAGGTTTGTTAGCTTTAGGATCTACTGGAATCTTAAATGTAGCGTTTTTTCTATCTGCAGATATCTTTATATCATGAGCAGCATGAAGAAAAGGAGAAGTATTAGAATTAAAATAATTCCAATTCTTTTCAGTTACTTTAATATGAAAAGGATTATTACCAGGATGATTAACATTCCAATTTTTGTCACCAATCATTCCCATTTTGGGTTTACCATTGGCTTGTGTACCACCATGATCTGGCATTAATCTAATAGAAGTCCACATAAAATCATGTAGTCTTGTATCAGACTTAAGTTTTTTTAAAATTTCATTTGTCCTTAAAGAATACCACTGCTTAACTGCCATATCAAATAATTACTTTTTGAAGTATTTATTTATTACCTCTACCTGATCGTGATACCTTGAAATCTTATCCAACTCTATTCCTATTGCCTCAGTTATATCTGAATGCTCACCAATCCCTACAGGATGTTCCAAATAAACTTCTACGTTTGCTTTATGTTTAGCAATCTCACCTTGAGCATGTGCCATTAGTGCTGATAATAATTGTTCTCTCATGTGTAGCATTGATAATCCTATATTCTATTATTATATATGAGTTACTTCACCAATAATCCATGACTTCATACCATGTCCATCTATTCTTAATTCAACATCTGTTGCCACATTAGCAGGAACCACCACACAATATCCAATACCCATATTAAATGTCTTCTTCATTTCCTCTTCTGGTATCTCACCAGCAAGCATAATCTTACTGAATAATTCAGGTAATCTCCAAGAATCATAATCAACATCAACTTTCAATCCTTCTGGAATACACCTTGGTAGATTACCTGGTATACCACCACCAGTAATATGTGCCATTCCCATAATAGGAAAATCTTTTATTAAACTTGCAACCACAGGAGCATAGATTGTTGTAGGAGTAAGCAACTCAGGCATATCACTATAATATATCTTCTGTCTCCATATAAGTTCATTAATCAAACTATACCCATTACTATGCACTCCACTACTTTCTATACCAATAACAACATCACTCTCACGTATTAAACTACCATCTATTATTTCATTCTTCTCAACTATACCTGTACAAAATCCAGCAAGATCAAGATCATCACCATATGTTGGTGGTGGTGCAGGTCTAGGATGCTCTGCAGTTTCACCTCCAATGAGTTCTATACAAGATATCTCACATCCTTTAATCACACCTTCCATGATTTGATCTATGATAGGAGATATCTTACCAGTAGAGATATAATCTAAGAAGTACATTGGTTTAGCACCACATGTGATCACATCATTAACACACATCGCAACGAGATCAATACCTATAGTGGTAAATTCTTGATTGATTTTTGCTATATTAATTTTAGTACCAACACCATCAGCACCAGATACTAAAATAGGTTCTTCATATCCTGTAGGAACAGGATACAATCCACTAAACCCACCAATGTTAGGTGCTTTCTTTTTTAACCTTTCAACAAAAGCATCTCCTGCTTCTATGTCAACACCAGCATCTTTATAATTCATTTTCTTTTTTTCCTCTTAACTGGTTTTTCTCTTGTGTCCCACTTATAAAAAGCAAACATACAAATGGAAGTCCAAAAGAAAAGTGTCCACCAAAAGTTACTCATTTACCTATCATCAGAAGCACGGTTTTCTGAATGATATACATCAAACTCTCCACCTGGATATCTCTTCTTTAACTTCTTTACATTACCTGCAACTACGTCATCGAATGATACTTCCAAAGCCATACAAGCTTGTGCAACATACCAGAGAACATCACCCAACTCAATAATAAGATGCTCTCTATTGTCGTCATTCCAAGGTTTTCCTTGAAACACCATCTTCTTAACGATTTCCATAAACTCACCACCTTCAGCACTAATCCCAACAGCAGCAGTGGTAAGACGATTAATATTGGAACCCTGTTTATCAAGAAGTTGAAGACTGTTAATAAAAGAGTTATAATCTTTACTGGGATCGGATGTGACACCATCCACGAAATTGAGGTACTTATCCAAGTCAACTTTTTTTGTCATTACATAAATCGAGATAATATGTTCTTATTTTTAACAGTTTCTTTCTGCTCTACTTTTTCTGCTACCTTCTCTTCTACTTTAACTTCTTCAACTGGCCACGGAACATCATACTCCCAATGCTTTTCTGTATCAAAAGTTTCTGTCGGATTACCCAAACATCTTTGTAATAATCTAACACGTATAGTATCCTTTTTGAATACTGGTTGTGGAGTTACAGTTCTCCCAAGTTCAGTATACTCCACATAGGAAGTTGATTTTGGTTCCACTACAGGAACATATACTTTTTCTTTAGGCATTAGAATTTAAATTCAGCGAAAGATTTTTTAGGTTTCTTCTCTTCAGGATTATACTCTTCTTCTTGTCCATTGTCAAGTATATCATCTTGAGCACTTTGCTCACAATCATACAATCTCATCTTAGCACGATCAATACCCACAACAAATCTCTTAAAGATTGTTGGGTCATTATATCTATTCTTTAATTGCTTCACCATTATTTGATTTAACCCTTCCAACTCTTCTGTAGAAATAAGGGCAAACATAAGGTCAGCAGTAGCAGGGAGTCCAAAAGACTCAGAGGTGTCAGTAAGGTCCACATCACTACTAGCAAAACCGCTACGAGTAGTTTGAGTGGCAGATACAATCGGAAGGTTCGCCTCAACTGCGAGACCCCTAAGTTCTTCTGCGATTGCTTTGATGTATGAGTATGAATTGACATTTGCATTTCCTCTATATCTACTTGAGGCACATATATTTAAGTAATCTATGAATATTATATCTGGTTTAAATGATTTCTTCAATGCAAGTTCATTAAGTAATGCTTTAAAATGTCCTGAATGAGCAGATGCTGTAGGATACTCTTTTATAATTAATGTTCCTTGTGTCCTCTCTGATAACTTAGTTACTTTATTCTCAAAAGTTTTACGTGGTAAATCTGTTATGTCTTGTATATTAACATTCAAAAGATTAGCATCAATTCTTTCAGCAATTTTCTCTTCAGCCATCTCAAGCGTGATGTATAATACGTTCTTACCTTGGAGTAACACACTGCTTGCGACATGACACATAAACAAAGACTTACCAACACCAGTGCCAGCGAGAGCAATATTGAGTGTTTTATTTGGAATACCACCCTTGGTAATCTTATCGAAAAATTCCAAGTCGAACGGTATCTTATCTTCTTTTCGATGATAGGATTCGTATCTATCTTCGTAGTCTTGTAAGTAATCATGTCCTATATGATTATCGAAAGACACAGCCAAAGCATCAGACAAAATACTAGGAATAGCATCCCTTCCTTTCTTGTCATCCTGTCCATCAGCTAATGCAATTGATTCCATTAGTGCAAGATAGATTGCTCTATCTCTACACCACTTTTCAGTAGTATCTATTAACCATTGATTCTCAACAACAGAATCGGTCAGAGAATTATTAATGTCTCTGACCTCTGCAATCTCAGACTCTGTTAAGTCTGTTCTATTTTCTGTCTCAATATTTAATGCTTCAATCGTAATTGAAGAATTATACTTTACAATGAATTGAGTTATCTCCTCAAAGATTATTTTTTCAGATTTTTGCTCAAAATATTCAGGTTTAATAAAAGGTATAACCTTTCTAGAATACTCTTCATTATAAACTAAATTTCTGAGAATAGTAGTCTCAATTCGTTCCATAAGAAAAATGTTGCCTTGCAATGGCATCAAGTTGTTCCATTATATCATCAGTAAAGTATTCTGTGGGATTTTTTAGAATTTCTTTACCATATATTTTCTTACCATTTATTTCATATCTTCCTGCAACATTCTTCCACATACCACCAAGTTCTCCTAATTCTAGAAGACCATAATAGCGATCTAATCCTCTTTCATCATAATAAAGTCGTATCTCAACTGTCTTATTTTCTTTACTTAAACGTGACTTATGAGTCTTTGCTTTAATAATATTTCCAATGACTTCTTTTCCATCCTTCTCTTTTTTCTTCGAGAGGTATATGATAGTAGAAGCAGCGTACTTAAGACCGCTACCTCCACCCATTTCTTTTGTGGGGACATAAGAACCGATGACATCATAAGTGTGATTAGTGACAATTAAAGGAATATTAGCTTGTCCCAACTTCAAAGTTAACATCCTAAATGCACCTTTAACAAGTTGTGATTTAGTCATATCACGAACCTGTTTATCATTTAATACATCAGTAATTTCCTTTTCGGTGGAAAGCATCCCTAAGGAGTCTAACACAAACATACAAGGTTTGCGATTCTCTATTAGGGTTTTCAGATATATATCCACAGCCTTAAGTGCCTTACTCCTAAATTCTTCAATTGTTACAACATTAACAACAACTAATCTTTGTAAATCAATTCCACGAGATTCTAGTAATGGTTTATTAACAGCAGCTTCAGTATCGAAATAGAGACAGTAACCATCAGGATTAGAGTCCAGAAAGTTCTTGACAACTGCGAGGGAGAAGAAAGTTTTACCAGTACTAGACTCACCAGCGATGGCAGTAATCTTATTGCTAGATACACCACCATGAATGGAACCGCTAACCAATCCGTTAAAGATGTACGAACCTGTGTCGATGAATTGTTCTGATCCTTCAATGTCTGAGGCGAGTTGGGTGTAGTCATCACCTATTTCTTTTACTATCTCTTTTAAAAAATCCATAATTTAAATGTCACATTGTGAACTGTAGTGTGAATAATCTTCGTTTAAAACTTCTCCGTTATTTGATGTTTTTAAATCATACTCTTCTTTTATACCCTTAAGTTTATGATACAATCTTGCATCTCCACCAAGTGCAAGAGCATTTATAATAATTTTTAAATCGTTTTGATCGATAGGTAATTCCATTAGGAAAAGAATAGTTCTAAGTTTACAGTTTTCTCGACATTCCAACCTATGGCATCAAGAATTGCTTTGAGAGGCTCCACAAAACTCTTCTCAAATTGTAGGTCATAGTCGATGTATTTGTCAAGACCAAGTTCATGAGGAAAATCCTGAATAAAGGATACTACATTTTCCTGAATAATGTTCGGTTTCTTTAAATAGAGAAACTTGACCTTCTCTCCATTACCGATAAGTGAATACTTATTCGTCAACTTTTTTTGTTTGATATAATGGTTGAATAATAATGCACCACGTATATGTATAGGAGTTCCCTTCGCATATATGGTAGAAGATGCAGAATACTTACGAACATCAGATGCTGTACGTGGAAATGCTATATCTTCTGGTTCTAATGTCTTAAATTCCTTACGGCATTTATCAATATAATCAATTACCTCATCCTCAGTTCCATTCATCATTATCTTTAATCCATCTTTAATCATTGTACGACAAGGTGCTGGTGTTGAAGACTTAACTGCCTCAATACCCATCATCTTAAGTTTGGGTTCTTCATATCGAACACCCTCACTATCCCATACATTTAAGATATATCTTTTCTTGGCAGTCCATATCCCACGTTCAGCAATGTTCTCACGTTTCATTACCATCTTATTATCATAAGCACTTACGTACTTGGCCAACGCTTCATAAGAACTCTCAATAAAAGGTTCAAATTGAGTTTCACACACCTTATTAAGGAACGTGACAACGCCCTCATTAGTTTTCTCTCTGCCCTTGTATACAGCCTCAACCAGAGGACCCAAGTTAAGATAAATGGAATCGGTATCAGAAGCAATAACATAATCTTCTCCATCAGTTTTTAAGATCTTATTGATATGAGTATTCATCTTATTCTCTATCCAACGAATAGAGACTTGCCCACTTAAGGTAATGGCTTCAGCGTTAGCCAGTTTGTAGTATCGAAAATACTGATTGCCAATAGCACCATAAGCACTATTAAGTTGAATCTTCCTGGCCATCTGAATATTATTGCATCTAGCAATCTCTTTTTCAAGAGTCTTTGTTTTCTTCTTTTCATAATCCTGCTTTGCGGAAAGCATCTTCTTCTTGTAGATGGTGCGGTCTTTGTAAATCTTCTCCATGAGTTCAGGAAGGAACCCACGCACATCCTTCCTATATTGTGCTCCATTCGCACAAACTGCATAATCTCCATCAATCTTTATCTCCTGATTTAAGAGCCCCTCAACGCTCGCACTGGGATGTCTAGTCTCCCTGATGGTTTCGGGGCTGATATTGTATTGCATAATGAGATGAGGATACAAGCTATTAAGGTCAAAACTAACCACCCAATCATACTTTCCTGGAATCGGTTCCTTGACATAAGCACCTGCGTATTTTGCATCCTTATCGGATCTTTCTTTTGGAGGAATAACAATGTTCTTCTTCTTTAAATAGTTATAAATGATGGTATCCCACATACGAACTTGTGAGAACACATCAGCATAATTTGCCTTTGCGTCATATGCCATAACAATGGCAAGTTCAATCAGTTTCATCTTGTCTTCCATACGGTCAACAAGTTCCACGTCAATTATATTATACTCTACAAACTTCTGCCAACCTTTTGTGTAGAAATCTTTAAATGTATCAAACTCAGAGTGATCTAACTTCTTCTGCCCAAGTTCTACACTGGCAATATAATCCAACCTATAAGACTCTTGTGCCTTATAAGTAAACTTCTTATAAAGGTCAAGATAATCTAGCTGTGTTACACCACCAATATCATAAGTAATATTTTTACGTCCCATGATATGAATTTCTCTTTCACTCACCAATCCCCATGGTGACATGCGACGCATTAACTTCTCACCAAGTATTCTATCAAGACGACGACAAAGATATGGAATATCATATAAGGTACTATTCCACCCAGTAATAACTTCTGGTGTATTATCCTCAATCATCCACCAGTTAATAAAAGAACTAAGAAGTTCATACTCAGTCTTGAATGATTTGTATATTACATTATCCTGCTTATTATTAAATGTACCTAAACCCCAAGTTCTAATCTGTTTTGTATTATAATCCTGTAAGGTAATGAGAAGTATTTCTTCTGCAGCAGATTCTACATCAGGGAATCCATTCTCCGACTTAACCTCAATATCAATTGTAGTTATCTTAATCTTACTGGTATCAAACTTTATCTCATCCTCTGGATACTTCTCAGAAATATACTGATATATAAATCTCTCATTACCATAAACTTTAAACCCTTCTACACCATCATACCTTTTTATAAATTCCCTACTTTCACGAACAGTACCAGGTTCGACAGGTTCTACATACTCACCCTCCAAAGTTTTATATTTACTTTTTTTCTTAGAAGGAACAAAAAGAGTTGGATAAAACTTCTCTCTGGTGGCAAAATGTCTTCCATTTTCATAACCACGAACCAAGAAGTTGTCTCCAACCATCTGAACGTTTGTATAGAATCTCATTTAAGAAATAGCTTGCAAATATAAGTTAAGTGTATTTTTATTTGGTTCAACAAGTGTCAATATATTTTCAGATCTTATCATCAATTCTGTATCTTCAGTAAAGTCTAACCAAGGACTTATTGTTCCATCAGAATTTATAATACAAACATCAGATATCTGACAATTAGGATCTCCAATCTCTGCTTGGATCTCTTCGACTTTAGCAATTAAATTTAATCCAGTCAAGAGTATTAAACATTTAATCATCTTCTTCAAATGCTCCTACTTTTTCTTCATACATTTCCTTCACAGATGCTACTGGTTCAACGATAGTAACAATCCAATCTGTTGGTACTGGAACCTGAGTATCCTTTGATAACATAATCCAAGGAGATAATGTTATTTGCAATTCTCCATCAGTAGGTGCTGAGTCTTCTTCAAGTAAAAGAATTGGTTTTGCAAATTCAACCTTATGTGGTTTATTAAAAAGATAACCACAAATCTTATTTTCTACAATAAGTTCTTTGGCATCAGAAATTACATTCTCACCAGATTTTAGAACAGCAAGTTTAATTGACATTTTTTTATTTTATCCTCAATATTATAGCAATAAAAAAGGGTTCCGTCAAGGAACCCATTTGATCCATCTCGAACCAATTTTATTTATAGATACTCTTTTCGAGCATGATGATCTGGAACTATTTTTTTCAACTCCACGGTGAGGAGTCCATCTTCAAACTTGACGGATCCAATCTCCGTATCATCTGTGATCGTCCAGATCCTCTCAAAGGATCGTTGTGCCAATCCTTTATGGACAAATTCTCCAACATCTTCTGACTCTTCTTTCTTGCCTTGGACATATAGTTTTCCAAACTCCGTGAAGACTTTGAGTTCATCTTTCTTAAACCCTGCAAGTGCGATCTCCAATTTCGATTCATGATTATTTAATTGTATCAAATTATATGGTGGATAGTTAGATTGGGGCGATTCATTAAAAAATCTATCTAGGTATTGATCCATACCTATACCATTCTGTCTAATAATCTTCATTAATTCTGGAAGATTAGCAGCATGGTAATGTGTTAAATTAGTCATTGTTCTCCTTTAAAAGCGAGTTTGTGTTTTGCGTACCCTTACGGCGTACATTACTAATTATAACTTATACTCTATCTGCGAAATTCGGTTAACTCTATAAGTTTGGTTCGGGTATCCTTCCAATTTTTAACATGGTACGTATAACCACCCATCTTCTTTACTGCTTCCCCTAAAGAATAATCATTACCAGTACTCTCCATTCTATCTCCAAAGAAATGTATCTCATCATCCTCATTAAAATCTCTTAAGATTTGACTTTTATCAGCACCCTTAGGACCAATATCAATACCAGTTTGTCCTCCAAGTGCTACAGCTAATTCAGGAAATTGATTTCTAAGTCTGTCTGCAATATCTACTCTTTCCAATCTTTCTTTATCCCATTTAATATATTCTTCCCTACCTAGCATTGGGTCTATATCTCTACCCAATATACTAAAATTAACTCCACCTGGTCTTCTTTCAATATGATTTCCATTGCGAATAGGGAAACAACTATATGCTAATTCATCCACCAAGAAGTTTTCTACCCTCTTAGGCAAGTTCCAATCATCTCTATAAACATTTTTATCCTTTTCATAAGCATCACTTCCAGAGCAATTATATACTCGTTTAGATGTATAAAATATATCCAATCCTAATTGTTCTACTGTCTTCTCCCTATCACTACCAGTAACAAGATAAACATCATGTTCTCGACAAAATATAAGAAAAGGAGCCCAGAATTCGTGCTTCATTTTCTTTCTACTGGGTGTTAAAGTCCCATCAACATCAAAAATATATTTTCTCATTGAACCACCTGAACCCTTACAGGTTGATTATTTAAGTAATCAGCAATTCTATGATATGCAACTGCTGTTAATACTTGTGGTGCTATAAAAGCGATCATTGCTACAATCCAGAACATATAATAATAGTTCTCTTTGTTTTGTGTTCTCATCAGTTAATAATCAAATTCATCCAATATATCTAAAGCATTATTTAATGCTTGTTGAGCTGCCCACCTTTCTTTACTATCCCAATTAGGATACCAACTCTTGTTATCAATCCCCTTCTTTATATTAAGAAGGCGAGATTCCATATCTACTTTTTTAAGTCGTCCGTTCATGTATGTCCTGTACCTATTATCGGGCCAAGGACAACTAGCATAGTTTCTAGGAAATAACACTAAGTTTCTTCAACCTTTTTTTTCTTACTACCTATATTATACTTTGTCTCAAGTATCCAGTCACCTTTATCTTTATATGCTAATACTTTAATTTGATTTAAAGGTGCTATATCTTGTATTTTACTTGTGTCTATGATGTCAACCAATCCCCAATCAGCAAGAAGCTGAGCAATACGATTCCTACGCTGAATGTCATTAGTAGTAAGATTGGCGTGTTTCCCGTCAAGTGCAAAAAGTTCTTTAAAGTGGACAAGGTAATATCTCCCCTGCTTATGCAGTATATGACAGGATTGATATATCTTCTTCTCTTTACGGGATGCTACCCCAATTCTTGTTAGAGTTTCTCTGACTTTAAGGAAGTCATCTGGTTCACCCAGTACCACCTCTACCATTTTATCAGGTGTCCACTTCACTTCAGGCTCTTGAACCACACTCATTGTCTTCCTCCAGTTTCAAATTTAGATTTTATAAAATTAAGTTGTTCTTTTGTTAAAATCTTTAGAGCCTGTTTTGCCTTTTCGTTACTATAACCATAATAACGTTTCACCAATTCAAGATCTTTGATCTCATCTTTACGAAGCCAAGGAGAGAATCTCTTCTTAACTCTCAGTGTATTTAGCAAAAAATCATATTGAAATTTTTTTGGTAAAAAATGATACCTATTCATCTCATTCGCAAACATAATCGAATCAAGATGTCCAGAATAAATCCTATTAATAATATATGGTGAATAATCCTTCTCTAATGAAGGGTCTTCATCAATCAAATTTTTCTTAGTTTGATTAATAGAATTAAGCCAATCTTTTAGTTCCAATGTCGAATCACCCCTGCAATAATAAAACAATTAGTAATGAGATAAGAAAAGAAAATAATAGAACGTACCAAAACAATGTGGTTGTCGTATCGTCTAGTCTTTTCATCACCAAAACTACCCAGTGCATACTTCCATATCCTCCATAATTTTTTCATTATTATAAAAATATTTCATCCTTACTAGAGTCTATCACTATACCACTATCTTCTGCAACTAATTCTACTGCTTGTTGGGAAAGATAAACACCACTATTCATAGAAACATTCATATGAGGATCAATCTGTTCTCCTAAATTATCAACATCTCTTATTAAATTAGAATACTTAGAATCAGAACGGGCAAACTCTTGCTCCTTCTTAGTTGTATAATGGCATACAACAGGATTAAAATATTCCTTATGCTTTTGTTCTATCCATCCCTGTGTAACGTCCTGAGCAGCAAATAGACCCTCTGTGACACCCATACGACTAAAGATAACCCATACAGCATATTGGTCAGCTATCCTTCTATTAGGAACTGGTAAAAGAATTTGATTCTTTTTAAATTGTTCCATTAACTCAGATAACTCATCTAACCTTTCAGTAATATCACGATGGATACCATCATTCAATAGAATAACACCAAGACAATGTTTATATACTTCACATTTTCCACCTAGATCATACATACAAGATTCAACTAAGTCAAGTTGCTCTCTTATATTCTTTCCACCACCATGATTTGGATCATGTCTAAATCCAAATTCTTCTCTACCATATACATCATGAGTACAATATGTATCGAATAGATACTGAACATCTTGATAAAAAATAGTATCAGCATCTACATATAAAATATTATAAAATTCATCATCAAAGCATTTAAGATTATACCATCTATGAATTGACCAAGCATTCAACATTGTATGATCAAATCCTTCAGCAAAAGGTTTAATTCTTACTGAATAATTAAGAGCAAAATAAGGTGGAATGATATGTGGATTATCACAAAAAAGATAAACAGCAATTTCTTTATTAAATTGTCTTAATGAAGAAATACTATGTTCAAGTCTTTTTATTTCATGATCATTGATATGTTGATGCTCATTTACCTTAAAAGAATAAACAACAATATTTTCAAAATTATTATTCTTACCTCTCAATTCATTTAATTTTTCACGTATATTTTTATCCATCAACTAAACCCTCCTTTTTTAATCTACTATGATTATAACATGAATCAAAATTTAATTTAATTCTAGGATTATAATTCATTAATAATAATTCCTTTCTATCTTGTTGATTTCTCATATACTCACCAACAGATCTCATTGTATATGTTAAATTAAATTCACTAGCAACCCATTCCTTAAATCTATCTTTAATTAATTGTGATGAGTTATAAGAAATTAATTGGTGTGATGTTGCATTATCACAATCCTGTGCAAATTTATCATGGTCAAATTTTTTATGCATTTCACCTTTCTTACCATAAAGATTATCCTTAATATCATATGGAGGATCTAAGTATATAAAAACACTTTGATCATTAGATAAAAGTTCTTCATAAGATAAATTAGTAATCTTCCAGTTTTCAATTATTTCTTGATATCCTGTAATTTTTTCAATTCCTCTATAGGAGAAATTAGATTCACTGGCTTGGGCTGAAAAAGAACTCGACTCAGTGAGACCAGAAAAGCTACACTTATTAACAACATAAAAATACGCTGCACGGTCTCTACTGGATAATTCTTCATTGTTAATTTCCTCTTTAGCTGCTACAAATAATTCTCTAGCAGTATCTCTATCAGGATATTTATTCTTCAAACTCCATATCATATCTTGGAGATTCTGTCCATCATCCTGTATGGTCTGCCAGAAGTTTACGAGAGGTTCATATAAATCATTAACCCAAATACTCAGATCAGGATGCATCTTGGAAATGTAAAGTGCTACACTTCCACCACCAATAAATGGTTCACGAAACTCTTTATAATTACTAAAGTCTGGAAAAAACTGTCCCATCTTAGTACAAGCACGGGACTTACCACCAGGATATCTAAGTGGTGTCTTTAATGCTTTTTTGCTCATAATCTAATTCCAATTGAAGTTCGGTTTCAAACTTGTTGTAAGTTGGTTCATGCAAAGCACAATACTCACTAAAGGTAATCATCATTTCCTTACGTGATAGTCTACAATGTTTTGCTGCTTTTGGCAAATTCCATTTAGCAGAAAACAACATCTCCATTGCTTCTCTAGTTTCTGGACGCATTAATAAAAATTTTGTCTATCATAAGATCTTTCCAATTCAAGAACTATAGAATCCATGATACGATCAAAAGATCTTGACATCTGACGATATCCAGATCCAACATATAATTGACCAGCAAATACTGATACAGTAGCAAGTCCCCAAAATATATAATAAAATTTTGATTTAACTTGGTTTCTTTGTTTTTGTTTTTTAATTCCCCATTCAGGTATTGGAGTACTCATAATTAATCCTCATCATGTTTATGTTCAAGTTTACCAGACATTACATATGCATCTTTGTTTCCACCATGACCATGTGCAATGCCTAGTTCATGCATTTTAGCATGTTCGTCAATAGGATCACGTAAATCTACTTTACCTGGTCCTACGGTGAGATATAAACCATACCCCATAATAAAGAATAACAACCCTACAATAATAAAAACTAAAATCATTTTTTATCCTCCAATTGTTTTTTCCAATGTTCAATCAAGAGTTTTAACTCTTCAATTCGTTCTTCAGCTTGTTTAATTTTATCTTGCGTATTCATTTGAATTCACATTCCACCATTATTTCGGTGAGACAGGCTAACATATTTATCTCTTGATCAGCGACGAATGCCATTTGATATTGATACTTAGCAATAACAAGAACAGCAGCAGGTATAGTATTCGGAACCAAAGATTCGTAAAGACTATCATAAATCCTACGGAATAATACAGAAGTATCATTATCCATGTTACTGTTGACCCACTTACGAACTTCAGGAAAGTTTTTTGTCTTAAGGTTTTTAATGAGATCATTGACTGCTACATCCGAAAATGCTGCTAATATTCCACTATCTATCTTACCACTAACTGAGTATCTCTGACACTCATTTAATACTCTTCTCCAATCTGGAAAATGTTTATTAATTAATTCTACTAATACTTTCTTATCAGTTTCAATCCTTTCTTGCTCCAAGATAAAATTGAGTCTTTGGAAGAAGTTAGCAGCGATCTGTTGCTTCTCCTTTCCTCTAATAGAAAAGTCAACCACTGCACATCTGGAATGGAGTGGTTCAAGGATTTTATTTTTGTAATTGCAAGTGAATATAAATCTACAATTCCCTGCGAACTCTTCGATGAATGCTCTGAGTAAGAGTTGTACATCATTACCTGTGTTGTCTGCTTCATCAATGATGATGACCTTGTGCTTCGCTTCCGATGAGAGAGATACAGTGGATGCAAAGTTTTTTGCGTTGTTCCTGACGGTATCAAGAAATCTTCCTTCATCGGATCCGTTGATGACATAAAAGTCTACTCCCAATTCGTTGCACAATGCCTTTGCAACAGTGGTCTTTCCTACACCAGGAGGACCAGCAAGAAGCATATTAGGTATTTCTCCTTTATTTAGAAATTCCTTAAAGGTTTTCTTAATACTGTCAGGTAAAATACATTCATCAATAGTTTGTGGTCGATACTTCTCAACCCAAATAAAATCACTCATAGCATAATAACTTTTTTTAATTCAGATAAAATGTAATTGTATGCTTCTACTATATCACCTTTTTCCTTTCTAAACAAATCTTTGTCAAAGCTTTTACCTTCTCTCCAAAGCCGCATTCCATCAGGTGATAGTTCATCAGCAAGGAGTAAATTCCGTTCAGAATCATAACCAAACTCCAATTTAAAATCAACAAGTGTAAGATCTATCTTATTAAAGATATCTTGTAATATAACATTAACCTCAGATGCAATATGTTTTAATGTTAATAAAGGATAATCACCCATCAACCTTGCACGGTCCTCTGTTAATAAAGGATCATCTTTCTCATCATCTTTCAAGTAAAATTCAACTAATGGATTAGAAAACTCCGTTCCTTCTTCCAGTGTTGTCTGTCTAACGATAGACCCAGTAGCAACATTCCTAACCACAACTTCTATAGGAATAATATCAACCTTCTTGCAAGACATAATAGCAACAGGATACCTATCAATATAATGAGTACGTATACCATACTTTTCTAACTCCTTAAAAAGAAACTCAGAAATCTCACAACAAACAGCACCCTTTCCTTCAGGGAAATCTACTTTCCTACCATTACCAGCAGTAACTTTATCTTCATATTGTATGAGAACTACATCAGGTTCTGAAGTAGTAAATAAAGTCTTTACTTTTCCCTTTGTAATTTCCGTATTCATCAATTAAAAGTAGAATCAGGTTCCAATGCAATATAATATTTCAAATCATGATTAGTATTTGAAAATCTTGATAAAAGTTTAGAAGAAACCACTACATCATAAGCACCAGGAATAATTTTAATATTCTCTACCTTAAAATTAAAAGAAAACTCTTTATCAGTTTCACCAACTACAATAGCAAATTCATTAGAAGTATCATTCTTCTTATCACGTACAACAAGTTTAACAACACCTGCTTCACCAACTGCTGATAAATCTGGTAATTGATATACTGCTGCTGCCTTAAGTAATTTCTCTAACGCAATACTATCTAACTGAAAATACACATCTTCAGATGGAAGTGTAATCTCTTTATTAGGTGGTGAAACAATAACAGCTGGGTCAGCATAAAAATATTTTACTCTACGCTTACCTTCACGAATAGTAAGATAAGATTCTTCCCCAAAATCCATCTCAGGATCCTGATGCAATCCAAGTCCATTTAAGAATTGATTTAAATCATAGATAGCAAAATCTTTTGGGAATTCTTCATCTATAGATGCTTCTGCAAGAATATTCTTAGCAACTGAAATAGTGCGAAGACTATTTCCTTGCTTCACAAGAATAGAATTATTAATTCCAGCAAAGTTTTTGAGAATAGTATGTGTTTTGTCAGAAAGTTTCATAACGAGTGTTTGTGTATTCAGGTTCTTTAGTGTTACCACTGAAGTAATAAAGGAGTAAGCAATAATGCATTGCTTTTAATATATCTTGTTTTGCAGTTCCCTTCTTATCATAACGACTCAAATACTTAAGTGCATTAGAGCGACAAAATGATTCTGCATCCCCTACGGAGTGAATAAGGTCAAGAGTTTGAGTATCCGAATTCTTATTAGTATAGTGTCCTCGATAAGTAGAAGAGACATAATCTTTAAGATCTGCAATACCTTTATTTTCTTGATACTTTTGAGATTTATAATTTAAATCTGGTTGAGGTTTTGCTTGATCAAAATAATCTCCAGTAATAACTTCTTTCTCTGTATAATCATCACCAGATTTTCTTCTAGTAACAGTTTTACCACCATCAGGTGATTCATAAACCCAAGAAGATTCAGGAACATCATATTCATCACTCTCTTGTGGAGTAATTCTATTGTCAGTCATAACAGGGTACACCTCATCCATAGTTCCATTAAGTACATCATAAGCTAGACTCCATGCATTAACCATAGCAAAATAAAAAATCGTTTACTAAACTTTCTGCTTTTTCTTTACCAAACTTACCAGTAAGATAACCTCCTACAGGATCAAGTTTAGTCATATAAGAATCAAAGTCTTCATAAACACTGGTATCAATTCCAGTCGGTTTTTCACATTCTAGCATATTTTTGTACATAGTCAAGTAAGTTTTAAACATTTCTAGATGTTCATTAACTTCAGACATCGTACAATACTGAATGTATATGTTCTCAGAGAAATGATTACCAGGTTCAAAGAATCGATAGTCACCTTCATGTTTAGGTAATCCTTCTACTGAAAACAAATAGTTTTCTGTGGGATGTTGAAAGTCAAATACTATAATAACTTTCTTATCACTAAATCCCATGAGATCCATACCAAAACAGGGAAGATTACTTCCTGTCTTAGGATAGATGATGTTGTTATAGATACAAGATTTTTCATTCCAGATCTCTACCTCTCTTGATTTGATAATGTGTTGGTTAGTGTATGTTCTGGCTAAAAGAGAAGTTCCTTTACCCTCCCAATTTGCCCAGACACTATCTACACCATTGTGAAGTGAGATAGTGTTGAACAATACATCTTTATAGTCTTTCCATATATTCATTACTCTTCTGTAGGTAATTGGAAATCAGCATCTACTTTATCATACAATTCAATAAATGACTGTTTTGTTTCATCATCGAAACGATTTACACATACTTGAATTGCCTTTGCTTTATTACCAAAGATGCTATAAGCACGAATAACATGAACTAAACGACGAGTACTAATGATTTCCTCAACACCACCATCATAAAATGTTTTACGGATAATGTCAGCCCAATCCACAAGTCTCTTACAGAAATCAACATCATCTACACCTAATACTTCAGAAACATTAGTTAGAATTTTAGTTTCTGATGAAGGTGCTGGATAGTCCTGTTCAAATGTTACTGGGAATCGCTCAAGGAAGGCTTCATTAAGCACGTTAGTTCCAATAAATCGTCCATCATCTGAACCTTTACCTTTAGTGTTTGCGGTTGCGATGATGTTGAAACCCGCCTTTGGTTGGATGAACTTTCCAATTTTTTTAAGGAAAACTCCTTTACCCTCAAGGATGCTTTGGAGGCAGAGGATTTTGTTTGAGGCAAGGTCGATTTCGTCAAGGAGCAAGATAGCTCCTCTGTTGAGAGCTTGAATAACTGGTCCGTCGTGCCAGATGGTGGCACCGTCAACAAGACGGAAGCCGCCAATGAGATCATCTTCATCTGTTTCTATAGTAATGTTTACACGTATAAGTTCACGTCCTAGTTGAGCACATGCTTGCTCAACTCCAAATGTCTTTCCATTCCCAGAAAGTCCAGTGATAAAAGTAGGATAAAAAAGATTACTTTGTATAATTTTTCTAACATCGGTAAATGGTCCAAATTTAACAAATGTTTCATCTTTTTCTGGTATTAAATTTTGTTCAATAACAGGTTCAACCGCAGGAGCATTAAATGATTTTTCAATATCTTCTACCACTTTAGTAGTAACTTCTAGATTCCACTTACCTTTTGATACTTTATATTTCTGTATTTTCTTAGTAACAGTTGAGTATCCAATATTATTAGCAGCACAAAAACCACGAACATCAGCAGCAACAAACTCATTTCCAAAGGTGCTTCTAAGTCCATCAATTGCTTGTTGTTCTGTCATTTTTAATTCGAAAGTCATGATTTAGTGATTTATTTATATACGTAGTATACCAATAAAAAAGGGGGTATAGTACCCCCAGTAGACACTTTAATTATTGGACCCAATCTGGCTGTCTGGATGGGTCACGAAGATAATTAGATGCAACCCAAGGTTTGCTGCTAATGTAATTCTTGTAAGCAGTAAAAGTGTCAATGCTTGTGTCATGTTTATACTCATCAGGCATAGCACGAGTGAATGATTCTACCATACAATAACATGTAATTACTTCTCCTGCGAATTTATGAAATGTTTTCTTTGCCTCAAACAAGGCATCAGCACATCCATGAACTTTACCATAACGATGAGTATACTCACCAGATAAAGCACATCCATGTTGTATCAACCATGCAGTATTGAATATACTTGCTGCTGCCCACTGGGTGCACGGATGATTACGAAAAGCACCCTTCTTAACTGAATAAGAGGTTCCATCTTTCTTTTTAACTAAATCATCACCCCAGTCATAATACCAGTGTGAAAATACAATAGAGAGCATCTGACATGTCTCTAAGGGCATCTTGACCACATGCTTGTCAGGCAATACTTTTGCCGATACATGTGGATCAGGATGGGTAACAAAAATATTCATACTGTCATTATACCACTAATTCTATAAATTCGCCAAGTATTTTTTTATTCATTTTCTTAGTCTTAAGACTTTTTACAAAAGCTCTTTTGATTTGTGCTTTTGTAGCATCTTGTTGAACCTCAAACTCATCCTCATTAGCAAGTGCAGTTGCAGATAATCCAAAGTAAGAATGATAACCTGAATTTTTAATCGTAAATGATCTTTCCTTTTTCCATCTCTTCATTATTATGTCATATGTATTATCTTCATATCCAGCATACTCTCTAACAAATTGGCCAGCATCTCTATTAGCAAGAACTCTAATTCCAATAAGATTTGTATTAGGAAAAGTTTGTCTCAAATTTTTTAGTAACAAATCCGTAACATCTGCCCAACGTCCTAATCCCTCACAGGAATAAGTATAACCTGTCTTGCGATTACGCAATACACATCTATCACTAACATACTGACTTCCCATCCATGGTTCATGATCATAATCACGTTGAAATTCTTTACTATACTGTAATGGTGCAGATTCACCATCTGTAAGAATTACACACTGGACTTTTTCTACATTATTCTCATTCTTAAATTGTGGAAGTATTTGATGAAGAGAAATAATTGCTTCATTTAATGGAGTTCCAGAAAGATTCATTCCAATAGGCATATGATATTGAGTATAAATTTGATGACCAAATAAACATGCCAATCTAAAAATACTTTTCATTTGAACTTCTAATTCTTTAGTTCTAGTTTTGCTAGTGAATAAATTCATCATAGAAAAACATTCTGGAACAAGAGCTAAACCTTCTTTCTTCTCATAAGCAAGTCTATGGAATGTGTCTTCAACTGGAGGATGTTCATTTGTAAAAGCATAAACTTCAAATGGAATATTAACCTTCTTACAGAACCACAATAGATTGTAAAGTTGCTTAAGAGTATCAAGCATCACCTCAGCCATTGAACCAGACCAATCAAGAACAAATACTAATCCATGATTCTTACCATCAGCAAGAGTAGTTACTTTTTTAAATAAATCATCATTAAATTTATAAGTATGTAACTTAGCAGTATCTAAAACACCTGTTCTTGCAGTAGTGGCACGTGCATAAGAACTAGCAGCTTTCTTACACTCAAACTCTTTGACCAAATAATTGACTTCTTTTTGTGCATTTCTTTTAAATTCTACAAACTTACTATCAACTTCATCATAAATGTCATGATACTGAAAATTTCTTTCCTCCAACATTTTTTTATGTTCTTTCTCTTGCTCAATCCAAGATACATTAAGATTATTATGTACAAATTCATTACTAATAATAACCTTTTTTAAATTTAACTTAGGTAATTCAAAATAAGTATTCTCAAGATTATTTTGTGTATTAGTAAGATCTTTAAGTGCTTCTTCTAAAGAACTAGCAGTCTCTACTTCTGGTTCATTTTCAAATCCACCTTGAGACTGAGGTTGAGGTTCAGATTGTCCTTCACCACCTCCCATATCTTGTGATTTAGTTTGATAATCTAATTCCTCTTCCTCACCTTCTTCACAATCTTTTTCAGAATTATTAGCATTTATATTTAAATCAACTTCATCACCATTATCTTCTTCAGTTTCAAATTCTTCTTTCTGCTTATCTTCTAACTCTTGCTTACAATATTCATATAGTTTTTTAGCAACTTCTAATGCATCATCAAAAGTTTCTGTATTAGCAACTAAACTGACAATCTCCTTTTCAGAAACTGAAAAAGGTACATCATTCCACGCACCAACCTTGAAATGTAGATTAACCCTATCAGCAATATTAAAATCAGTAAGATCTCTACCATCTATATCAAAGAAGTCATCATCATTAAGTTCATTATATCCTGTATAAAAACATTTAGCAAGTCCTGCATACCTTCTCTTCATCAACTTCTCAATTCTTACATCCTCTACAATATTCACAAATGAAGGGGGTATCTGTATTTCCTTGTACCAATTCCTATCAGGTGTATAAAGAGCATGTCCCACCTCATGTGCCACCAATGCATCATATACATTATTGCTTGCTCTATCCCACTTAGGAAGAGTTAGAACACGAGTATGAACATTAAACTCAGCAGTTTGAACGACTTTATGCTCTACTATTAAATCTTCTGTGGCAAGAAGTTTAGCAAGTTGTGATTTGATTTCGTGCTTTACTATCATGTGTTCTGTTGATTATGAATCCATTATACGACGAAACCCTACCGTTGGCAGGGTTCAGTAGACGCTTTATCAACTGTCTGCGTCTTTCTCTTGAGGCACGTAGTGCCTGTGGTTTAAGTTTTCGTTTGGCTTCCTTCTTGGAGTGGTGTTGCCAGTTTGGAGTGTTCATGACACCATACGGGAGAATCCTTTTATCTTATCAAATTTTACCACATTGTCAAATTTATCATGTAGATCGGACTTATGGGAGATCACAAAAATGTTAGCATCTTTGATGACAAACTTAATAATCTTAAGGAACTCATCAGTTCCAAAACCATCAAGGGAACTATCAAATACCTCATCCATGATAAGAAGATTTGTATTCACAGAGTTCTTGACTCTGGCAACTTCTCTCCATGTGAAGAGTAATGCTAAGTCAATCCTCATCTTCTCACCCTCACTGAAAGATGAATATGAGAAGTCTTCGTGAATCGGTGATTTTACCGTTTCATTAAACTCTTCATCCAATGTGAAATTGATATAGAAATCCATCAACTGTAAGTATCTATTCACCTGTTGATTTATAAAAGGTAGATACTTCTTGATTATCTTTGTCTTTACTCCATCATCCTTCAATAAAGAATATGCAAAATCATAGTGAGTGATTTCTTCTCTTCTTGAGGATAGATTTTCTATAGTGTTTTGGAGATTCTCTTTAAACTCTACTAACTTCTCATGTTCAGTATTTCTGTTTTTAAACTGTTCGGTAATTCTTTGAACTTCTTCTTCAAGATCTCGGATTTGTCTTTGGTTGAGACTGATACGAGTATTGTTTTGAGAAATGTCATGGTTGAGTTTAGTAATATCCTCTGATAGTTGGGTGAAGTGACGTTCTCTCTCCGATTCTAACTTTATAGTCTCTTCCAGATCTTGATAACCCTTCTTGAGCTCCTTTGCCTTATCTTGAACGTCGGTAATTCTATTTACACGAAACTCTTCTTCTATGTTTTGACTACAAGTAGGACACACCGTATTATCTGTGAAAAACTTATGCTCTTTAGTAATTGTTGCTACTTTTTGAGTAATTTTACCTTTAAGAGTGTTTAGTTTCTTTAACTTTTCAGAGGCACCAGTAACAGTTTCCTGTTTCTTAATTAACTCAGAAATATCAGATTCTTTTAATTCATTATGCTCAATATGAGTATCTACTTCAACTGCTAATACTTTAATTTTATCATTCTTCTCTTCAATACTATTCTTACCCTGTTCTTCCAATTCCTTAATAAAATTTTTCTGCATAGACATCTTATCTTTAAGATTATCTTTCTTAAGATCAAGAGATCTTACCTGTTCTTTTTGCGAACGAATCTTTTCTTTAATAATATTATTCATTGCAGAGAAAATACGGATATCTAAAAGATCTTCAATAACTTCTCTACGATTAGTACCCGTCAGCTGCATGAAAGGAACAAAGGTACTGCTACCTAAGATTACAATTTGAGTAAAAGATTTATAATTTACTTTTAATATAGTTTCTTCTAATATTTTTTGATTAGTACGATCATCTGCTTCTTTATGAAGAAGAGTTCCATTTACTTCTATATCAAATATATTTGGTTTTATTCCACGTCTAACAATATAATCCCTACTATTTACAGAGAAATTAATCTCTACCATACAATCCCTTTCATTTGAAGTATTGATTAATTGCCCTTTATTAATTTTACGAAATGGTTTATTGAATAATGCAAAGGTAAGAGCATCCAACATAGTGGATTTACCAGCACCATTTGTACCAATAATAAGATTAGTATTATATTGTTGAAAATCTATTTCAGTCCAGTTATTACCAGTACTTAGAAAATTTTTCCACTTAATCTTTTGAAAGGTTATCATTTTTTAGTTTTAGGAGGAATTACAATGTCATCAGGAGTAATAACTGCATACTTATAACTATGCAATTTACAAGTTTTTAATGCAAGTTCATCATCAACTTCCATTACGACCATTTCCTTTTCTTCTTGGTCTTCAAGCATCATAGCATATCTTGTGGCATCATCCTCTTCTTCAAATAAAAATAAAACTTTATGTCCATGCTTATCCTGTACAGCATAGGCACCTTCATCTTTACCATCTCTAAGAGTTAAAAGCCACATTATTCTACCTCGCAAGCTTGCCTATAAAGATCTTGAAAAATATCTTTAATAAAAGTTTTATCAAATTCAAATTCAGATTCATCAATATATCGATTCAAAATTGAAAGAGTATTTTCATCTTCATCTATATCAAAATCTTCATTTTCATGAATATCAAAATTTTCAATAATCTTTAATTCTTGAACACCAGCAGAATATAACTTATCAATAAATTTTTCAAAATCTTTAGGATTTGATTTTTTACGAACAATAATTTTTACAATCTTACTCTTATATTCAGTAGCATTAAACAATTTATGATTAGTATCTTCATAATAGATATTATAAAATAATTTATATGGATTATTAATTGGAGTCTGCACTAATGTCTCTGTATCAAAGATATGAAATCCTCTTGGATCATTCACATCATTCCAAAACATCTCATATGGATTACCCAAATAAAATATCTTACCATCAGTAGATCTAGTATGGAAATGTCCAGAAAATACTTTTTCAAATTTATCAAATATTCCTATATCCATACCAGTTTCCATCATATGTCCACGAGTTGCCTTAAATCCATTTAATTCAAGATGACCCATGGCAATTTTTGCTTTAGATTTTTTAATAACTGAATATGTATCTTCATAATTTTCAGAATTAATCCAAGGTAAAAAGAGAATCTTTAATTTATCTAAAGAAATTTCTGTTGCTTTTGAATAGATTTTAATATTTTTATAATCTTTTAATAATAATTCAGGAGAATTTACATCGTTAGTATTCTTATAATAACAATCATGATTACCAATAGTTAAATAAACCTTATATTTTTTAAGTGGTTCCAATACAACTCTCTTAGACCACTCAAGAGTTTGTAAATCTATTGCCTTACGACTATCAAATATATCTCCCATATGTATCACAGTTGTTATTCCTTCCTTTTCTAAGGTAGGAAAAAACACATCACGATAAAAAAGTTCAAAGTAATCATGAAGATACTTCGAACCCTTCCTAGCCCCATAATGGGTATCAGTTATAATAGCAACCTTCATCGGTTATTATTGCGATACTGTATATTATCTTTAATTGTATTATATTCAGCATTACTACCAGATAATGCCGTATCATCAACCATCATAACTTCATCAAATCCACTCTTTTCAATAATCTTTGTTTTAATATCTAATTGCTTTTTCTCTTTTTGTATTCTGCGGAGAAATGCATAATGAATAATTTGAGTAAAGTATGCAAAAGGATTTCTAGATTTCTCTGGATCGAAGTTATGAATATACTGAACACAGTTTTCAATGCCGTCAGAAATCATATCCTCACGAAACATGTAATTAACAAAGTTCGGTTTATACGACAAATGAGTAGCAATCTTTAAAAAACAAGAACCAAGATAGTTCGGTATGGGTGGTTTACCCTCCCATGGACCAGACTTTGGTGGTTCTTTATCAGGGTATTTTTTTATAAATGCTTCTCTTGCTATTGCAACTTTGCCTCTATAAACAATCATCGCCTCCAACAATTCTTTGTTATTTACATAATGTTCCGTCTTTTTTCTAGGCATGGCATTGGAGTTTCCGTTTTGTTAATTGTTTTTATTATATCACAAAACTTAAAGCTTGACAAGGTAGTCAAATATCAGTACAATAACCTTTGTGGAGGTTCGAGGGAAATAATTAGCTTTCTTTACTATTAATATTTTTATTAAATAAGCTCTCTAGTTTCTTACGAGCATCTTTTACAGAAGATATATATCCCATACTTGTAGAAGGTTTTGTATATCCAGTTGAACTATGAATTTCTATAATTTCCTCTTCTTGTATAAAATCATTGTATATTTGTATTAATCTATCATCTCTAGTTTCGGTCATAGTAATTATTTTATCTGATCTTATCATAAAGAAATCTTCTTGAGATAATTCAATCCAAGGTTTAACTTTAATATGAGATCCAGTACTATTAGTAAACATTTTCATGATAATAGGATTTTGTAAAATAATAATAGGATCCTCATCATTATCATCTATAGATACAAGAGAAAAGATTTCTTCTCCTGATACCAATTTTATTATGCTATAAAATTCTTCTCCCATTAGTTCTTAAGCGGTATGTTTACTATATCATAATTGAAATTTTCTTCATTATATACTTTAATTCTTTCTATTAAATGATTTAAAGTGTAATTTCTCCTTGATTTGTAACTAATATCATCAGCAATATCATATAAAGTTGCTCTAACTTTTCTATTTCCTTTTCTAAGTACTCTTCCTATTGATTGAAGATTTCTTATTCTGGATTTGGAAGGTGAAGCAAAAATTACATTATGAAGGTTTTTAATGTTAATTCCAGTTGAGAATGTTCCGTAAGAAGCAACAATAATTGCATTCTCTTGATTTTCTGTAATTTCACGAACTTTTTCTCTATTTTCTGTATCTACACCACCGTGAATAAAAAAGACATGACGATTTTCAATCGTGTTATTATTATTTATTAATTCATATAGTGGTTCACCATGACCTTCTACTCTTGCATATAAAATCAAAGTATTACCTTTTAAATCAAGAGCAAGATTTTTAATAAAATTATTTCTACGGTTATGTCCAATGATATATTGAACTTCTTGTTCAAAGTTTTCAAATTTATTCGGTGGGTGTTTCAATAGAAGTACATTGATATCCAGTTTAGCAAGATGCCCCTTCTTCATTAACTCGTCAGTTTTTATGATCTTATAGGAAGGTCCAAACAATCCCTCAAGAACCCATTTATGTGTCTGTGTTCCATCAAGAGTTCCTGTAAATCCGTAACGATACTTAGCATCTGCTAACTTAGTCATTATAGATATAAGTGATTTTGATTTAAATTGGTGTGCCTCATCCCCAACTACAACAGAGAATCTCTCAAAATAATTTCTGGGGAGTTTATAGATTGATTGCCAAGTAGTAATAATGACTTGAGAGTCCGTCTCTCTTTCTTTACCTGCGTATATCTTATGACACCATGAACCTACGTCCCAGCCATAGTCTGCAAAATCTTTATACATCTGCTCTACTAGGGAAGTCGTCGGAACAACTATCAGAGTATTTTTCCCTGTCTCAACAAAGTATCTTACAATCGCATAGATCATCAGAGACTTTCCCGATGCAGTTGGGGATATCAACAGCTTTCTATTATGTCTTAGAGCGTCGTATACTCCCTCAACTTGGTAATCTCTAGGTTTGTGCCTAGAAATAGCAGTCATATAATCCTTAACACCTTCTTTTGATATATTCTCATTAATTTCAAAAGGAGTACCATAATGTTTACTGTCTTTAAATTCGTAAGTATATCCATGATCTTTACAAAATTGTATTACTCTATCCAATAATCCAACATATATTTCTCCTTTCTGAGTATTAAATAATCTTATTTTACCATCCCAATATTTCTTTTTATATGCAGGTGAAAACTTTGCACCAGGTACTTCAAAAGTAAACTGATCTGCTAATTCATAATAAACATGTTGTTCTGAAGATATATGAAGATTAACTTCATTTTTCTTCGATATAACCAAATGGGACATAACATAATGTTCATTCGGAAATATTTATTCAAGTTCTCTGAGTAAAGTCAATACCCTCCATATGGTCATATTCGTGTTGAAAAATTCTTGCTATAAATCCAGTTAACTTCTTTTTATGTTTTTCTTTTGATTCATCCTCATATTTTACTACTATAGAACTAGGACGTGATATTTCTAAAAATAATTCTGGATAGGATAAACAACCTTCTTCCATAACTACCTTATCTTTAGATTCTTTTATAATTTTTGGATTGAAACATGTAATAGTTTCTTGTAATTCCATATCAGAAATCATAACAAATACTCTTTCTTCTATTCCTATTTGATTGGCAGAAAGTCCTACTCCATTATGATGAAACATATTTTCATTTAATGTGTATGAAAGTTTTGATCGATCCAAATTATAACTACAATTTTTTATTTTTTTATGCAGTAAAGGATCTTCTGTTGAAATTAATTTTTTAATCATCCAAATCCAGTTTGAAATTTATGCCATTCTATAGCATTTTTGATTTGATATGTACGATTAGATATTGTTTTAATAATCTCTTCAAGAAATTTTAAAGTAGCATCATAATATCTTATCTTAAGATCTAAAGTTGTTAGCTTCTCATCTGCTTCCAGATGCCTCTGTATTGCATCTTTCTCTCTAACCTTATACGGAAATGGTTCTTCGGCATACACCTCTGGTTCTGCCTTTCCTGTGTAGTAATTATATCTTTCTAATCTTACTCTATTATATGTGTCTCTTGCTTTTTCACGCAATAAAGTAATCGTATTATAAACAGTATAATACTTGGAATGTAATTGAGGAATTTTTAGTGATTCATCATGTAGATTATCAGGGTCAATGACAGAATCTCTCTGCCACATCTCCTGAATTTTATCAAGATTCATAAAGGAGTACGTCCGTCAGATGCAACTATATTATACACAGTATACTTGAAAACTACCTCTGCTGTAAAGTAGTTGACATCAGTATCTGTTGCTTCGAAGTCTAATGAAGTTAATCCGATAGGGAATAAATCATTAAATTTTACAATAGCAATATCTCTATAATTACTATTCAATATATGTAAAGAACCATCACTGAATGCTTCTTTTGAATCTCTCAATCCATCAACGTTAGTTGTTAAATCTTTATATTCTTTTGTAGTTTCTGGATATCCTAAACCTGTCATCCAATTATGGATTTTCATATAATTCTCAAGTTCTTCATCAACTAAAAATCTTAATGCAAAATCACCATATTGTAACTTATCACCAGGAACATCAACATCCTTTAAATAACTTGGTTGTATTGCAGTTCCCAATACAATTTCAGGTATTCTAGCAGAATTGGAAAAAAAACTTACTTTAGGTTCTTTTGCTAAAGTAAATTTAAATCCAATTGGTGATAGAAAATTTCTATTCTGTATCTGATTATCAAATACTGTTGCCATTTCTAGCCTCCGTTACCGCCTCCACCGTTTCCACCATTACCATTTCCACCACCGTTACCATTACCATTACCACCATTTCCATTGGAACCATTTTTCTTACCATTTTCACCACCATCATCATCTGGCTCAACATATCCTCCTCTACCTACATGGTATCCAAGAGGAATCTTTTTACATTTTTTATCAGTAAAACACCAATATTTTCCTGAAGGACATCTTTTAGTAGCAGCCTCTTCAATAAATTTATCAAACTCTTTCATTAGTCAACAATAATATTAAACCACTGTTCGCTCATACCCATAATAATCTTATCAGCAAATTCTTCATTCTCGGCATAACCTTCATCAATAAGATGTTTCACTATTCTAGCATGACGGTCAAGTGCCTCTTGATGTTCTTTTGGAGTAGGTTTCATGGTAATACTACTTTTATTTGTATTTAGACAAAAAAAGAGGGGGTCTTAAAACCCCCCTCTATATTTATTTAATATCTTTTGGAAAAGAAGGCAACTCCCTCTTATCTTCTTTTGATAAGAATTTAGTAGGATCCCAAATACCATTCCTATGTAAGTAGTCTTTACCAATTGTCAGAGTCTTCTCCTGTGCCTCTGCCCAATAATTATATTCTTCAATGATGTTGTAAACAACTTTGAAATGAACATGACCACCTGCTGTATTGTTGGTATATTTTCTCATTGATGTTTTACACATTTCAGAGTTCATCCATTGAAGAATCTTCTTCTTTTTACCATTCAATCCATTTTCAGTTCCACCCTCAACTCTTCCTGCATAGTCAAGGAAAACGAAAAGTGTAGTGAGTCCATAGATCATATCATCACGTAATTCTTTTAATGGGTTATCTTCAGTACCCCAGTTATCACGCATAAATGATACTGATCTACTAATATAGGATGAGAAATCTTTACCATAAGTCTCAACAGTACTGATAAATCTTGTACCAGAACCAGGAACAACGTCTCCATCTGCATCACCCATTCCATCAATATTTAACTTACAAAGAGTTAAAATACCGTTAAACAGAATTGCATATGGTTGATCAAGGAATAAATCCACACGAATAATATCTAATTTGGATAGTTTCTTATTCTGTGTATTTAATGCTTTATAGAGTGTTGCTTCTGCTGCTTCAACTTCCTCTATAGATGCAGTAGAAGAATGATGTAACTCTAAGGTATCATGCTCATGATCGCACTCACCAAGAAGATCCATCATACCAGTGTGTTGTCCATCAATAAGTAAGACATCACCACCAAGATGTTCAGGTCTAACTGATACAACTAAAATGGTTGCAAGTTGTGGATCAAATTGGTCATATTTGACAATAGCATTACCGCTAATATTTCTTTGCCACTCTCTTTTTATTTTTAATATTGAGGCTTTTCTTATACCTCTCTTTAATCTTTTTCTAAGTTTTTTGACACCCTTCTTGAATTTTCTTCGTGCATTTTCAAGTGCAGGGTCATTCGCCACATCTTTAAGGTAGCGAAGTTCATCCATGTTAGACATGGTATTTCCTCCTTTCGGTTTAGTTTACTGGGTTGTTTTACTTTTCAGCAAAACTGGACTTCTTTCGTTGTCCGTGTATTATATAGTAACATAAAAAAAGACCCCTGTAAAGGGGTCTTTGTGAAAAAGGATATATTTCCTTTCTTCTTACATAAGGTTTGTGACCTTAACACGACGATAGTACTTGTTACTATTACGTGCGATAACACCAGGATTATCGAGAGAAGCACCACGGGCGAAGGGGTTAGCAACGATTCCGTAACGAGTCTTAAACCCGATTTTTGGCTGGAATGTGTTTTCTCCAACTGCACGAACCATCTGTAGAGGAACGTATGGGCAGTAGAACAGTCCTGCATCATAAGGTGAAGAACCTTTATAACCTGCAACGTAGTACTGGTTAGCAGCAACGTTAGCAGCATAAGGGTCGATGTATACTTTATACTTACCTTGAAGTACACCAGCAAATGTATTGCCTGTGTCATCAACATTAAGGTTAGCATTAAGTGCAGGGGTGTAATCAAGAACACCTGCCATTGTGAGTGCAGAAGCAACATCAGCAGAGCAGAGGATCATGTTACCCTTTCCACGACGAGTTTGCTGTGCGATAGCGTTAGCATCTCTTTCGATCTGGAAAATAAGTCCCTTGAACTTCTCAACTGACCATCTACCATTTGAGTCGATGTCTAGGTCGAATGTACCACCTGTGGCAACATTAGCCTGAGCACCAGGAACAGCAACGTTATAGATTGTTCTAATAACTTCTCTGTTGATCTCAGCAAGAATCTCAGTAGAAAGAATGTTGGCAAGTTCTGCCTCTGCATTCAATCCGTGGATTGCTTTTAAGTCTTGAGCAAGCTCTAATGAGTACTCAGCTTTTAGGGCACGTGACTTCGCAGTAACCGTGACTTTCTCGATTGAGAATGCCATCTGGTTGAAGTTGTTGTCACTGGCATCTCCAAGAGCTTCAGCCTCACCAGTGGTCATACCCTCACCTACGTTGTAGGTAGTAGCATCAGCAGTAGCAGGGAATGTTCCGTCAAGAGCACTTGGGTTAGAACCCTGTTGGTTAGTTGTACCTAAACCAACTGCTCCTTGAGTCCATCCAGAAGTCTTATTGAATCCTGCTGACTGACCAGAGAATGCTGTATCTGCTTCGTTGTAGAATGCTTCTTCGCCGCCTTGAGTAGCGTACTTAGAACGCATTGCGAAGATAAGTCCAGTAGGACCATTCATTGGTTGAACACCAGCTAGGTCATATGCGACCAAGTTTGGCATTGCACGACGAATCAGACTAATAAGTACTGGGTCGAAGTTCTTGATGTGAGTAGAGTTTGTTGAGTTAGTCGGTGCTGCCTCATTAAGAAACTCTTGCTCCTCTTTTAAAATCTTTTCTTGGTTCTCCAGAAGAACTGCAGTCACCATTCTCTTATGAGAATCTTCTATTTTTGCTTGACCGTCATGGTCTAGAATTGGTGCCCACTTCTCCTGCAGTTGTTCAGAGTTGAACGCTTGCATTTGCTTTTTACCTCTTTATTTAAAAATTAAAGTTTTGGGTTTGATCTTATAATTAAAAATCACTTTTTCGAAACTCTATTCATAGTCTGAAGATATGTTTCCATCAAGCCAGTCGGTGCTGCTTGAGGTGCCTCGGTACCTTCAGAAAGATTTTCTGAATGGTTTCTCGGAGTGCCAGGATTAGCTGGGAAATAAGATTCCCTTAATGTGCCTAGCTTCTCACGGTATGTTTCTTCACTATCAAACTCAACATTTTCGGCAAGAGAAGCAAGTTTTTCCTTTTGGGAAACTGCAAGACCCTCTGATACATCCGCTAGGATAACATCAGCAGTCGATTCTGATAACCTTTTTGTTAGAGCAACATTTTTGTTTATTTGCTCGTTGAGTTTATCTTCCATCTCATCAAGTTTTTCTACCATACTATTAAGTACATCATATTTTTCTTCAGGGATTGTTACATAATGATCTTCAAAAAGACTCTTCATTCCAGTTAAGAATGATTCAGTCATTTCTGTCTTAAGTCCGTGCTCAACTGCAAGTTGATTTTCTTCCAACCACTCTTGAGCAACATATTCAAGATAAGCATCAGATCTATCTTCGATTTCTTCTTTGATAGATGAAACCTCTTCGGTTAATGATTGCTCATACTCTTTCTTAAGTTCTTCTTTTAATTCTGAAACCTTAGACTTAATTGCGGTTTCAAAAATTGTACGTGCCTTGTCTTGGAACTCTTCAGAGAGCTCTTCGCCTTCAAGAAGTGCCTTGATGTCTTCTTCAACATCAATTTTCTCTTCTTCTATCTGCTCTTCGGCAACGACTTCTTCCTCAGTAGTTTCTTCTTCAGCAACTACTTCTTCAGTTGAAGTTTCTTCTTCAGCAACTACTTCATCTGTAGTTACTTCGTCCTCGGCAACAATTTCTTGATCGTCCTTCACTTCTGGTTCGTCTCCTTGCTTAAGCGTTCCTGGAGTGGCATTACCACTAGGAGTTGCTTGATCGCCAGGTGTTGCTTTTTTATTAACAACATCTCTAACCTGTTTAAGAGTTTTACCTGGTGTTGCCAACTTATTAGAGTTGTCATCAGGTTTGGAGTTCTCTGGTGTCGGCCCACCTAGATCCTCCCAAGTAGCAGGAGTACCACCTGTGGTGAGCTTCTGCATTGGTTCTCCAGGTGCAGCATTTTTAGTTACTACGTTTTCCATTTCTTGTAAATTGTTACCAACGGACATTTTTATTAAAATTTAATTTAATCTGTATTTATTTATAGAACTTATAGATTTGATAAGAAATCGTTGAATAAATTCAACTTGTGCTCTTCAAGTCTATTTTGATCAACTAAGGTATTAATTGACTTCTTAGTCTTTGATGCGAGTTGTTCACGAAGAATTCCTCCTTCCCAAATCCACTCTTTTCCTTCCATAATTCCAGATACAAAAGCATCAGGTGCAGAAGGATCTGCAACGATATCAGCAGCAGTTGCTAACATGAAATCTTCACCTACAACTTTACAACCATCACTACCTTCTTTTAATGAACCAACACCACGAGAAGAAACGCCAAGAGTTACACCTTCTGCAATAAGAGATTTTGCAATCTTACCCATTGGTGTTTCTAGGAGTTGTGCCTTACCTACAAAATTATTTCCCTCTTGTCTAAGAGAAGTAATTTTATGTGATACACGATCAAGGTTTACGGTTGGACCATCGGGATGTCCCAACTCACCAACTGCACGTCCTTTCTTCACAAAAGACTCATTGTATCTACCAACTTCCTTTGCAAGAGTTGATACTGGATACATTCTTCCATTACGATTTTTTATTTCACCTTGAAGGAAAACACCTTCAATATACATTTTCTTTTTAGCACCTTTTCCTTCAGTGATAAATTTTACACTTGAAATTTCTTCCGTAATGAGTTTCATTATGCGTCTCCTGAAATTTGTACTTGTTGAACATATAAACCTGAAGCAGTTCCTTTTGCTGCTACCTGGAAAACATCTCTCAGTTCACCTTCACCATCAGTGATTGGTCCCACACTGGTAGTATTATGAGCAAGAGTAAGTCTCGTACCAAAATATCCAGGATCTCCATTAGAATTACTACTGAAGGAACCATCAAGAACTGAAACAACTGTAAGTCCTATTCCTGAAGTTCCACCATTAGCATCAGTAGGAACAATTCCAGTTAATTGAACTTTATCTCCGACTTCAAATGGACTTCCACTTCCTCCAGGGAAATCAATTGTAGTGGTTGCTCCTGTTGTAACACCAACAACTTTCTGTGATTTTGGTCTACCAATACTTAGTGTTGCGGTTCCACCAGATGGAACATAATAGTCAGAATTTAGAGCAGTAGGATCAAGTCCAACTACTACATGTGCATCTCCACCAAGTGCATGTACTCTAACAGTATCGGTGAAATGAGTTATGATGCCAGATGTGGCTGATGCCGTAGCAACAGCAAAAGATACTCCACTTCCTACTGGTTTATGTGCCATTATTCTTGATCCTCGGATGGTTGTTGTTCGGCATCAGCAAACATAGAAGACGCTACATTAGGTTTGAAATTATCAACCCTTTGTGCTGCTTTTGTATATAATACGTCTTTAATTTTATCACTGATATCAGATGCTGCTTCATCAGCAGCAATCAAATTGACGATTTCTTCCATGAAAATTTAATATAATCCTATTCTTTATTTATATCTCTGCCTTCTTAGTGTCTTTTCCTAACTG